>Ga0114970_10001269_pt1 | contig 18857 bp, 15 predicted proteins | sample M_140205_XF_Meta_FD_87030 | JGI IMG/M metagenome (GOLD analysis project Ga0114970, IMG submission 87030) | Freshwater microbial communities from Lake Montjoie, Canada to study carbon cycling - M_140205_XF_MetaG | ecosystem: Environmental > Aquatic > Freshwater > Lake | place: Lake Montjoie... | reverse complement strand
CAGCCTTGCCCGCTGTGGGCGTGCTGGACATGCTGCGCTTCGAAAAATTCACCATCGGCTGGGGCTGGAAGAGCGATTACGGCACCGTCGAGAACAAAGCCGAGTTCAACGCGCTGCTCCGATACTCGCCCTATCACAACCTCAAGCCCGGTACACGCTATCCCGCCATCCTCGTGCTCACCAGCGACCACGACGACCGCGTCGTGCCCGCGCACAGCTTCAAGTTCGGCTCCAGATTGCAAGAGAGTCAGGCCAAGGATGGCCCGCCCGTACTGATCCGCATCGAAACGAGTGCTGGGCATGGTGCTGGCACGGCGCTGAACAAGACCATCGAGAAGACAGCGGACGAGTGGGCATTTCTGGTGAAGGTGCTGGGGATGAAGGACTGACTAGGGATGTTATGGGTGCCTCCATTGCTTTGATCAATGGCAGCTCTTGATATATCAATTGGAGGAAATCTGGGTTGGTGGGATGATTGTGCGTATGAACCCAAATGCGCTCATCAATATCATCATATCGGACCTGCTGATTCGCCCGCTTCTGTGGCTAGTCACCCACACTCTTTATCGTATCCGCGTTGTTGGACGTGAACACGTTCCTGAGAGCGGAGGTGCGTTGTTTGTGTGCAATCATCTGTCGTTCATGGATGCCTGCTTCTTGATGGCCACGACCAAGAGGCGCATCCGGTTCATTCTTTTTAAGGACATCTACGAAACATGGTGGGTGAAGCCCTTTGCGCGTGCTTTGAAAGCCATTCCAATCACTTCAGAGGGGAAGCCGCGTGAAATGATCCAATCGCTGCAAGCGGCAACGAATTGGATCAAGGAAGGTCACATCGTGTGTATCTTTGCAGAGGGCCAAATCACACGCATTGGCCAATTGCTTCCGTTCCGCCGCGGCATGAGTCGCATCATGAAGGGCGTGGATGCGCCGATCATTCCGGTGCATCTCGACAATGTGTGGGGGAGTATTTTCAGTTTCGAAAAGGGCCGTTTTTATACCAAATTGCCACGCACGCTGCCATATCCGGTAACGGTTAGTTATGGCAGGCCATTGCCAGCCACTGCCAATCCACAGGAGGTGCGACAGGTTGTTGCCGAACTCGGTGCCTCAGCGTGGGAGTTTCGTAAGGAGCGCATGCCAACGATTCATCGTTCATTCGTTCGTTCTGCCAGCCGTCATCCTTTTCGTTATTCGATGACGGACGCTAGTTCGCCGCGAATTTCCTTCTTCACCGCGCTGACCAGGACCATCTTTCTGGGGCGCAGACTCAGAAGCGTGTGGAAGGATCAGGAAATGGCTGGGCTATTACTGCCGCCATCGGTTGCTGGAGCACTTGCCAATTACGCGGCGCTGCTGATGGGCAAGGTGCCGGTGAATCTTAACTACACTCTTTCCGAAGAGAGTATCGCATCCTGTATCAGCCAGAGCGGAGTCCGAACAGTGGTCACGTCCAAAAAGTTTCTCACGCGGCTCAATTTGAAGCTGCCTGTGGAAATAGTCTTCTTGGAAGATATTGCAGCGAAGCCACGCTTCGGAGAACGAATTTTGGCGCTGGCATTAGCATTGCTTTGTCCCGTGGCGCTAATCGAGAAAGCGCTCGGAAGTCAGAAGAAGCGGGAGATCGATGATCTTGCCACCTTGATTTTCTCAAGTGGCAGCACAGGCGAACCAAAGGGTGTGATGCTTTCGCACTATAATATCGTTTCGAACGTGGAGCAGATAGGTCAGGTTTTTGCTTTTGCGTCGGATGACCGTGTTCTGGGTATCTTGCCCTTCTTCCACTCTTTCGGTTTCACGGGCACTCTTGGAGCCCCTGCAGTGTTGGGGCTGGGAGTAGCGTATCATTTTAATCCTACTGATTCCAAGGCCGTGGGTGAACTCGTGCATCATCATGAGCTTACCTTCCTGCTCGCCACCCCCACCTTCCTGCAACTCTACATGCGCGGCTGCCAGCCGGAGCAGTTCGGTAGCGTGCGCTTTGCCATGGTGGGTGCTGAAAAGCTGCCCGAACGACTTGCCTCGGCTTTTGCCGATCAGTTTGGCTTCCGTCCAATGGAGGCCTATGGCTGCACTGAATGTTCTCCGGCGGTGAGCGTGAACCGAGAGGATTTTCGTGCGGCGGGATTCAGACAGGTTGGTGGCAAGCGTGGCACCATCGGGCATCCGTTGCCTGGCATGAGCGTACGCATTGTCGATCCCGAGACCGGGGCGGAACGGTCAGTAGGTGAGTCTGGGCTCATGCTGCTAAAGGGGCCAAACATCATGTGCGGCTACCTGAACAACGCAGCCAAGACCGCCGAGGTGCTCAAGGATGGCTGGTATTGCACCGGCGACATTGCTGCTGTGGACGAAGACGGCTTCATCACGATCACAGACCGGCTTAGTCGCTTCAGCAAGATCGGCGGAGAGATGGTGCCACACATCAAGATCGAGGAGAAACTTCAGGAGATCGCCGAATTGCCGACGCAGGCTTTTGCTGTAACCAGCTTACCTGATGCTAAAAAGGGAGAGAAACTGATGGTGCTACATGTCTTGAGCGATTCCGCTCTTGATGTCGTGTTGGAATCGTTCGCGAAAGCGGAGTTACCGAACCTGTGGAAACCAAAGCGCGACCAGTTTGTGCGGGTGGAGTCACTGCCCGTGCTTGGCACTGGAAAGACAGATTTGCGCAAGGTGAAGGCGATGGCGGCTGCCGCTGAAGCGACGCGTGTAGAAAACTTGTCAGCAGCTGAATGATCAGAAATACGACACACAGCCCGCAAAGAAGATGGCTGCCGCCAGAATGATGCCACCCAGTGACAGCACGAATACATTCCAACGACTCAGGGTATCGATTTTGAAGGATGACCAAAGAATGCCGAAGAATATCAGCCATAGAAGACCTAAGAAGACTTTGTCAGTGAGATCGTTCTTTGGGAACGTCATCGAATTCACGCCAGCGCCGTATCCCAAGGCTAGTAGCGGCCCGCCGACAGAGATGCTAATCCAATATGCCCAGTAACGTGCCACGAGAGGGGGTTTAGGAGTGGGTGGTGGATTCATAGCCTTGGACGAGACCGTGCCACGAAACAGCTTTAACCCAAGATGAATCTTTGGCGCATGAGGTGTGGGCATTCCGATCAGCTTCGTGGGCTTTCATCACGGTGCTTTGGATCATTGAGTGACTCAATTGAAGGACATGTTTTATGAATTACCCGCAACACGGCGGGGAGGTGAGTGTCGGCGTGCTATGAAAGCACAAACACACACACTGATAACGACGGGTCATCGCAAAAGTGATGCCGTCTCCACGCGCTCTTTGCAGCGCTTTGTCATTACTCTAGGCCTCGGTCTGGGGATGGCTGTCTCATTGAACGGCGCTGGCACACTCACGCCAAAGGGTTCGCCGGATCAACCCATCCAGATCCGGGACCACCATTTGGAGGTGACACTGAACAATGGCTTTGCGCGCTCAGAGGTGACGCAGACGTTCTTCAATCCAAACGATAAGGATTTGGAGGCGGTTTACCGCTTCCCGCTGCCGAAAAGCGCGAGCCTTTCGGAGGTGACGATGACGCTCGGCGAACGCGAGATTCACGGCGAGGTGGTGGAGAAGGAAAAAGCCAAGACGATTTACGAGAATGAGAAGTATGCGGGCAATGACGCGGGTCTAGCGACGAAGAACGGCTATCAGTCCTTCGACTTCCAGGTGCACCCTGTGCGTGCCAAGAGCGAGACGCGGTTGCGGATCGTGTATTACCAACCGCTGGAAATTGACACAGGTATCGGGCGCTTTGTATATCCGCTTGAGGAAGGTGGCACGGACGAGGTGGCGGCGAGTTTCTGGAATCCGGTGAACTCCAAGGTGGAGGGAACCTTTTCCGCAGCCTTTGAGCTGAAGTCAGCCTGGCCGGTGGCCAATGTTCGTGTCCCGGGCTTTGAAAAGGAGACGGTGACGGACAAGTTGGCGGACGGTCACTACAAAGTGCGCGTGGAAAAGAAAGATCATTCACTCACGGGTGATTTGGTTTTATACTATCGCCTCGCGGATGACCTTCCGGGGCGAGTGGAATTGATCCCTTTCCGCAAAGGAAAATCTGGGCCAGGCACGTTCATGATGGTGGTGACGCCGGGGCTGGATCTCAAGCCACTCACCGGCGGGGCGGACTATGTTTTTGTCTTGGATACGTCTGGCAGCATGCAAACTAAACTGCGCGTGCTGACGGACGGCGTGAGCCGTGTGCTGGGGAAAATGCAGCCGCGTGATCGCTATCGCATTGTGACTTTTTCGACAACAGCTTCGGATCTGACGCGGGGTTGGAAGGTGGCGGAAGAGGCGAATGTGCAGGAGACCCTGAAACAGATCGCGGCGCTGCAACCGAGCGGCAGCACGAACCTCTATGATGGTCTGACTCTGGCAATGAAGGATCTGGATGCGGACCGAGCTACGAGTGTGATCCTTGTCACGGACGGTGTGACGAACACGGGTGTCGTGGACCCGGTGGCGTTTCATAAGCTGACGAAGAGCCACGACATCCGCATCTTCGGATTTCTGCTCGGCAACAGCGCGAACTGGCCGCTGATGCGCACTGTGTGCGATGCAAGTGGCGGCTTTTACGCAGGCGTTTCGAATGCGGACGACATCCTCGGCCAGATCCTGCAGGCGAAGAGCAAGGTGCTGCATGAATGCCTGCACGATGCGGAACTGAGCATCACAGGTGTGAAGACGCTCAACACGACCGGATTGCTGCCTGGCAAGATCTATCGTGGGCAGCAGTTGGTGATGTTTGGCCAGTATGAAGGCTCGGGCGAAGCGGAACTGGTACTTAAGGCACGCATGACGGGCGAGGATAAGGTTTACCGCACGAAGTTACGTTTCCCAGAGAAGGACGAAGCGAATCCCGAACTGGAACGCCTGTGGGCGATGGATCAGATCGAGCAATTCGAACTGCGTGCCAATACAGGGGTGCTGCCAGCAAGTGAATCCGACTCTGCGATTGCCGATCTCGGTGTGAAGTATCAGCTTGTGACTGACCAGACATCCATGCTGGTGCTGGGAGACGAAGCTTTTGCCAAGCAGGGAATTGAGCGGCGCAATCAGCAACGTGTTGCGACGGAACGCTCCGCGCAGGCTGTGCGTGCGGCAGCACCGCAGCCGGTGAGCTATCGTGTGGACAGCGCTCAGCAGCCCTTCACTCCATCACCTGCGCCTTCTCATAGTGGTGGCAGTGGATTCAGCTTGGGAGGTGGTGGCGGTGCCCTGTCACCTTTATCGGCCATGGCGATAGCTCTTTTTGCCGTGCTGGCTTTGGGAGTGACAGGACGTTCCAAAAAGGGGAAAGTCTGATGCAGATTAAAAAACATCAACGCCTGAACCATGAGGGATGCCCGCCGCTGGCGGGCATCCTGCTGGCCGTGAGCGTGGCCTTGGTGACATTGGGAGTGCAGTGCATCCACGGAGTCCCCGAGATGTTGCAATGGCAGAGGAGTGGAGGAGTGGAATGGACGTGGATGACTTCCCACCTGAGTCATTGGTCATGGAATCATCTGGCTTGGGACCTGTTTGCGTTTGGGCTGCTGTCGCTGCTTTGTTTGCGATTGATGCCCTCTCGCTATGCCGCCTGCCTGCTCGTCGCTGCTGTTTTCATACCGCTAGAGGTGCAGTTCAATCAACAACATATTGAGTCATATCGAGGCCTGTCGGGCTTGGATACGGCACTCATGGGTCTCTTGGTCGCGGCTTTGTGGCGGCAACCGACTGCAAGCCATTCATGCGGTGTTTCACAAGTCCTCGCCGCTCTCGGTGGCGGAAGCTTTCTGGCTAAGACGATGTATGAACTAACGACAGGAGGCACCGTTTTTGTGGCGGCAGGGAATGAGTCTTTTGTGCCCGTGATCTCCGCTCATTTCGTGGGATTCGTCTGTGGCTTTTTGGTGGGCATATTCAAAAGCATGTCCCGGCTTAAATGGAATGAGGTTGCCATTTTGCTGAAGGCTTCGCTCCCTTCGCGATAACCTTACTCCCGCACAAAGAAATTCGCGAAGGTCACAGGCGTGCCGAAGTCGGCGATGCCGACGGGGCCTTTGGCTGGGCCTTCGAGGGTGGCTTCAAGAATTTTGGGATTGGCTTCTTGGGTTTCTGTGAGGGTGGCGGTGGCTTGTTGGCTATCGAGTTTGAGGCGGAGGCGATACCATTTGCCGAGTTGTACTTTGTCGGGGCCGAAGACGATGGGGGCTTTGCCGGTGCCGATGAGGACAGCGGGTGTGTTTGAGCCGCGCACGCAGAAGCCGGTGCATGGTTTGGTGAGGTCGGCGGATTTGGGGAGCTGGAAGTCAGCGATGAATTCGCCGTTGGCGATTTAGGTTTCGCTCCAGAGTGGGGTGCCTTCTTGGCCGCTGGTGGAGTCGAGCTTGAGGTTCCAGGTGGAGGCTTTCCATTTGGATTCGGCTCCGGCGGGGACTTTCCAGCCGCGGAGATCGAGACCGTTGTAGAGATGCTTCCAACCTTGATCGGGCGGGGCGGTGTCAGCCGCGGTCGTACCGGTGGAGGGGAGTTCCTTGATGCGGACGTTGCCGAATTCGACGGGCGCGCCTTCGGATTCTAGGGCAAGGTAGCCTTTGCGCCAGAAGCATTTGTCGCCGCCGGAAACGACCTTGCCATTCACAGCGAGTGTGAGCGTGCCGTTGTTGCCGATGATGCGGTAGTGGTTCCATTCGGGCGAGGGCTTGCTGCGGTCCTCGCTAGGGAAGCTGCGCTGGCCGCTGTGGCCGCTGTGGCCGCTGTGGCCGCTGTGGTCGCTGTGGTCGCCGTGGGGCTCCATGGTGGCGCCGTGGATGGGAAAGACATCGCCATGGGTGGTGAACCAGCGCGGTTTTTTCGGGTCAGCGTTCTTCATGTAGCCGTGGTCGAGCACCTGGACCTCGATGCCGCGCAGGAAGGGCACGCCGGGCGCGGAGATGGGGCTGCCCCAGATGAAGACGCCGGAATTCCCGCCGCTGGTCAGGTGTCTCCACTCGCACTCCATGATGAAGTTCTCATACTGCTTCTCCGTGCGCATCGCGCCGGTAGGAATGCCGGTGCAACTGACGACGCCGTCTTTGATGCTCCAGGTTTCAGGAGCGCAGTTCGCATTCACCCAGCCGCTGAGATCCTTGCTGTTGAACATTGGCACGAAGCCCTCGTCATCGGCGGCGTGGAGGAAAGTGAGCGAAAGAGCGAGTGCGGTGAATAGCGTGGTGAGTTTCATGCGCGTCTGATAACGCGATGAAAGTTGCTGCTTGTTCAAAAGCGCCAGTTGATGGCGGTTTGGATGCCGTTTTCAAAGGTGACAGCACTGGCTCCGGCTGCGGTGACGCTCCATTTCACGTATTCGAGGTAGAGGTCGATGTTCTTGGTGATCGCAATCGTGATGCCGGGAACGAACATGTGCTGGCGACCACCGGGATTGTGATCGTATCCGGCAGAGTAGGCGACACGCCAGGTGACGGGGCCGGTGACGTAGCTCATGCCGACCATGAGATCCGTGGTGCGTGAACTCATGCCTCCAGAGACATAACGAGTGGGGGTGAGTGCGCCATTGCGCTGAAGCACTTCGGCGTAGGCTTTAAAGTGGTTACGAGTGTAGGTGAGATCGACGCCCCACGCAGAAAAGGCGTGATCGCTGAACGCGGCATCCTGCGCTTTGACCTGTCCGACGGAACCGGAGAGGCCGAAAGCGAGGCTTGATGTGGGACTGAACCACCAAGTGGGTACGACGCGAACGACCGCGTTGTTTTGCAGGCGGAAGACGGAGCTGCTTTCTGAGTCTGCGCCGATGAGGCCGGGCGTGATGCCATCTTCGCGGAAGAAGAATTGCGCATGAGCTTCGACACTGAACTGCGGCTTGATCCAGAAGGTGCGCTCCCAGGAGACACCGATGTCGGCGTTGAGCTTGAAGCCGTCGTAGTAGGCGGTGTTGCCGTAGAAGCTGCCATCCCAGTCGAGACCGAATTTGTGGCGGATTTGGCCGACTTTGAACACACCCACGGACGTGCTGGCCCACGCATACATCTCGAAGGGCCAGATAACGGCATCGTTGGAACCGCGGAAGGCATTTTCTTCGCGGAAGCGGAGTTCGGTGTGGAAGCCGATGCTTTGGATGAAGCGATGTTCCGTTTTCATCCACGGATCGAGCATCAGGTAATAGTAATAGGTGCCGGGTAGCGACGATGAACCATAACCGTTGCTACCAGGACCACCCGTGGGGATGCGCCACCAGTGCCAGGCACCGATTGTGGCCGGAATGACAGCGTCTTTGTTTGCCTGAAGGTCGTCCCAGATGCGTGCAGCGAGTGATTTGCCTGCAAGAGTGCTGGGTGAGGTAAATTCCAAGTAAGGCGGCTCGATACCAATGCCCTCGGCATGGAGTTGATTTGGCAGAACTGCTGTGGCGAGCGCAGCAGCAATAAATAGGATACGCAGGGAGGTGCGGGGGAGGTTCATGGCAGGGGCAGGGGTGAACTGCCTTCAGCATGGAAAATCCCGCGAGCTTAAACGCCTGCCTCACGCACAGATGAATGTGCGTTTATGTTTGCGACTGCCAGATGCGAGTGGAGTTGCGCGAGCGCATCAGCCAAACAAAGCCGCTACCGCCTTGCCGCCGTCGGTGATCGGCACCGGACGCGAACCGTCCATAAGTTCCTTGGTGGGATCAATGCCCATCGCTGCATGGATGGTGGCGTGGAAGTCCACGAGTGGCACGGGATTCTCCACGGGCTTCTTCGCGAGTTCATCGGAGGTGCCATACGCACCGCAGTGCTTCAGGCCACCACCAGCAAGCACCATGGAGAACGTCGTACCCTGATGACCGCGTCCGCCGCGACCATCAAACTCCGGAGGGCGGCCGAATTCGGTGCCGACGACGATGAGGGTCTTGTCGAGAAGCTGCTTGGATTTCAAATCGCGAATCAGTGCGGCGAGAGCGGTGTCGAGTTCCTGGATGAGCAGGTGCTGGTTGGCGTAGCCTTCGTTGTGAATGTCCCAACCGGTGCCGTTCATGAAGTTGAGGTTGTGAGAGACCTCGATGAAGCGCACACCCGCTTGAACCAGACGACGTGCCAACAAGCAGCGCTGGCCGAATTCGCCGCCGTATTCGTTGCGAAGCGTGTCAGGCTCCTGCTTGAGATTGAAGTGGCGCATGAACTGCGGGCCGGAGAGATTGAGCGCCTGTTCCTGGGCGGTCTTGTAGTCCGCGATGGACGATTCCTTCGACGCACGGGCCATGAGCGGCGCGAGAAGTTGCTCGCGAGTGAGCGCACGTTTTTCATCGACGAAATCAGGTCGTGTGAAACCGGACGGGCCGGTATTGGTATCGGTGAGATAGACGTAGCCACTTTTGGCACCGAGGAAGCCTGGGCCTCGACTCACATTCGGATAACCAATGAGGATGTAAGGCGGCACGTCGTCACTCGCCGCACTGCGCTCATGCGCGATGATGGAACCGATGCTCGGATACACGACGTTGCCAGAAATCATGCGGCCGGTGTGGACAATGTTCGTGGCGAAGGCGTGCTCGTCGATGACCTGATGATTGACCGTGCGCATGATGGTGACGTGCTCCATCACTTTCGCGGTGTGCTTGAGATGTTCCGTCACCTGCACGCCGGGCACAGCGGTGTCGATGGCTTTGTAGAGCGAGCCGGCGATCTTGGTCTTGCTCTTGTTATCGCCGAGTTTCTTCGGATCAAACGTGTCGATCTGCGCCATGCCACCGCCGAGCCAGATGAAGATGCAATGCTCCGCCTTGCCCTTCGGCATGACGACCGGCGTGGTGTTGGCAAACAGCGGTGCAGCGCCGAAGGCGGCGGCTTGGGTGAGGAAGGAACGGCGGTTCATGATGAGTTAAGTTTAAAAGGTTGTAGATGCGGTGTGAAGCATGAATCACGGGCTGAAAGCCCACTCGGGCGCGTTCAGCATGGCCCAGAGAACGTCTTCCATGCGGGTGCGCCAGGCGGCGTCGAGTTTTTCGGTGGGTGGCTCTCCTTTGCGGGCGGCGGTTTCCTGCGCCATGCGCACGGTGGTGGCTTCGCCGTCGAGGTGGTTGGACCAGCTCACGTACTTCTCGCGAGTGCGGTTGGATGCTAAAGGCTGGACGCTGGTTGCTGGCTTGATGCGTTGGTCGAAGCCTGCGCTGAGATGCTTGGTGTAAAGTTCACGCTCCTGAGCGCTTGGCTTGCGCGTCAGCAGCTTCAAGAACAGCGTGTCGATGAGTTTATCGAGTGACTGCGCTTTCAATGCGAGTGCGGTCACGCCGTGGTCATCGCTGAGTCGGGTGAGCCAGATGCCGACGGTGCCGTTGCTGAGGATGGCGGGTTGCAGAACGTTTGGGTCGGCATCGCGTTTGCTGATGGGATCCTGACGTGAGCCACGCCAGCCGAAGGCGCTGAGCACATCGGTCACGGCCTGAATGCGTGGCAGGGCGAGGCTGGGGCGGTCGCGCTCATTGCTGGTGCTGGTGAGCATCCAACTGTGGTGCGGCTTGCCCATGTGGATGGCGTTTTTGAGATCGCGCTGATTGTCGATGTCGAGACAGACTTCTTCGGTATGGAAAGGTTTGCCGGTGGCGGCGAAGAGCGAGTCCACAATCTGCTCGGCTTGCAACCGACGCGGCGCAGGCGAGGTGAACAGCGGGCTGGTCTGCTTCAACGTGTCGTCCGTGGCGCGTTGATAGGCTTGGCTGTTCAGGATGATGCGGGCGAGTTGCTTCACATCGTAACCGCCGCGCACGAATTCACGGCCCAGCCACTTGATGAGTTCGGGATGCGTGGGTTTGCCTTTCTCCCAGTCATCGACGGGTTCGACGATGCCGCGGCCCATGAAGCGGGCCCACACGCGGTTGGCGATGACTTGTGCAAAGCGTTCATTCTGCGGCGCAGTGATCATCGCGGCGAGCACGTCACGCGAATCCTTCGGGTTTTCGGCCAGTTTGGCGGCGTTCTCGTCGCAGAACTCGGCGAAGGGCCACTTCGGCTGCACCTTGGTGCCGGGTTGCAGCGTGACCTGAATCAAGGGCTTGCGACCACCGGCGTGGATCTTGTCCATCGGCACGCTGCTAGTTTTAGGCACCTCGATTTCCTTCGTGCCAAGCATGGCGGCGAGTTCAAAGAGATCCTGCTGCAGCGATTTGCCGGTGGGCGAGTCGTGACAGCGCGCGCATTTCATTTCAACGCCGAGGAAAGCCGTGCTGACGATGGTGCCCTTGGCCGCCATTGGCACATCGTTCTGCGAGGCGATGCCAAAACCAGCAGGGCCGCCGAGGCGTTCGCTGCCACGCATGCGCAGCAGTTCGGTGACGAAGAAGTCCATTGGCTTGTTGTCCTGCAATGACTCGTAGAGCCACCAGCGGAACGGACCGGTGTTGTTGAGCGTGGGAGTGAGGATGTTCGGGTTTTCGGCGAGCACGTCCTGCCAGTAGCCCATCCAGTTGTCAGCCCAGCGCGGATCGGCGAGCAGGCGGTCGATGGCAGCTTTGCGATCTGGGTTCTGTTGGAATGCTGCGATCTCTTCCAAAGAAGGCACGACGCCGATGGTGTCGAGCGTGACACGGCGCAGGAAAGTCAGGTCGTCGGTCAGTGGTGTGAGCGTGAGATGATCAGCGCGGATGTCCGGCCAGTGCGCGCCTTCTTTGATCCAGGTCGTAAGCAAAGTGACCTGGTCCTTGGTCAATGGCTTGCCTTTGGGCGGCATGACCTCGTCTTCGTCATCAGAGAGAATGCGGGCGATGAGGGCGCTGTGATTCGGTTTGCCGGGTTCGATGGCAGCACCATCGGACTTGCCGCCTTTGATCGCATCCGCCAGCGAATCGAGATGCAGGCCGCCTTTGGCCTTCGCGCCGCGATGGCACTCGGTGCATTTGGCTTCGAGGATGGGCTGGATGTCTTTGAAGTAGTCGATGCTGCCTTTGTGTGCGTCCTGCGCCTTCACGCTGTCGATCCGTGCGGCGATGAAATGATCGATCTCGTTGTTCGCAGGGAATCCTGGGACCAGTGCGGGCACCTTCACAGCTTCGACTTTCTTCAGCCAGGTCTGCGCGGCATCGCGACGCGTGGCCCAATACGCGGACGACTTCGCACGCAACTCGGCGCGCTTTTTCGCATTCACCGCATCATAGTGCGTGCCACGCTCCTTTTCATACGCGGCCCAGCCTGCGTCATTGTAAGCCACCTCACGTTTGGCGGGAGTGACGAGCTGCCAAGAGTCACTGCCTTGCGGCGACCACGCGACGACGGTTTCGCCGAGTTCAGGACGGCGCACGCTTTTGCCGGTGTAACTGCCGACCAAAGTCTCCAGCACGATGAACTGCGGCTTGCCTGTGCCGGTGAACTCACACCAAGCTTCGCGATTGCCCGGAGGCACGAAACGGAAGTCGGGACCGAGGTCGAGATAACCTTGTTGATCGGCGACGAGGTGGTGACCGTCGCTGTCGTTTGGCGGGAAGGGTGTGTTGAGCACCGTTTTGCCGTCGATGTAGAGATTCGTGGCTCCTCGCGCACGCAGCAGCAAGCGGTTTTTGCCTTTGGGGAAAGTCACGCTGGCAGCGGCACGCAGCAGGAAGGGTATATGGCGGTCGCCACGCACGCCGGTATCGACATACTTCTGTGGCACGTCGAGGAAGCCGAACACGTCCTCGGTATAGGTCTCGGCGACTTTCGGCGGCTCGCTGGGCCATGCGTTCGCATCGGGCATGCCCTCCTCGGCCAGTTGCACCAGCACGCGGCCTGCGGGCACTTCCTTCTTGGTGATGGGTGGCGGTGGTGGAACGAAACGATACTTTGCCTTCAGCGCATCCGTGTCGATCGGGCCACGATAAATCGCCACGTCATCAAGCCAGCCATTCAGCGAGTGTGAGGAGGCCAAAGTGGAGCCGCTGCCGATCATAAGCGCATCGCCATCCGTGACCGGAGCGCGGTCTGTTTCGCCACCCATGTCCCAGACACCATCGGTTTCACGGCCGTCGATGTAGCCTTTGATGCCCTTGAGTTTCCCGAAGGTGTAAGTCACCGCGATGTGATGCCAGCCAGCGCTCGGCAGCGTGTCCTTCGACCACCAGCGATGCCAGTCGCCTTTCTTGCTGGGAACATCGGCGCTGTGGAAAAGAAAACCGATCTGCGCACCGCCTTTCGTCGTCTGGAGTCGCAACGCGTAGTTTTGATTCTCTGCACCGAACTCCTTCGTGCCGAGACGGCCCTTGCCAATGAGGTAAGGCGTGCCGCTGAGGTTTGCTGTTTTGACCCAAGCTTCGAGCGTGATCGTTTCGTTGAGGCCGAAACGCAGATCCTCGCGGTCTTTGACTTCAAGGGCGGACTTCTTGCCATCGCCGGTGAAGATCATCGCCTTGTTGTCTTTCGTGAAGCTGGGATATGTCGGTGCACGCGGTCCACTTTCCTTCGCATCGTCGAAGCGCCACTGCATGACCGGTTCGAACTTGGCCTTATCGGTAACATCATTGCCGCCCGAGTCGTTTTGGGCGAAGGCGATGGAAGTGAGGAGGAGAGTGCAGAGCACGGCGCGCGTCATGCTTCATCAAACGTCATGGCGGGTCTGTTTTCACGAAATGAGGCACCCCACTTTAGTGAGGGGAGAAAAAAGAAGTTGCGGAGATTAATGGAATGCATAACTAGTTACCACATGGCTTACGCACTCACCCGCACCAGCATGGCTTTGGATCAGTTCACTCTCCGCGTCCTCGATTTGCTCGCGCAAAAATGGGGCGTCCCGAAAGCTGAAGTCATGCGGCGAGCGGTGCGCCGCATGAAGGAGGAAGAAGACATGAAAGACCAATGCCCAAAACCCCTCAAAGCTTTCGATTGGCTGCAAAATGGCGGCGGACTCACTGTTCAGGAGGCCGAGGCCTTCCGCGAGGAGGTGCAGGCTGAGCGTGAGGCCAAACGCTACTGGTGGGAAGTATGATCCACCTGGACACCAATCTCCTCATCGACCTCGTCACCATCGGGTCACCGCACATCGCGGTGATCCGAAAGTGGCTGGAGAAAGGTGAAGAATTGGCGGTCTCCACCATCGCATGGTCGGAGTTTTTGAATGGGCCGCACACCAAACAGCAAAAGGACGCAGTGCAGGCCATCGTCGAGGGCCGCATCCTTGATTTCACCGCCAAAGATGCCGAACAGGCGTCACGATTGTTTCATTACACAGGCCGCAAACGCGGCTCGCACGCCGATTGCATGATCGCGGCTTGCGCGATGACCCGTGATGTGAGCGTAGCTACACGGAACATCGGCGACTTTGAAAAATTCGTGCATTATGGGCTGAAGTTGCTCGCAGTGGAGACGATTGTCACACCTTGACCAAGCCTCGTCGGATCGCCTCCGCTGTGGCTTGGGCACGGTCATTGACTTTGAGCTTCATCAAGATGCGGCTGACGTGTTGCTTCACGGTGTCCTCTCCGATGCCGAGCGTAGCGGCGATTTCTTTGTTTGCATTGCCTTGGGAGACGAGTGCCAGAATCTCACGCTCACGCGGGGTTATATCGGGTTCAGCGAGGCGGTCTTTGAGGCGCTGGACGATATCGGCAGGCAAGCTGCGCTCGCCTTTGGCAACGGTGCGAATGGCAGTGAGGAGATCGTTGCGTGAAGAGGATTTTTGCAGGTAACCAAGCGCTCCTGCCTTCAGCGCGGCCTGAATTTCATCGTCACGGGCGAAGGTGGAGAAGATGAGCACGCGGGCAGTGGGATGTTCGCGGATCAATGCGGCAGTGGCTTCGATGCCGCTGATGCCTGGGAGTTGGAGATCCATGAGAACGACGTCGGGCTGATTCTGGGCGAAGAGTTTGGCCGTATCTTCACCACGATCGGTCTCGCCAATGACCTTAAGGTCGTCTTCAAGCTCCAAGGAAGCGACTAGGCCGCTGCGGACGACAAAGTGATCGTCGATGAGGAGAAGAGTAAGCATGATCAAAGTGGAAGCGTCACAATAACTGAGGTGCCTTGGCCGGGCTGGCTTTGCCATTCTGCTTCGGCGTGAATTTTGCGGCAGCGTTCGCGAATGCCGATGCAGCCGAAGTGGCCCGGCTTGCCGTGGGTTTCGGCGCTGGGATCAAAGCCGCGGCCGTTGTCGATGATGCGGAGCGTGATGAGAGTCGGAATGCTGGATAGATGGAGGGTGATTTGCGAGGCATTGGCGTGCTTGAGGGCGTTGGTGACAGCCTCTTTCGCGATCATGCGGAGATGATGCGTCACATGGGATGGGATAGGCGGAACGGGATGAAAGTCGAGATGGATGGCGATGCCGTCTGGGGCACGAGAAGCGAGAAGTTGAAGCGCATCAGCGAGCGTGGTGGCTTGTTCCGTATCACGAAGGTCAGAGACGAGATTGCGCGCTTCGCTTTGAATGCGGGAGACGAGACTGCGGCTGTTTTCCAGCAGTGAACGGGCTTTGTCTTCAAGTGGGCGCGTGGCGGCAGCATCAAGACGCAAGGAGAGGCCGGTAAGTTCTTGTTCGAGTGTGTCATGGAATTCACGAGCGATGCGCTGGCGCTCACCCAGCGTGGCTTGGTGCACGATTTTGCGCTCCAGACGCGTGATCTGGCGGCGCTGAAAGGTGATCCACACAAGTGTGATCAAGACGAGCCCGCCAAGGAGAATGATCGCCATGACAAGGTTCCGTGCTGTCCAAAATGGTGCGGTGCTGAGCACACGAATGTCATCGACAGAGCGAAGCAGTAGCGAGGCGCGGTCCGGCTCGGAGCGGAAGCCTTTGTCCGTGGTAGCCGATTCGACGAGGCAGATGCCGGTAATCTGGCAGACGGAACCGAGTTCGAACCGAGGTATGGTGTTTTGCAGGAGAAAGGCACGGATGGAGTTGCCACCGAAGGTGAGGCTTAGCTCGTAGCCGTCATTCGTGCGGAAAAAGTCGTTCAATACGGCGGGAGGGGTGAGTTGGACTAGATCGGCATCGTGCGAGCCGTTTTGGAATTCTCGTAAGCTCACGGCGGCAGAAGCAGGAGGCTCGGCGGCTTCGGTGGTGAGCACATGTGCGTCGGCTAAGGAAGCGCTGAAGTCAGCCATGACTGGAAAGCCGATGATTTCAGCCACTTCTCCCGGTCTAAGGCTTGCGGACGAATTTAACCTAATGGCGATCGAGGGCGAAAGCAGTGGCTTTGGTGATTCGTCTTTTTTTGTATCACGCGGCGGGGGCGGTGGGGTGACATCCCGCAGGAAAACGCGACCGTCTTTAAACGCGGCCAAAATGGTGCCGCGAATGCGGGTGCGATGATGCGGTTCATCCGCCGATCCGAAACGAAGTAGCGCGGCGACGGAGATGATGGGCAGTAACTCAGGTGCGGCGGCTTTTTGCGTGATTACGACATCGCTCCAGTCCGTGACGCGGAGGTAGGGAAAGACGAGCTGGCGGCGGTCATTGATGCCACCGGCGGCGAGAGCGGTGATGCGGAGGCGTGTGTCGATGACAGCGGGAGTGGATTCGGGCGGTGAATCGATGCGCACCTCGATGACGCGGCTGCCCATCGCGAGACGGAGGAGCGAGCGGTTTTCATCGAGCGGCGTCAGCGTGCGGCCCAAGCCTTCAACGACGACGCGTTGGTAATGGAACCGGCCGGTGGCGAGATCATCGTAAGTCGCAGGGACGGCGGCGGGAGGTGCTGTGTGGCCGAGGATTTGCAGTTCGGAGACATCGACGCCGGGAAAGTAGAGTCCGGCGGTGGTGGTGCCTTTGACCCGGACCTCGTCACCGACGCGGAGGTCGTTGCGGACTGGTTTGAAGTGCAGGTGCGTGCCTGCGGTGACGTCTTGAACGAACACAGTGCTGCCGCTTTCGACGAAGCCGATCGTGGCGGTGAGATCGACAGGGAGTTTCTCCAAACTGCGTTCGTAGGGCAGCGTGCGGATGTCGATGGCGCGGGTGAGTTGCGCATGAGCCGCGCTTTGCATGAGCAGCGCGACGCAGAAGCCATGGAAGAGCCATTTCATGCCGATGATTCAATCATCCGTCACCGGGCCGCCGCGCTGGAGCTTTCGCACAAGGTCTTTCACCTCGTGGGCTTGGCGCATATCTTTGAACTGCACCTCGATGCCAGCGTTCGCGGCGGTGGAAAAGTCGATGGTGCCGAGACCGAGCAGGCCTTTGAGGCCAGACTCATAAACGTCGATGCTGCGGATGTCGCAGATACGCGCTTCTTTGGAACTGCGGCCAATGATGCCCCAAATCAGCTCCACGCGCTCGCGGGTGACGATGTAGTCATGCGAGTAGCGTGAGATACCGATGGCGATCAGCGTGGATGAGGCGCAGAGCAAAGCGATGACGGCGTATTCGAGCTGAATGACGAACAGCAGACCGCCGGCGACGGCGAGCAGAATGCACAGGAACAATGCTTTCGTATATCCAAGCCACGAAGGATGCGCGTGGTGCAGGATGATCTCGCCACTGGGGGTGTAGTCGTAATCGTCGTCTGCGTCTTCGATTTCCACCTCTTCCACTTCTTCGATAATTTCTTCTTCCTCATAGCCATCGGCATCAGGACTGATCTCGCGATAGGCGGGGCGATCGAGGCGGGCTTGGCTCGGACGGCGCATACCGCTGACGAGTTCGCCCACGGTATGAGTTAGCCCAGTATCTTCATCGATACACATTTCGCCACGGGTCAGTGAGCCGCGGGCGACGAGCGTGTACAGATCCTCCTTGGTCAGCGGATCGCTGAAGGCCGGATGCTGCTGGAGTGTGTAGCGGGCGGACATGAAGCTCGCTCATTCTGCATCGGGTGCGGGCGGGAGCAAATCTTCGCGTTTCATTAAATCGGCCACCTTGAGCAGCAGCAGCTCACCTTTGGGTGTGCGGACGATTTCGCCGAGATAGGGCGTGAGGCGGTCCGTTTCGGCGACAGCGGAATGAACCATGCTGGCGAGGATGCGCTGGTCGTGGCGATTGGGCGGAAAGACGTTGCTGATGCGGAACATCACCTGGCCGCTGTCCCATTCGAGCTCGAAGTTGCCGAGGTTCAGCTCCTTGTTCGTGCGCATGATCAGCTCGCTCACGGCCAAGCGATGCGTGGATGGAACTTGGAGCGACGAAAGCGCCACGACGCTGGCGATGTGTGTTTCACCGAAAATCTGCATATGCAGCGGGATTTTCGTGTGATGTGCCTCGAAATCGGACTCAAGGACTTCCTGGGCGGGGACTTCGCGGTAGTGCCAGCCCATTTCCTTGAAGGTGCTGAGTGCGACGGCGTAGAGGGCGGACATCAGAAAATTAGAAATTTGAAATCTCAGATTTGAAATCTGAGTGGTCGGGGCGGCCAGATTCGAACTGACGACTTCTTGCTCCCAAAGCAAGCGCTCTACCAGGCTGAGCTACGCCCCGATTGTGATTCCCGCGTTCCCATGAGGAGCGAGGGGCCGCGATTGTGGCGCTATTTGAGATCGAAGCAAGGGGAAAGGCGAACTGTTGGCAGTTAAGAAGGCTGTCCGGGCTTATTTGAGCGTCACGGTGGGGCTGAAGGGGCCGATATGCTCGCGTTCCCACCATTCGCCGCTGATTTTTTGCACTTCGGGCTTGGTGAAGTGGTAATGGTAGAGCCAAGCGCGGATATGGGTGATTTTTTCGACTGGGAAGGGCGGTGGTTCGAGGAGATCCCACACGGGCTGCTTGTGCTGCAGCAGAGCGGTGAGGAATTGGCCGAACCAGTGCATCGGGGAGCCTGGATTGGCATCGCGTTGCGGATCGTAGCCAGAATAGAGCGCGGCGAACCACATCTGCCAGTCAAGGCGTGGTTGATGTGGGGCGATAAAATGCGGTGCGGTTTTGGGATCGCCGGGTTTGTATTTGAATTCGAGCGGCAGGAACAGGCCGCCATCGTCGCTGACCT
>Ga0114970_10001267_pt1 | contig 18859 bp, 15 predicted proteins | sample M_140205_XF_Meta_FD_87030 | JGI IMG/M metagenome (GOLD analysis project Ga0114970, IMG submission 87030) | Freshwater microbial communities from Lake Montjoie, Canada to study carbon cycling - M_140205_XF_MetaG | ecosystem: Environmental > Aquatic > Freshwater > Lake | place: Lake Montjoie... | reverse complement strand
CTGCTTCGTAGTCGTAGCGTGTGTAGTAATTGCGTCCGAAGCGCGCCCAGTGCTCGCGCACGATCGCTTCCACCGCTTGTCCGCGCTCGGCTACGATGTTGAGCCAGAAGAGCACGGCCCACAGGCCATCTTTCTCGCGTACGTGATCAGAGCCGGTACCGAAGCTCTCCTCGCCGCACAGCGTAATGCGACCCGCATCAAGCAGGTTGCCGAAAAACTTCCAGCCCGTGGGTGTCTCGAAGCAGGGAATGCCCAGCGACGCGGCCACGGCATCGACGGCCGCACTGGTCGGCATCGACCGCGCGACGCCAGTGAGACCACGCGCGTAACCCGGTACTAGCGTGGCGTTCGCCGCCAGCACGGCCAGCGAGTCCGAGGGCGTCACGAAGAAGCGCTGCCCGAGAATCATGTTGCGGTCGCCGTCGCCATCGGAGGCTGCGCCGAAGTCGGGTGCCTTGTCGCCGAACAGTTCTTCGACCAAGTCGTGCGCGTAGGTGAGATTGGGATCGGGATGACCGCCGCCGAAGTCGGGGAGCGGCACGCGATTGATCACCGTGCCCGACAGCGCACCAAGCCGACGTTCGAGAATCTCGACCGCATACGGTCCTGTGATGGCGTGCATGGCGTCGAAGCGCATGCGGAAGCCGCTGGCGAACAGCCCACTGATCGCGTCGAAGTCGAAGAGCGATTCCATCAACGCGGCGTACGCCGCCACGGGATCGACGACCTCGAGGCGCAGCGGGCCGATCTGATGGGTGCCGAGATCGTCGAGGTTGAAGTGCTGCAGGTCGGCGATCTTGTATGCACGCATCACGCGCGCACGCTCGGCCACTTCGTTCGTGAACGACTCCGGCGCCGGGCCCCCGTTGCCGGTGTTGTACTTGATGCCGAAGTCACCGTCGGGGCCGCCGGGATTGTGGCTGGCCGACAGAATGATGCCGCCGTGCGCCCCCGAGCGAATGAGGTGCGAGGCCGCCGGCGTGGAGAGCAGTCCCGCGCGCCCCACGATCACATGCGCAATGCCGTTGCCGGCCGCCATACGAATAATCGTTTCGGTGGCTTCGCGATTGTGGTACCGCCCGTCGCCGCCGACCACCAACGTGGCGTCGGGCGGCAGCGCGGCCACGTCGAGCAGCGCCTGCACGAAATTCTCGAGATAGTGCGTCTGCTGGAAGACGGTGGTCCGCTTCCGTAAACCCGACGTCCCCGGTCGCTGGTCAGCGAACGGGGACGTGGTGATCGAATGAACAGTCATCGAATCTGTTGGGATCAGGAAATGCTCAAGAACCGATCAGGCAAGAAACCATCAGGTCCACTTGAGGTCGACCTTGGTGAGCGGGATCTGACGCACGCGCTTGCCGGTGGCGGCGTAGATCGCATTGATCATGGCCGGCACCACGGGCGGCAACGCCGGCTCGCCGATGCCGGTGGGGGAGAAGGCCGTCTTTACGAAGTGCACTTCGATGGGCGGCGCCTGACGGATGCGCAACAACGGATAGCTGTTGAAGTTCGTCTGGTCCACCTTGCCGGCGGTGAAGGTGATTTCCTGGCCGTAGGCCTGGCTCATCCCGTCCATCGCTGCGCCCTGCACCTGCTGTTCAGCGTGGTTGAGATTGACGATGTCGCTGCCCACGTCACCCACCGCCCACACCTTGTCGACCTTCACATCGCCGGCCTTGCTCACGGTGACCTGTACGACTTCGGCGAAGTACCCACGATGGCTGAAGTAGAAGGCACATCCCATGCCGGTTCCTTTAGGCAGCTTGGTCTTGCCCCATCCCGACACGTCGCGCGCCTTCTCGAGAATGCCGATCACGCGCTGCGCATCCATCTGCCCCGCCTGTTGCTGCGGCGTGAGTGGCGTGGCCGGGGCAATTTCCGTCTTGAGCGTATCGATGCGGAACTGCAGCGGATCCTTGCCCGCAGCCACGGCGCACTCGTCGATGAATCCTTGGAAGGCGAACGACAGCGCGTTCGAGCGCGGCGCGCGTAACGCGCCGGTTGGCACGCCCAGCGGCATCACCGACACGTCGATTTTGAGGTTCGGTACGAAACGCGCCGGATATTCCGTGGGGCCGATGTCGGCGCTCGGCGCAAACTTTTCGCCTTCGCCGAACGTGGCGCAGTGATTGCGAAACGCCACCAGTTTGCCGTTGGCGTCGAGACCACCGGTGAACGAGTGGAAGCCACCCGGACGGAACATGTCATGTTGCAGGTCGTCTTCGCGCGTCCAGAGCAGCTTCACCGGCACCTTGGCTTCGCGCGCGATCCACGCCGCTTCCACCAGCGGATCGTTGTACAGGCGACGACCGAATCCGCCGCCAGCACGCACCATGTGCATCGTGATCTGGTCTTCCTTGAGGCCAAGCGTCGTGGCCACAAGCGCCCGTCCACCCTGTGGCGTCTGCGACGTGGTCCAGAGCTCGCACTTCTCGGCCGTCACATGCGCCGTGCAATTCTGCGGTTCCAGCGTGGCGTGCGAGATGAACGGATAGCTGTACTCACCCTTCACCACTTTCGCGGCGCCCTTGATGGCCGTGTCGAAATCGCCGTCATTACGGATCGTGCGCTGCGGCGCGCTCGCGAAAAACTCGGCGGCTTTGGCGGCGAAACCAGCGCTCGACTGCTGCGACGTGGGGTGGGCGGCCCACTCGACCACGAGCTTCTTCCGCGCCTGCTGCACCATCCACCAGTTCTTGCCGACGATGGCGACGCCTGGCATGAGCCCCTGCAAATTGGTCGTGCCGTCGACCACGAACGCGTGTGTGACGCCCGGCATCGCCTTGATGGCATCGAGGTTTGCGCTGGCTACCTTGGCGGCGAACACCGGGCTCTTCACGAACGTGGCGTAGTGCATGTTGGGCACCGTCACGTCGATGCCGAACATCGGCTTGCCCATCAGGATGTCGCGCAGGCCGACGGTTTTGGTGCGGGTACCGATGATCGTGAACTTCTTCGGGTCTTTGAGCGGCACGGTGGCCAGATCGGGCGGCGTGACCGACACGGCGGCGCTGGCCAGCGACCCGTAGGTGGCTGACCGCTTCGAGGCGCGGTGATGCACCACGCCCTTTTCAGTGTCCAGTTCGGCGGCAGGCACGTTCCACTGCGTTGCGGCGGCCGACACCAGCATGGCGCGAGCGGCCGCGCCGACCCGGCGCTGCGGTAGCCAGTTGGTGGGGGTCGCGGTGCTTCCACCAGCCGTCTGCGCCGAATATTTCGTGGGGTCGAAGTCGGCTTGTTCCACGCGCACGTTCGCCCAGTCCACGTCGAGCTCCTCGGCGATCAGCATCGGCAACATCGTCTGGATGCCTTGGCCGATTTCGGGATTCTTCGCGGTGATGGTGACAATGCCGTCGGGCGTGATGCGCACGAAGGCGCTGAGCATCGGGTCGGCGACGGGCGGAAACGCGCCGCTCACACCGAGCCGTTCGATGGCCTCGAGCGGCTCGGCGTAACTGGCCAATAGAATGCCGCCGCCCGCGAGGGCGGTGACGCGCAGAAAGTCGCGACGGTTTACGCCCGGCTTGTCGGATTGGGTCGTCATCGTCGTGGCCTCAGCGGTTGTCAGGGGAGCCGTTCTTCGACGGCGTCGATCCACCCACGGCCGGCGACGCGCCCGACTTGATCTCGGCGGCGCGGTGCACCGCTTTGCGAATGCGGATGTACGTGGCGCAGCGGCAGAGATTCGTGTTCAACGCGGTGTCGATCTCCGCGTCGGTTGGCTTGGGCGTCTTCGCCAGCAACGACGCCGCGCCCATCATCTGGCCCGCCTGACAGTAGCCACACTGCGGCACGTCGAGTTCCTCCCACGCTTGCTGCACGGCATGCAGGCCATCGGGCGACAACCCTTCGATGGTCGTGACGTCGGCGTTGGCGACGCGCGACAGGGGTGTGTTGCACGACCGCGTGGCGACGCCGTTCGCGTGCACCGTGCAGGCGCCGCAGCGGGCGATGCCGCAGCCGAACTTGGTACCCTTGAGATCGAGTTCGTCACGGAGTGCCCACAAGAGGGGCATGTCGGCGGGCACGTCGAGCGTGCGCGGCGTGCCGTTGACCTTGAGCGTAATCGGCATAGGACCAGGCGGGACGGGGGCAGGGGGCGGACTGTCGGGTGACAATCCAACGCCTTAATGTCGTGCCGCGCGGTCGGGGCGTAAAGAGCTTGGGCCGTTTGTCACGGCGCGACCTCGCTGGACCGGCGCCGGCCGATCAGCGAGAATTCCCCCATGGAACTCGGTATCTACACGTTCGGCGAAACCAATCCGCGGGCAACGCATGACCCGTCGGTGGCCGCCCGTCGCATGCAGGAGCTCATCGAGGAGATCGTGCTCGCCGACGAGGTGGGGCTCGATGTGTTCGGCGTGGGTGAGCATCACCGCCCCGACTATGTCGTGTCCAGCCCCGCCGTCGTGTTGGCCGCGGCGGCCGCGCGCACTCGCCGGATTCGCCTTACGAGCGCCGTCACGGTCCTGAGTTCCGACGATCCGGTGCGTGTCTTCCAGGACTTCGCGACGCTGGATCTCCTTTCGAATGGCCGAGCGGAGATCACCGCCGGACGCGGCAGCTTTATCGAATCGTATCCGCTGTTCGGACAAAATCTCGACGACTACAACGAGCTCTTCACTGAGAAGCTCACGCTTCTCCTGAAGTTGCGGGAGCAGGAGCGCATCACGTGGGCCGGCACCTTGCGCCCGTCGATCGACGATCGCGGCGTGTACCCGCGTCCCCTGCAATCCCCGTTGCCCGTGTGGATCGCGGTGGGCGGCACGCCGGAGTCGGTCGTGCGCGCCGGCACGCTGGGGCTGCCACTCGCGGTCGCCATCATTGGCGGTGCGCCGAAGCGCTTCGTGCCGCTGGTCGATTTGTATCGTGAATCGGCCGAGCGTGCGGGACACGATCCCGCCACGTTGCCGGTGAGCATCAACTCGCACGGCTTCATTGCCGACAGCGAGGCGCGCGCGGTGGCCCTGTCATTTCCGCCGTACATCGAAACGATGGGCCGGATCGGCCGCGAGCGTGGCTGGCCGATGCCGACGCAGCGGCAGTTCGACATGGAGCGTTCGCCTCGGGGCGCGCTGCTGGTGGGTTCGCCGCAGCAGGTGATCGACAAGATTCTGTTCGAGCACGAGCTCTTCGGGCACAACCGCATGCTGATTCAGTTCAGCGTGGGTCCGATGGCCCATGCTGACATCATGCGGAGTATCGAACTGTTCGGGACGGTGGTGGCGCCGACAGTTCGCCAGGCGCTGGGAGTGGCCACCCCGGCAATAGCGCCGGGGTGATCTGCACTCCGGCCAACTCAGGCCACCGAGGCGTCTTCTTCGTCGCCCGGGATTTCCGCAATCTCTCCCTCGATCTCGGCCACAACTTCTTCCGTCTCGGCGTCCATCTCGATCACATCTGAGCCTTCGTCGCCAGATGTCGCGGCCGCCGCCTGCGGTGCCGGCCGGCTCCACTTCTTGACCACCGGCGCGGCGCGACGCTCGAGCAGATTGTCGTAATAGGCCACCATACGCTGCTGGACGACTTCAAACGTGTCATCGGGATCAGCGCGGAACGGCGCGTGACGCTGGTGCTGTTCGGTGGACACCTCGAACCACCACCACGGATCCGGTCCCGTGACACGCGACGCGGCGACACGACACTGGAACGTCCGACCACGGTCAACGAAGGAAAATTCCTGCAGTACGTCCGACATGGGCAAAACCTTCGATGATGGGCGTCAAAAAACCTTCTTCCGAAACCTAACCGATCCCCCACACGGGAAGGAGGTACCCGCGGGGAAATCGGACGAATGCGGTCCTGCGACCGCGCCCCTGGGACTCAGTTGCGTCGCCGTGACGACCAGTGAATGGCCGAGATCCGCCACCCTTGGGCTGTGCGCCGCGCGACCATGAGTTCCGCGCCAACTGAGTCGAGCGTGCGGTCACGGAAGGTGCCCTTGGTCACCGACGTGGAGGTGCTGGTGGCGAGGTCGCCTTGCACGAGCACCCGGAGCGGCGCCCGCGTGCTCTTGATGGCCCTCGCCAGTGCGATGTCGGCGGGCAGATGATGGGCGCGGTAATCCGCCACCGTTTCCACCGACCCGCTTTCCAGAATCTCGGCATCGTCCGCGAGGAGACTGATCGCCGTCACACTGTCGCCCTGTTCGAGCGCGTCGTGGAAACGGTGCACCAGCGCGGCCACGTCGGCGCTGTCGTTAGTCGCGGGTGTCGTTGACGGCACGGTCGTTGGCATGGCCATGGCGGCCATCGCCGCCATGTCGTGCCCTGCGTGCTCGCTACCGGACGCCACGCCACCCACCGCCGAACCGTACGTGAAGCCCTTCATGGCGCCGGTCTCCCAATCGTGTGTCATCACAGCACCAGAGGTCACCGTTGGCGTGGGGAGTGTGGGCAGGAATCCTACCGATGGCCCGCCCATGTTCTCGATGCCCATATGGTTCGACATCGCCAGCCACGCCGCCACCGGCATCACGTACGACGTGTCGTCGCGATACAACCGCGCGGCGCGCAGGATCTCGGCGCGCTTGCGGTCACGAGGCACGGCGTCGTTACTCAGAATGTCCGAGACCACGTCATGCATGGAGTGCAGGTTGTCGAAGATGATCGCGGCCTCTGGAAACCGCGCGGCGAATGCCGGCGCCACCGTCGCCGTCATCGGCATCTGATACGGTAGGGCCGACGGCGCCCCATCCACCATTTGCCAGAACCGCGCCACTGTAGCGCGAACGCCAGCTTGCTTCGCGGCAACGGTGTGGCCAACGAGGAGCGGTTCGTACAGCCCGACCTGCAGCCAGTGATAGCCCCAGATGAGTCCATTGAACTTCGGATACTTCTTGCGGAAGGCGAGCGAGTACGACTGCTCCTGCATCAACGCCATCGTCTTGGGCTTCGAGCTGAACGCCAAATCGGGGCGGCCGCGGTAATACCTGATGATACGCTGCGCTTCCGTGTCACGCTGCGCGTCGCTGAGGCGTTCGTCGGCCAGCACGTCGTACAGCTGCCGGTGCAACAAATGCGCCCAGTCGAACATCACCTTTGCTTCGGGCGCGAGCTGTGCGTACTTGGGCTCGATGGCAGCCTCCTCGAGCGGTACGCGCGGCGGCTTCACCAGCACGGTCTTGGTGAGGTAGTCGAACTCCTTTACCTCGAGCCGCGACGCGGGGGCGTTGGGCTTCGTCCAGAGCGTTTCGTACAGAATCGCGTGGCCGTAGTCAAATGCATTGAACAGCCGATCGGCCGATGCGTACTGGTTGCGAAACGTCCAGTTGTGCGAGGCTTGGAGATAGAACTGTTCATACGTCGTGGTCCACTGCGCCTGCGCGGTGCGCGGCGTGGCGAAGGCGGAGAGCGTGAGCGCTGCTGTCATGAGACCGCGCGCCAGATGGGTAGAGATCATGGGATCGGCTCGTAGTTAGCGGCGGGGAGACCAGGGCAGTCCAAGCGACACGGCGGCGCCGGCGGTGACGAACCAGCCAGCATCGGCGCCCGACAAGCGGTAGCCACCGCCGCCATCGATGGCGAGTCGTGGGCTCAGCTGATAGCGTGTGCCACCGGCCACGTCCCATGCCTGTGGTTCGGTCGCATCGAGGGGCTGCGACGTCACGATCTCGGCGGTCAGCAGGAGCGAACGCAACGGCAGCGTGCGATCCACCGCGATGCCGAAGAGCCATCGCGACAGTTCGGCCGACGCCGTCGTTCCGTTGCCAGCATCGGCAACACTCGGGGCATCGCCGATGGTCATTTGTCCGTTCACGTGGAAGCGGGCCCACGACAATGTCTTCGTGGCGATCGCCTTGAATGACGGATACGCCTTGTCGGGCGCCATCGGGCCGACCGGGAGCAATACGTCAGCCACGATCGCGAGTGCGGGCAGGCGTGTCTCGGCGTTCAAGTTGTACAGCACCGAGGCGTCGATGCCGCCGAGCGCGGTACGACGCGTCCCGGCTACGCCCTCCATGTGCGCGATCGGAAAGCCGATTTCCACTTGAGTGCGTGGGAAGAGGCCGACGGCGAACTCGGGTTCAATGCCCCAGCGGTAGCTGCCACCGCGGGCACGCTCGAGACGAAACGGTGCCAGTTGCAGTTCGACCGCGCGACGTTCAATGGCATACGCGTCTTCAATGCGGACGGGGCGTCCGGCATCGGTGTTGTAATAGTCGGTTTGCGCCGAGAGTGACGAGACGGGCGCGGCGGCGATGATCGCGGCCACGAGCAGTCTGGTCACACCAGAACGCGACGCGTCGAGGCGCGTGGAGTCCGGAAACAGATTCATGGGGAGGACAAGGGAGAGCGGTGCGCACCGGGTAGCGCACCGAATGGCAAGTCTCCGCGCCCCGCGCACAGGGCGAGGGCGGACATCCACGGCGATGGCGTTGAGACGGCTCCATCCGGAAAGACCGGAGAGCCCGATGCTCAGCCTCGCGGCGGCGGGGGCTCGGGGGCGATGTCGAGCGACACGGGCCAGTCGGCCGCATGGACGGGACGATGCACGTCGATGGCGACGTCGACGATCGAGACCACGACCGCCGGACTCATCACGCCAACCACGGTACACGCCATGGCCATGGGACAGGCCGCGGGCGAATGTGGATGCTCGGCGGGCGCCGATTCGTGGGGGGCCGCGGCCTCGTGGTGGTGATGCGAGCCGGTGGCCGCTGGGGGCACCGCGACGCTCGCGAGCGCTGGGGTCGGCGTCGCCACCGTCTGGCGCTCGCAGACCGCACCGGCCGCGGGGAGCACTCCCTGCAGCAGTTGCACGCCGAAAAGCGCGATCGCGGCGATGTGTCGGCTCACCCTCATACTGCGGATAGTAGTGGAGGGAACCGCGTACGGGGAGACGGGACCGGAGGCGCGCTACGGCGAGTCGGCCGTCGGCAGCGACATCCGGTATCCCACCCCCGGCTCGGTCACGATCAGCGCAGGCCGGATTGGGTCGCGCTCCACCTTCCGGCGCAAATTGGCCACGTACACGCGCAAGTACTGCTGGGCGTCGCCATGCGAGCGACTCCACACCGCGTCGAACAGCTGCTGGTGCGTGAGCGTGCGTCCGGCGGCGGTCACCAACGTACGCAGCAGTTCCCATTCGGTGGGCGTGAGATGGACGGGCTGCCCGTCGCGCATCACCACGCGTGTCGCCAGATCGATATGCAGTCCGTCGAACGCGTAGGGCACGTCACCGCCGCGCACCGGCCCCATAGCCGCCCGACGCAGCTGAGCCCGCAGTCGCGCTTGCAGCTCGATCGTGCTGAACGGCTTCGTGAGATAGTCGTCGGCGCCGGCATCCAGCAGTCGCACCTTTTCGGCCTCATCGTGGCGGGCCGACAGCACCACGATCGGGGTGGCCGACCATTCGCGGATCTGCGCGCACACCAGAGCACCGTCGGCGTCGGGGAGCCCCAGATCCAGCACGATCAGCGACGGTTTGCAACTGCGTGCGAGCTCGAGTGCGGTACGCGCCGTCGCAGCTTCGTACACGATGCTCCCCTCCGACTCCACGGCGGCCCGGATGATCGAGCGGATCGCCGGCTCGTCTTCGATCACCAGCACCACTGGTGCCGGAAGCGCAATCGGTGATCCCGTGCTGGAAGACATGTCCCGCAACCTAGGGACTGATAGCGCGGCGCACGAGGGGCACGGTAACGTTCAGTGATGCGACTGCTCCGCTGGTTTCTCGCCCTCTCGCTGCTGACACTCGGGCTGCTGCCGTTGCGCCCGTCGCTCGACAAGGCGCACGTCGCCCTCGCGTATCTGCTGCTGATTCTGGCGGCGAGTGCGCGGGCCGGACGTCGTGTAGGGCTCGTGCTGTCGGTTGTGTCGTTCTTCTGCTTCAACTTTTTCTTCGTCGAGCCGCTGCACTCGTTCGTGGTGGCGGAGCCGCTCGACTGGCTCGTGCTGGTGGCGCTCCTGATCACGAGCGCGGTGGCTGCCCATTTATTGACGGTGGCGCAAAGTGAAGCCCGCATGGCGTGGGAGCGCGCCGCTGAAATCGACCGCTTGGCCGTGCTCGGCGCCGAGGCGCTGAACGCGGGCCCGGCCGAGCAGGCACTGGCCGCGATTGCGGGCGTGATCCAGGAGGCGCTGGGGGTCGATCGCTGTCGCATCCATGCCGTCAGTGAGTCAGGTGGCGCGCTCACGCTGGTCGCGGAGCGTGGGGCGTTGGTGGTGGTCGACCCCGAGTCGGCCGCGAAAGAGCCCACGCCGCCGTCTCGCGACCTCGGTATGCCCACGCGTTCCGATCTCCTGCAATGGGTGGCCGATCATGGGCGTGTGGGCGTGGAGCGCTGCGATGGCTCCATGCGCGTCGGACTCGCACCGAAGGTCAACCGCAGCGCCGAGACTCCGCTGGATATCACGGGAGGCGCCGGCATCGCCGACGCCTGCGGCCTCCTGCTGCCGCTCCGGGTGCACGATCGCGTGGTGGGGGTGGTGCATATCGAGCGCCGGCTGCCGCTCGAGCTCACGCCGTCGCGCCAGCGCTTGCTGCGCGCGATCAGCTACTACGCCGCGCTCGGCATCGAGCGTGAACGGCTGATCACGCAGGCCGAGCATGCCGAGGCGCTGCGCCAGACCGATAAAATGAAAGACGCCGTGCTGGCGTCCGTGTCGCACGATTTGCGCACGCCGCTTACCACCATCAAGGCGCTGGCCAATGCGATCCGGCTCGAGGGGGACGATCGCGCGGCGATCATCGAGGAGGAAGCGGATCGGCTGAATCGTTTCGTGGCCGATCTGCTCGACCTGTCGCGCCTCAATAGCGGTGCCACGCCCATAGCACCGCAGATCACCGCCATCGAAGATCTCTTGGGGGCCGCGCTGCAACGGGTGTCCGGCGCGCTGGTGCATCGTGTCATCGATGTGCAGCTGCCGCCCGACGAGCCGTTGCTGCTGGCGCGCCTCGACTTCATGCAATCGTTGCGGATCGTGGTCAACCTGCTCGAGAACGCCGACAAGTACTCCCCGCCCGATCAGTCGATCGACGTGAGTGCCGAGCGGGTGGATGACGTCGTACGGATCGCCGTCGCCGACCGTGGGCCCGGAATTTCGGATGCCGAGCGCGAGCGCATCTTTGAGCCGTTTCAACGGGTCGGCAACATTCCCGACGCTAACGGGGCCGGGCTGGGCTTGTCGATTGCGCGTCGTCTGGCCGAAATGCAGGGTGGGCGCCTGCTGCATGAGGCGCGCGACGGAGGTGGAAGCCGTTTTGTGCTCGAACTACCCGCGGCATCTTTGTGAAATCTTGATGGCGTAGCGGATAGCCTTTGTGCGGTCTTGATGCCGGTCGTGCTAGCATCAACGTATGACACACGCGTCACCTGCTGTTTCGTCCCATGGCTCGTCGGATCGTCCGACGGGTCGCCGACTTTCGCTGCTGACCCTCGCGGCATTGGGCGTCGTCTACGGCGACATTGGCACCAGCCCGCTGTATGCCATGAAGGAGGCCTTCGGTCCGTCGCATGGCCTACTGCCGGACGCCGTGAACGTGTACGGCATCCTCAGCCTGGTGACGTGGTCGATTCTATTGGTCGTGGTGGCGAAGTATCTCGTCTTCATTTTGCAGGCGGATAACAACGGCGAAGGTGGCGTGCTCGCGATGCTCGCGCTGCTGCTGCAGGACACGTCGGAACGGATCGGCCGCCGCCGACGCACCGCGCTCATCTTGTTCGGCGTGTTCGGGACGGCTCTGTTGTACGGGGATGGTATCATCACGCCAGCGATTTCCGTCCTCGGCGCGGTGGAAGGGCTCGGCATCGTGACACCGACGCTATCCGCGTATGTGGTGGAGATCACGCTGGTGATTCTCGTGGTGCTCTTTGCCGCCCAACGCTTTGGGACCGCCACCGTCGGCCGAGCATTTGGCCCGCTGACGCTGCTCTGGTTCCTCGTGATCGGCTCACTCGGGCTGCGGTCGATTATCGACACGCCGCAGGTACTCGCCGCGCTCAATCCGCTGAATGGAATGCGCTTCCTGTTGCATCACGGGACGCACGGCTTCGTCGCGTTGGGTGCGGTTTTTCTGTGCATCACCGGTGCGGAAGCATTGTATGCCGACATGGGTCACTTCGGAAAAGTGCCGATACGTCGGGCATTCTTCGCGGTGGTGCTGCCCGCGTTGCTCTTGAACTATTTCGGCCAGGGGGCGCTGCTGCTCCGCGACCCCGCAGCCGTGAGCAATCCGTTCTATCTACTGGCCCCATCCTGGTTCCTCCTGCCCCTCCTGATCATCGCCACCTTGGCGGCGATCGTCGCGTCACAAGCGTTGATCTCCGGGGCGTTCTCGCTGGCGCGTCAGTCGATGCAGCTCGGCTATCTCCCGCGTATGACCATCGTGCAGACGTCGCATGAAGAGTACGGACAGATCTATATCCCGCAGATCAACGTGGCATTGATGATCGGTACCGTGTGCATCGTGCTTGGCTTCAAGTCATCCTCGGCGCTTGGTGCGGCCTACGGCATCGCGGTGACCGGTACCATGTCGATTACCACGCTGCTGTTCGCCGTGGTGGCACGGACGCGATGGAACTGGCCGCTCTGGCAAGTGGTGTCGCTCACGGCGTTCTTCTTCGTGTTCGATTTCGCCTTCCTTGGCGCCAACGTGATCAAGATTGCCGCCGGTGGCTGGGTGCCGCTCGTGCTCGCCGCCGTGCTGCTGCTGCTGATGACCACGTGGAAGCGCGGGCGTCTCGCCTTGCAGCAGTTGCTGCAACGGGCGGGGTTGCCGCTCGACCTCATGCTGAATGAACTCGGCCGTCGGCCGGCGCCGCGCGTACCCGGCACGGCGGTGTTTTTGACGAGCGACAGCAAGGGCGCGCCGGTGGTGCTGCTGCATCATCTCAAGCACAACAAGGCGCTACACGAACAGGTCGTGCTAATGTCGATCACCGCGAGCAACACGCCCACCGTGCCGCGCGAAGAGCGGGTGACGGTGTCGTCGCTCGACCATGGCTTCTGGCGCGTGACGGCCCGCTACGGCTTCATGGAGAGTCCGGATGTGCCGGCGTTGCTTGCCCAGTGTGCGGAGCAGGGCATCATCGCCCGGCCGATGGAAACGAGCTATTACCTTGGGCACGAGCGCCTGCTGCCCACCGGCCCGACCAAGATGGCCCGTTGGCGTAAGCGGCTCTTCGTGTTGATGGCGCGGAACGCGCAATCAGCGGCGCAGTTCTTCCAACTCCCGTCGAACCGGGTCGTGGAGATGGGGGCGCAAATCGAGTTTTAGCGTAGCCGCGTCGGCAGGCGAGAGCGTTGCCGTGGTTATTCGCGTGGAACGGTAGATTGAGGGGGGCGCGCCTCGCGGCGCAGCCCGCGATCAGTGACCGTCGATGTACCGGGAGGAACGTCTCATGGGGATCAGCCGCCACGATGTGCTCGGCGCGCAAGCCGATACGGAAATGGGCGCCGAACCGGGTGCCGAGCGAGCCTTGCCCGGCAGCTATGGCCGCGCGCCATCTGGGTATCGCTTGCCGTCCGCCACGCGACTCGGCGCGGTCGCGCTGCAGGTCAGTGACCTCGCGCGATCGCTCGAGTACTACCAGCAACTGCTTGGTCTGGCCGTGTTGGCCCAGGACGGCCACGCCGTGTCGTTGGGTGCTGTCGGCGCGACGGAGCCGATCGTGATCCTGCGTGAGGTGCCGGGCACGCGGCCCGTGGCACCGGGGACTCGGCTCGGGCTCTATCACTTCGCGATCCTGCTGCCCGACCGGCCGGCCATGGGCTGCTTCATTACGCATCTGGCGGACCTTGGTGCGCGCGCGGGTTCCAGCGATCACCTCGTGAGCGAGGCGCTGTATCTGCAGGATCCGGATGGACTCGGGATCGAGGTGTACGTTGACCGTCCCCGCGACTCGTGGCGCCGTGCCGATCGCGAGCTCGTGATGGCCACCGACCCGCTCGATCTCGCCGATCTCGTGCGTGCGGCGAACGGCGCGCCGTGGACCGGTATGCCGCTCGACACCGTGATGGGCCATGTGCACTTACACGTGGGCGACCTCGAGGCGGCTGACGCGTTCTACGCGGAAGGCCTCGGGTTCGATCGCATGGTGTGGCGGTATCCCGGTGCCCTGTTTCTCGGTGCCGGCGGCTATCATCATCACCTCGGCACCAACACGTGGGCGCGTGGAGCGGTCGCGCCGAGTGCGCAGGAGGCCAAGCTGCTTGCGTGGACGCTCGTGCTGCCGTCGGCTGATGACGTGGCGGCGCTGCGCACGCATTTGGCCTCACGTGGCGTCGCCGTGAACGATGAACCGGACGGCATGCTCCTGGCCGACCCGTGGGGCACGCCGGTGCGGGTGCGTGCGTAGCGCGCTACGCCTAACGTGCGCGCGTTACGCACGCACTTTCGCTCCGCCACCGATCGATTGGCGACGGCTGCGTCGGGCGTCCGCGTTGCCCCACGGCGTCGCACGTGCAATTACGCACGAGAGCGTCGTGACCACAGCCTCAGGCCACCAGCTGTGCACCGTCCGCTTTCGCGAGCTCACGGTCGAAGGTCGCAACGGTGCACTGGCTCGCGCGATAGTCGGCCAGAATGAGCTGATCCATCAGCCCCGGCGCGGAGCGCGACACCGCGCGGGCGGTGGCGTGCCGAACGACGCGCTTTGCGACGCCCGTACACTGGACGCGTGGATCGTCCAGCAGCGCTGCCATCGCATGAGCGGCATCGGCGTGCGGAACGGCGTAGTGATGGCGCAAGGCGAAGTACGTTTCGCTGACCACGAGGTCGGAAATGCAGATCGGATCACGCGATGTCGCCAGCACCGCGCGGGCGGCATCGGCTTGCGTGGCAGGGGCGCCGGTCAGGAGCCGCAACACGACGGATGTGTCGAGTCCGAGACTCATCGCGCGGCGCCGTGCGCGCGCCCGCGCGCGATGCTGCGCTTCACCGCGCTCATCGAATGGTCATCGACGGCGCTGGCGTAGCTCCCGAGTGTCCCGAACCATGCCGGTTGCCACGCGGCGGTGTCGTTGGCGCTGGCCGTGGACGGCGGCGAGTCGAGCACGTGCCGAACGCCCTCGGCCACCAGCTCGCGAACCGTTCGGCCGCGTCGGGCCGCCTCGACCTTCAGGCGCCGGTACAGGGCGTCGTCAAACTCTATAGTGGCTTTCATCATGGCAATATACCCAGCTAACAAGTAACCCGGCATCCGCGGTGGTTGCTGCGTGAGTAGGGTACGAGCGTTCGGTGAAGACGGTGTCATCAAATCCGTGCGGTCGTGGTGGATCCACCGCCGCGCCGCTGCCGCATATTCAAGCTGGCCTCCAGTTCTACCCCGTCCTCCATTCTCGGAGTTGCAGGATGATCGCTCGTTCGACGTTTCGCATTGCCGCTCTCGCCACCGCGCTCGCACCGGTGCTCGCCCCGTCGCTGGCGGGAGCCCAGGATCGCTCACAGTCGCGATCGATGGTGTCGTCCAAGCAGGGCGTCGTCGCCAGCGAGAGCGTACTAGCCTCGCAGGTTGGCGCGTCCATCCTCGAGCGCGGCGGCAATGCGATCGACGCGGCGGTGGCCATGAACGCCATGATGGGACTCGTCGCGCCGATGAACGACGGCATTGGCGGTGATCTGTTCGCGATCATCTACGAAGCCAAGTCCGGCAAGCTGTACGGACTGAACGCGTCCGGATGGGCGCCCAAGGGGCTGACCGTCGAGCATCTGCGGGCCAAGGGGCGCACGTCGATGCCGGGGCGCGGGATCGATGCGGCTACGGTACCGGGCGCGGTGAACGGCTGGGAGAAGTTGCTCACCCGTTTCGGGAAGCAGCGCTTCGCCGAGGTGCTGGCGCCGTCGATCGCCTACGCCGAGGCTGGCTTTCCAGTGGGTGAAGTGGTGAGCGTATTTTGGAAGGATAGCGAGAAGGTGTTGCGTGAAGACGCCGCGACCACGAAGACGTTCTTGCCCGGTGGCCGTCTGCCACAGGTCGGTGAGCTGTTCCGAAATCCGGAGCTGGCGCAGAGCTATCGTGAAATCGCCGCCGGTGGTGCCGCCGCTTTCTACAAGGGCCCCGTAGCGGCCAAGCTGTTGGCTAGCAGCAAGACGCACGGCGGCACGATGACGGCCGCTGATCTCGCTGAGTTCGACAGCGAATGGGTCGAGCCCATTTCGACCACGTATCGCGGTTGGACGGTGTATGAATTGCCGCCGAACGGGCAGGGTATCGCCGCGCTCGAAATGCTCAACATCATGGAGACCTTTCCGCTCGCCACGATGGGCCACAACTCGGTGCCGGCGCTGCATCACATGATCGAAGCGAAGAAACTCGCGTACGCCGATATGCAGCGGTACGACAGCGATCCACGCTTCGTGAAGATCCCGGTGGATGCGATGCGATCGAAGGCGTACGCGGCCGGACGCGCGAAGCTGGTGAATGTGGCAAAGGCTACCTGCAGCCCTGAGGCGGGAACGCCGAGCGGGACCGACAACGGCACGACTTACCTGAGTGCGGTGGACAAGGAGGGGAACATGATCTCCCTCATTCAAAGCAACTACTCGTCGGTCGGTTTTGGGGCTGGTATCTCGGTGGCAGATGCCGGGTTCGTGTGGCACAACCGCGGTGCCGGCTTCTCCTTCGATCCCGCCAGCGCGAACGTGCTCGCCGGACGGAAGCGTCCGCTGCACACGATCATTCCAGCGTTCATGGAGAAGGGCGACACGCGTGTTGCCTTCGGCATCATGGGCGGTTGGAATCAGGCGCAAGCCCACGCGCAGTTCGTGTCGAACATCGCCGACTTCGGAATGAACATCCAGGGTGCGCTCGACGCCCCGCGCTTCTCGAAGGAGACATTCCCGGGCTGCGATGTGAATTTTGAGTCGCGCATTCCCGATGGCGTGCTCAAGGCACTCGCCGCCATGGGCCACGAGATCGTGATGCGCGGCGACTACTCGGCCACTCGCATGGGCGCCGGTCAGGCGGTGATGCGCAACTACACCACGGGGATCAACGCCGGCGCGTCGGACCCGCGCAAGGATGGATCGGCGGTCTCGGAACTGCTGCCGATCGGTCCCCGCGGCCCGACGCGTCGCCCCGCGCCCGCACGGAAGTAAACGCGCAACATCGCCGCGCCGCACGTGCTCTGATGGTCAGGCCGTGGGTTACTCGTGTCGTCATGGCCCGCTACCCTTGAGCATGTCCAACTTTAGTTTCGAAACGCCGCCACGGGTGATCTGCGCCGACGGCGAGAGTGAACGACTGGGTGATCTGCTGCGCGAGTTTGGTGTCAGCCGCCCCCTCGTGGTCACCGATCGTGGCATCGTGGAGGCGGGGCTGCTCGAGCCGATGCTCGCGCGCCTTCGCACGCTGGGCCTCGATGTCACGGTCTTCTCCGATGTCGTGGCCGATCCGCCGGCGTCGTGCGTGGAGGCTGCGGTGGCGATGGCGCTGGCGACAGGCGCTGACGGCGTGATCGGATTCGGCGGCGGCAGTTCGCTCGATGTCGCCAAGCTCGTGGCCCTGCTGTCGCGCTCCGGTGAGACGCTCGACGCGGTGATCGGGGTCGGCCGCGCGGCGGGCGCACGATGGCCGCTGATTCAGGTGCCGACGACGGCGGGCACCGGCTCCGAAGTCACGCCGATCGCGATCGTGACCACGCTGAGCGGGGAGAAGCAGGGCGTGGTGTCGCGGCGGTTGTATGCCGACGTTGCGGTGCTCGACGCCACCCTGACACTTGGACTGCCGGCGCGCGAGACGGCGATGACCGGTATCGACGCGATGGTGCACGCCATCGAAGCCTATACCAGTCGTCACGCCAAGAACGTACTCTCCGACACGCTCGCTGTGCGCGCGCTGCGCTTGCTCTCCGATCATCTCGTCGCGGCGATCGAAGACGGCAGTAACCTGGAGGCGCGTCGCGCGATGCTGCAGGGCTCCATGCTGGCCGGCATGGCCTTCGCCAACGCGCCCGTGGGCGCCGTGCATGCGCTGGCCTCTCCCATTGGCGGACAATTCCATGTGCCGCATGGGCTGAGTAACGCACTGGTGCTGCTGCCGGTGCTCGAGTTCAACCTCCCCGACGCGGAAGCGATGTATCGCGAACTGTCCGACGCCGTACGCGCCAGTGAACGCACGTGGCACCGGAGCGCGAGTGGCCGCGCCTTCGTGGATGCGATGGCCACCATCGTCGGCGAGCTCGGACTCGAGCGCACGTTGGGTGAATTGGGTGTGATCGAAGCCGACCTGCCCGGGCTCGCCGCCGACGCCATGAAGGTGCAGCAGTTCCTGGTGAACAATCCGCGCGACGTGAGCTACGAGCAGGCGCTCGCGCTCTACCGCGAGGCGTTGTGACGGACACCGCCACGCGCTCCAGGGGCTGCGTCTGTCAGCATCTCCGACCTCAACCAGCTAAGTCGCATGCGCGCTGTCATCTGTCGGGCCTTTGATCAGCCCGAAACACTCACGGTCGAGACCGTCGCGGACCCCGTAGCCGAGGCTGGCCACGTCGTTATTGCGGTGCATGCGGCGGCGGTGAATTTCCCCGACGCGCTGATGGTGATGGGGCAGTATCAGGTGCGCCCACCGCTGCCGTTCACTCCCGGCGGCGAAGCGGCTGGTGTGATCGTCGAGGCGGGGTCGGGCGTCACCCATCTGCACGTCGGCCAGCGGGTGGTGGCGTTCACACGAACCCAGGCCTTCGCCGAACGCCTGTGTGCGCCGGCGGCGGCCGTCACGCCGATTCCCGCTGCGCTGTCGTTCGACGTTGCGGCGACGCTACCGCTCGCGTACTGCACCGCGATGCACGCGCTCATCGATCGCGCGCAGCTCGCCCGTGGCGACACGATGCTGGTGTTGGGCGCATCCGGTGGCGTGGGACTGGCCGCCCTCATGATCGGCAAGGCACTCGGCGCGCGCGTGATCGCGGCGGCG
>Ga0114970_10001266_pt1 | contig 18864 bp, 15 predicted proteins | sample M_140205_XF_Meta_FD_87030 | JGI IMG/M metagenome (GOLD analysis project Ga0114970, IMG submission 87030) | Freshwater microbial communities from Lake Montjoie, Canada to study carbon cycling - M_140205_XF_MetaG | ecosystem: Environmental > Aquatic > Freshwater > Lake | place: Lake Montjoie... | reverse complement strand
CTCGAGGGCGGCCCGCGCGCCGCCGCGCAGAAGGTGGGCGAGGAGGGCGTCGAGGTCGCCATCGCCGCCGTGTCGCAGAGCGACGAGCTGCTGATCGGCGAGCTGGCCGACCTGTGGTTCCACAGCTTCGTGGTGCTGGCTGCCCGTGGTCTCGATCCCGACGATGTCGAGGCCGAGCTGCGGCGACGCGAGCGGTAGGGGGACAACGACGCGCAGCGGGGGCTGGCCGGCTTCGCACTTCCGGCACGCTCCTGCAGCGATCCGTACACACACTGTGAGTACACTTGCAGCATGGCCGAGCCGCTGCGCGACACCCGCTGGAACCTCCGCATCGCGGGCGAGGCCGACGCGCTCGTCCGCCAGGCGGCCACGGAGCGCCGACAGAACCTGACCGACTTCGTGATTGGCGCCGCGCTGATCGAAGCGGAGCGTGTGCTGGCCGATCGCACCCGCTTCCTGCTCGACGATGCGGCCTGGGCTGAGCTTGCTGCGCTACTCGACCAGCCGGTGCAGACGAACCCTGGTCTCGAGCGGCTCTTCTCGCGGCCGAGCGTCTTCGTCGACGAAGCGTGACGCCAGCGCCGCCGGTTCCGCTCGCCAGCCATCACCGCTTCGGCGAGTTCGCCTGCGGCGAGCCTGCGCTGGACGACTGGGTGCGACGCCACGCGCGCGCCGCTCAGGCCTCCGGTGCTGCGCGCGTCTACGTCGCGGCCGACAGTGAGGGCACCGTCAGCGGCTTCTACGCCCTTGCCGCCTGCCAGATCGAGGCAGCAGCCGCACCGGAGCGGCTGCTGCGCGGCGAGCCCCGGCTGCGCCCCGTCCCCGCCGTTCTCCTCGCGCGCCTGGCCGTCGATCTGCGCCACCAGGGAGCGGGAGTCGGACAGTCCTTGCTCCGCGACGCGCTGCTCCGCTGCCTGCAGGCCTCGACGAGCGTCGGCATCCGCGCCCTGCTCGTGCATGCGAAGGGAGACGAGGCCCGGCGCTGGTACGAGCGGCTCGGCTTCGCTCCGTCGCCCACCGACCCGTACCACCTGGTGCTCCTGCTGAAGGATGTCGCGGCGATCATCGGGTAGACTCGGCCCCCGGTAAGCGGTGCAGAAGCAGGCGGAAACCACAGGCGTGACCCGCCGTTCAGCCGCGCGCGGGGCTCTCGCCCTCGGCGCGCTCGGCGTCGTCTTCGGCGACATCGGCACCAGCCCGCTGTACGCGGTGCAGACGGTCTTCAATCCCAACGACCCGCACCCGGTCGCGGCGGTCACGCAGAACGTCTACGGCGTGATCTCGCTGATCTTCTGGTCGGTCGTGATCGTCGTGATGATCGCCTACGTCGCGCTCGTCATGCGGGCCGACAACGACGGCGAGGGCGGCATCATGGCCCTGATCACGCTGATCCGGCGCAAGGGCGTCACGGGCAGCCGCCGTACAAAGGTGCTGCTCTCGGGCCTCGGCATCTTCGGCGCGTCGCTGTTCTTCGGCGACTCGATGATCACGCCGGCGATCTCGGTGCTCTCGGCGATCGAGGGCACCAGGGTGGCGGCGCCGTCGCTCGAGCACCTCATCCTGCCGATCACGATCGCGATCATCGTCGTGCTCTTCCTGGCGCAGCGGCTGGGCACCAACGCCGTTGGCAAGCTGTTCGGGCCGGTGATGGCCGTCTGGTTCACCGTGATCGGCGCGCTCGGCGTGCACGGCATCGTCGGCAACCCGCGCATCCTCGAGGCGCTCTCGCCGACCTACGCGATCCACTTCTTCACCGACCACTTCGGCATCGCCTTCTTCGCCCTCGCAGCCGTCGTGCTCGCCGTCACCGGCGCCGAGGCCCTCTACGCCGACATGGGCCACTTCGGCCGCGGCCCGATCTCGCGCGTGTGGCTGTTCGTCGTCTTCCCGGCCTGCATCCTCAGCTACCTCGGCCAGGGCGCCATTGTGCTCGAAGACCCCGAGAAGAACATCGCCAACCCCTTCTTCCTGCTCGTGCCGCACTGGGGCCGCATCCCGATGGTCTTCCTCGCGGCCGCGGCCACGGTGATCGCCTCGCAGGCCGTCATCACCGGCGCCTTCTCGGTGGCGCGCCAGGCAGCGCAGCTCGGCTACCTGCCGCGCCTGCGCATCGCCCACACCTCCGAGGAGACGATCGGCCAGGTCTACGTGCCGTGGATCAACTGGGCCCTGCTCGTCTCGGTCGTGACGCTCGTGCTGACCTTCAAGACGTCGGCGAACCTCGCCTTCGCCTACGGCATGGCCGTCACCGGAACGATGACGATCACCGTGCTGCTGTTCTTCTACGTGGTGCGGCAGCAGTGGAACAAGCCTCTGTGGCTCGTCCTGCTCGGCGCCGGGCCGCTGCTCACCGTGGACGTCCTCTTCCTGTCGGCGAACGCGACGAAGCTCTTCCACGGCGCCTGGCTGCCGCTGCTGATCGGCCTCGCCGCCTTCACGGCGCTCACCACGTGGCAGCGCGGTCGCCAGCTCGTCACCGAGCTGCGCAAGAACGACGAGGGCTCGCTGCGCGCCTTCGTGGACGAGCTGCACGACCGCCAGTACCCGGTGGTGCGCGTCCCCGGCACCGCTGTCTTCCTCAACCGCGGCAAGGACACGACGCCGCTCGCGATGCGCGCCAACGTCGAGCACAACCACATCCTCCACGAGCACGTGGTGATCCTCTCGATCGAGACGCTGCCCGTCCCGCGCGTCCCGGTCGACGAGCGCTGCGTGCTGGATGACCTCGGCTACCGCGATGACGGCATCACCCACGTCTCGGCGCGCTTCGGCTACATGGACGAGCCGAACGTGCCGCAGGTGATCGCGCTGCTGCGCGAGCGCGAGCTCGAGCGCAGGGTCGACGATGACTCCGAGGTGTCGTACTTCCTCTCGACGATCGAGCTGCGGCGCGGCGACGCGCCCGGCATGAGCCGCTGGCGCAAGCGCCTCTTCGTTGCCACCTCGCACATCACGGCCGACGCCGCCGAGTACTTCCGGCTCCCGCGCGACCGCACCGTGATCATGGGCTCGCGCGTCGAGCTGTAGCCCTCGCCGTTCTAGGATGGCGGCATGAGCGATCTCGCCTTCACCCCAGCCGTCGAGCAGGCCCGCCTGATCCGCGAGCGCAAGGTCTCGCCGGTCGAGCTGACCGAGCTGTACCTCGAGCGGATCGAGCGCCTCGACCCGCAGCTGAACTCGTTCGTGACGGTGGCGGCGGAGAGCGCCCGCGCGGCGGCGCGCGAGGCCGAGGAGCGGCTGCCCGAGCCTGACCTGCCGCCCTTCCACGGCGTGCCGATCTCGCTCAAGGATCTCGATGTCACGGCCGGCATCCGCACGACGATGTCGTCGCGGCCGTTCGCCGACTGGGTGCCGGAGTTCGACTCGGCGATGGTGGGGCGGCTGCGGCGCGCCGGCTTCGTCTTCCTGGGCAAGACCAACACGCCGGAGTTCGGCTCGCGCTCGGTGACCGAGTCGGAGCTGAACGGCGCCTGCCGGAACCCGTGGAACACCGACCTCACCGCCGGCGGCTCGTCGGGCGGTGCCGCCGCCGCGCTCTCGGCCGGCCTGTGCGGCATCTCGCAGGGCTCGGACGGCGGCGGCTCGATCCGCATCCCCGCCTCCTGCTGCGGCGTCTTCGGGCTGAAGCCGTCGCGTGGGCGCATCTCGGGCGCGCCGACCTTCGGCTCGATCATCGAGGGCTTCGCGACGTCAGGGCCGCTCGGCCGCACGGTGAAGGACGCGGCGGCGCTGCTCGACGTGCAGGCGGGCTACGAGGTGGGCGACCCCTTCTGGGCGACGCCGCCGGAGCGCCCCTTCGCCACCGAGGCGGGCAGGACGCCGGGGCGGCTGCGCATCGGCATCGCGCTGGCGCCGCCGCTGGCCGCCGCTGTCGACCCCTTGTGCGAGGAGGCCGCGCGGGCGGCCGGGCACCTGCTGGAGTCGCTCGGCCACCACGTCGAGGAGGCGACCCCGGACTGGCACAGCGACACCTACCTCGAGGACTTCGGGACGATCTGGGCCGGCTCGAGCGCCTACTTCAGCATGGCGCCGTACGCGGCGGTGGAGAAGCTGAACCAGGCGCTCTCCGACCGTGCCGAAGCGACGAACGCCAAGGAGTACGTCTCGACCGTGATGCGCATGCAGGCGCTGGCGCGGCGCATCGTCGCCTTCTGGAACGACTACGACCTGCTGCTGACGCCGGGCCTCGCGCTGCAGCCGGTGCCCGTGGGCTGGGGCACCGAGGGCGATGACGTCTGGGAGCAGTTCGACCGCGGCTGGCGCTTCACGCCGTTCACCCAGGTGGCGAACCTGACGGGGCAGCCTGCGGCGTCGCTGCCGCTGTTCTGGTCGGCCGAGGGCGTGCCGATCGGCGTGCAGCTCGTCGGCAGGCCGCAGGGCGACGCCGAGCTGATCCGGGTCTGCGCGCAGCTCGAAGAGGCGCGGCCGTGGGCCGGTCGCCGGCCGCCGGTCAGCTGACCGCAGTGGCAGGTAAGGGCACCCCGGCGATCCTCGCCGCCGACCGCGCGCAGGTCGCCTACACCGTGCACGAGTACGCGCACGACCCGCGCCCGCGACGATCCACGTCAGCGCGGGCCGCCGCGGGCTGGAGATCGAGCTGGCCCCGGCCGACCTGATCGCGCTCACCGGCGGCACCGTCGCTGCCATTGCGCGCCGCGACTAGGCTGCGCGCGATGCCCGCCGCCGCTGCTACCGCCCCTTCTGCGCCCTTCCCCAAGATCGAGCTGCACGTCCACCTCGAGGCGACGGTGCAGCCGGCGACGCTGCTTGGCATCGCACGGCGCAACGGTGTTGCCCTGCCCGCCGACACCGTGGAGGGCCTGCAGGAGTTCTTCGCCTACCGCGACTTCGCCCACTTCATCCAGGTCTGGATCGCCACCACCAAGGCGCTGCTCACTGCCGACGACTACCGCGCGATCACGGTCGGCTACGCGGCCGAGGCGAAGCGGCACGGCGCCGTCTACCTCGAGGCGATCTTCTCGCCGGCCGAGCCGGTGCGCCGCGGCTCCTCCTGGGAGGCCGTGTTTCAGGGCGTCACCGACGGCGTGCAGGAGGCGCGCGAGCTGCACGGCGTCGAGGTGCGCCTGACGCCCGACATCCCGCGCAGCTTCACGCAGGAGGAGGGGCGCGCGACGGTTGAGTGGTCGGCCCGCTACCGCGACCGCGGTGTCGTCGCGATCGGGATCGGCGGCCTGGAGGCGCAGTATCCGCCTGAGCTATGGACGGACGTCTTCGCCGAGGCGCGCGCGCTCGGGCTCGGCTCGGTGCCGCACGCGGGCGAGGTGGCGGGACCGGCCTCCGTCCGTGGCGCCATGGAGGCGCTCGGCGCCGACCGGCTGCGCCACGGCTTCCGCGCCGCCGAGGACTGGGCGCTCGTCGAGGAGATCGCGGCGCGCGGCATCGTCTGCGACGTCTGCCCCGTCTCGAACCTGCGCACCGGCGTCGTCAGCGACCTCGCCGAGCATCCGTTGCCCCGCCTGATCGAGGCAGGCGTCCTCTGCACGCTCAACACCGACGATCCCGTGCTGTTCGACACCGATCTCACGCGCGAGCACGAGGCGGCCGCGGCGCTCGGCCTGAGCGCCCGCACGTTCTACGACGCGGGGGTTGCGGGCGCGCTCTGCGATGACGCGACGAAGGCACGCCTGCGGGCGATCGGCGATGCGTGGGACTGGGCCGGGGGCGCGGACGCTGCGGCGCCCCGCCCGGCCGGCGCCTAGGCCTCGAGGGCGAGCAGGTCGTTGATCGTCTCGCGGCGGCGGATCAGCCGGGCCGAGCCGTTACCGACGAGCACCGCGGCGGGCCGCGGCAGCGCGTTGTAGTTCGAGCCCATGGAGAGCGTGTACGCGCCGGTCGCCGGCACCGCCAGCAGGTCGCCGCGGCGGGGGTGGGGGAGGCGCGCCTCCTCGATCAGCACGTCGCCCGACTCGCAGTGCTTGCCGCACACCGCGAAGCTGCCCGGCGCCACGACCTCGTCGGCACGCTGCGCGAGCAGGGCCTCGTAGACCGCGCCGTAGAGCTGCGGGCGCGGGTTGTCGCTCATGCCGCCGTCGATCGCCACGTAGGTGGTGCCGTCGCCGGTGGCCTTGACCACGCCGACGCGGTACAGCGTGAAGCCGGCCTGCCCGACGATCGAGCGGCCCGGCTCGAGGATCAGCCGCGGCTGCGGCAGTCGGTGCGTCTCCCACTCCTGGCGGAAGCGGCGCACGAGGCCGCCTGCGAAGGCGTCTACGGAGGGGGGCGTGTCGGCGCCGGTGTAGGCGATGCCGAGGCCGCCACCGAGGTCGATCGTGGTCGGTGTCCAGCCGTTGAGCCGCTCGCGCGCCTCCAGCACCACCTGTAGCAGGCCGACGACGGCCTCCTGGCCGGGCGCCGCGTCGAGCAGCTGCGAGCCGAGGTGCATGTGCAGGCCTGCGGCCTCGATGCCAGCGGCGCGGGCGGCCGCGAGGGTCTCCATCGCCAGCTCCGGCGGCAGGCCGAACTTGGAGCCGTGGTGGCCGGTGGCGATCGCCGCGTGCGTGTCGACGTCGACGCCGAGCGTGGTGCGCACGAGGATCGAGCGGATGCCCGCCTGCGCGCAGAGCTCGACCTCGTCGGGCGCGTCAACCACGACCTGCGCCACGCCGGCCGCCGCGCACGCGCGCAGCTCCTCCAGCGACTTGTTGTTGCCGTGCACGACGATCCTGTTGCCGGGGATGCCGGCGCGCAGCGCGTACTCCAGCTCGCCGCGGCTCGAGATGTCGGCGCCGAGGCCCTCCTCGGCGAGCAGCTTCAGCACGGCGACGTTCGGGAACGCCTTCGTTCCGTACGCGACCAGGGCGTCGGGCGCCGCGGCGCGGTAGGCGCGGGCGCGCGCCCGCAGCGTCTGCTCGCAGTAGACGACGAGCGGCGTGCCGAACCGCTCGGCCAGCGCCGAGGTGCGCACGCCGCCGACGACCAGCTCGCCGTCGGCGACCGCTGCGGAGTCGGGGAAGAGTGGGAGCGCGCTCACAGGGTGAAGGGTACGCGGCGGGGGACGGGTTGGGCGGAGCGAGGGTGGTCGAAATGTCCGCTCGGCGACCCCTTCTCGGAGACCGGTCGGCGCATGTCCCTGCCAGGGCGCCTTGGACCGGACATTCCCACCACCCAGCGCGACAGGAGCGCGCCCTAGGAGGTCAGCCGGGCGCGGGCCGCGCGGATCGCCTCGGCGGCGCCGCCGGGCCCGGGAGCGGGGCGTGCACGGCCCACCGGCGCCACGTACGAGCCGTCGCGCACCGCGGAAGCAACGATCTCGTGCGCCTGGCGGAACGGCGTGCCGGCCTCGACCAGCGCCTCGGCCGCGTCGGTGGCGAGCAGCAGCGGGTCGGCGGCTGCGGCGGCCATGCGGTCGCGCTGCAGCTCCATGCCGTGGATCATCACGGCGAGCGCCGCAACGGTGCCGCGCAGGTCCTTGCGTGCCGCGAAGACGCCGGGCTTGTCGTCCTGCAGGTCGCGGTTGTAGGTGAGCGGCAGGCCCTTGACCAGGGCGAGCAGGCCGACCAGCCGGCCGAGCGCCGTGCCGGCCTTGCCGCGGGCCAGCTCGGCGACGTCGGGGTTGAGCTTCTGCGGCATCATCGACGAGCCGGTGGCCGAGGTGTGGCCGAGCTTGATGAAGGCGAACTCGGAGGTCGCCCAGAGGATCAGCTCCTCGCCGATGCGCGAGAGGTGCCCGTGGCAGGCGGCGCACGCGTAGAGGTAGTCGACGGCGAAGTCGCGGTCGGCGACGGCGTCCAGCGAGTTGCGCATCGACTCGACGCCCTCGGCGGGCGGCAGGCCGAGCGTCGAGCCGGCGAGGGCGCCCGCGCCAAGCGGCGTCACGGCAGCCTGGCCCTGGGCGAAGGCGAAGCGCTGGAGGTCGCGCTCCAGCATTTCGACCCAGGCGTGCAGGTGGTGGCCGACCGTCACCGGCTGGGCGCGCTGCAGGTGCGTGTAGCCAGGCATCGGCGTCGCGGCTTCCGGCTCGGCGCGGTCGAGGATGACGAGCGCCAGCTCGCGCACGGCCTCCTGCGCGGCGCGACAGGCAGCGACGACGTACAGGCGGAAGGCGGTCGCGACCTGGTCGTTGCGCGAGCGACCCGCGTGGATCTTCTTGCCGACGTCGCCGAGGATGCGCTCGATCGCCGAGTGGCAGTCCTCGTCATCCTCGGTGATGTCGGCGATGGTGATAGCACTCAGGCCGGCCTCGGCCGTGGCGACCTCCTCGGCCGTGAGGATGCCCGCCGCACCGAGGCGCCGCGCGTGCAGCCGCGTCCCCTCGATGTCGTATGGCAGCAGCTCGGTGTCGTCGGCGCGCAGGAAGTCCCAGACCTCCTGTGCCAGCTTGCCCTCGACGCGACCCGACCAGAGCGTCATGCTGCGCCGCCCGTCGTGCCGCCGCCGAGCTCGCCCGCGGCGCCGCTCGTCAGTCCGAGCCGGCGCAGCTGATCGAGCTTCTCGCGCGAGTCCTGGATGTCGTTGATCTGCACGGCGAGCTGGCCGATGCGGTCGCCCGCCGAGAAGGCGGTGGAGGAGCGCTCCATCGAGAGCCGCTCGGGGCGGTAGGTGAACGCCTCGCCCCGCGTGTCGAGGATCGTGTAGTCATCGCCGCGGCGCAGCTCGATCGTCACCTCGCCGTTCACGACCGACGCGATCCAGCGCTGCATCGAGTCGCGCAGCATCAGCGCCTGCGAGTCGAACCAGCGGCCCTCGTAGAGCAGGCGGCCGAGCTTGCGGCCCTGCTCGTGGTACTGCTCCAGCGTCGCCTCGTTGTGCAGCGCGCTCAGCAGCCGCTCGTAGGCGATGTGCAGCAGCGCCATGCCGGGCGCCTCGTAGATGCCGCGGCTCTTCGCCTCGATGATGCGGTTCTCGATCTGGTCGCTCATGCCGAGGCCGTGGCGCCCGCCGATCGTGTTCGCGGTCTGGATGACCTCCACCAGCGAGGCGAACTCCTTGCCGTTGATCGCCACCGGCACGCCATTGGCGAAGCGCACCGACACGACCTCGGGTGCTATCACCACGGACTGGTCGTAGTGCGCGACGCCCATGATCGGCTTGACGATCTTCATCGACGTGGCGAGCAGCTCCAGATCCTTCGCCTCGTGCGTCGAGCCCAGCATGTTGGAGTCGGTCGAGTAGGCCTTCTCGGCGGAGCCGCCGTGCGGCAGGCCGCGCTCCTCGAGGTACGACGACATCTCGGCGCGGCCGCCAAGCTCGGTGACGAACAGCTCGTCCAGCCACGGCTTGTAGATGCGCAGGTTCTCGTTCGCGAGCAGCCCGTAGCGATAGAAGCGCTCGATGTCGTTGCCCTTGTAGGTCGAGCCGTCGCCCCAGATGTCGACGCCGTGGCGCCCCATCTCCTGCACCAGCATCGTGCCGGTGACCGCGCGGCCGAGCGGGGTCGTGTTGAAGTAGGTGCGACCCGCCGTGGTGATGTGGAAGGCGCCGCACTGCAGCGCCGCGATGCCCTCGCGCGCGAGCGCCTCCTTGCAGTCGACCATGACCGCGTCCTCGGCGCCGTACTGCAGCGCCTTGGCCGGGATGCCGGCGATGTCTGGCTCGTCGGGCTGGCCGAGGTCGGCCGTGAAGGCGTAGGGCGTGGCGCCCTTCTCGCGCATCCAGGCGAGAGCGCAGCACGTGTCGAGCCCGCCGGAGAAGGCGATGCCGACCTTCTCGCCCACGGGGAGGGAGCTGAGGATGATGCTGCTCATTCGGAATCTCCTTCGAGGTGCTGCGTGAAGTCCTGGCTGAGTGCGGCGCCGGTATGCCCCTCGCGGGCGGCGACGAAGATCGTGTTGTCGCCGGCGATGGTGCCTGCAACGTCGGGATGGCGCGTCTCGTCGATCGCCTGGGCGAGCGCGGAGGCGTAGCCCGACGGCGTCGTGATCACGAGCAGGTTCCCGCTGGGCGTCAGCTGGAGGGCCCAGCGGCGCAGCGCGGCAGCGAGGTCGTCGCGCCGGGCGATGTCGTTGTCGGTGGGCTGCGCGTAGACGAGCCGCCCCTCCGTGTTGCGCACCTTGACCAGGCCGAGCTGCGCGATGTCGCGGCTGACAGTGGTCTGCACGGCGTCGTAGCCCTCGGTGCGCAGCGAGTCGGCGACCTCATCCTGGGTGGAGAGGCCGCGCTCGCGCACGAGCCGGAGGATCGCCCCCTGGCGCTCGAGCTTGGAGAGCCGGAAGCCGCCGACAGCCATGGCTAGGCGACTGCCTCGCCGAGGAGACGGATGGCCTCGTCGACCTCGTCGGCCGAGATCGTGAGCGGCGGCGTCAGGCGCAGCGAGCCGCTGCCGGCGGTGCCGAGCAGCAGCCCCTTCGCCATCGCCGCCAGGACCACGTCGCCGGCCGGCTGCTCCACGTCGCAGGCGAGCATCAGGCCGCGGCCGCGCACGTTGCTGATGCCGGGAATGGCGCGCAGGCCTGCGGTGAACCGATCGCCCATGGCGCGCACGTGGGCGAGCAGGGCGTCGTCGATCGCGTCCACGACGGCGCAGGCCGCTGCCGCTGCCACCGGGTTGCCGCCGAAGGTCGAGGCGTGGTCGCCGGGCTCGAAGCCGCGCGCGGCCTCGTTCGCGACGAGCAGGCAGCCGATCGGCAGGCCGTTGGCGAGGCCCTTGGCGAGCCAGAGAGCGTCAGGCTTGACGCCGTGATGCTCCCAGGCGAAGAAGGTGCCGGTGCGCCCGACGCCGGTCTGCACCTCGTCGAACAGCAGGAGCGCGCCGCGGGCGGTCGCCAGCTCGCGTGCCGCCTCGATGAACTGCTGCTCCACCGGGTTGACGCCGCCCTCGCCCTGGATCGGCTCGAGGATGATCGCGCCCGTGTCAGGGCCGACCGCCTGGGCCAGCGCATCGGTGTCGTTCAGCTCGACGAAGCTCGCGCCCGGCACGCCCGGCTCGAATGCGGCCCGCTTCGCCGGCTGGCCGGTGACGCTGAGCGCGCCGAAGGTGCGCCCGTGGAACGAGCTCTCGATCGCAACGAAGCCGGGCTTGCCGGTCGCCTTGCGCGCGTACTTCAGCGCGGCCTCGGTGCCCTCGGCGCCCGAGTTGCAGTAGAAGACCTGCGCGCCTGCCCCGCCGAAGCGGTCGCTCAGCTTCTGGGCGAGCTGCAGCATCGGCTCGGTCCAGTAGAGGTTGGAGACGTGCCAGAGCTTCGCGAGCTGCGCCTCGGCGGCAGCCTTGACCACGGGGTTGCAGTGGCCGAGCGCTATCACCGCGATGCCGGCGATGCAGTCGAGATAGCACTTGCCCGCGTCGTCCCACACGCGCGAGCCCTCGCCGCGCACCAGGGTCAGGTCGTAGCGCCCGTAGGTGGGGAGGATGGCAGAGCGCAGATCAGTGGTCGTCACGGGTGAACCTCCGTCTCGCCGATCGCGGCACGGACGCCGCCCTTCGCCGCCAGGATGGCGGCCTCCAGCTTGGGCACGATGCCGCCGTCGAAGACGCCGTCGGCCAGCAGCCGCTCGGCCTCGCCCACGGCGATGGCGCCAAGCACCGCGCCGTCGAGGTACACGCCCGGCACATCGGTGATGAAGTCGATCCGATCGGCCTCGATGCCGACGGCCAGCGCCGCTGCGGCCTCGTCGGCGTTCACGTTGAGCGGCCCGCGCGCGAGCGGTGACACGACAGGGATGCGGCCCGCGGCCAGCGCCTCGAGCACCGCGGCAGGCCGCGACGGCACGGGGTCGCCAACCAGCCCGAGGTCGGCCGTCGAGACGGTCGCCGCCAACCCGATCTCGTCGCCCATCAGGCCAACGGCGCGGCTGCCGATCCCGGCGACCAGCGCCTCGTTGATCTCCTGCAGCGACGCGCGCACCACGGCCAGGCCCTCCGGCGAGGTGTAGCGGCGGCCGCGCACGAAGCGCACCTCGAGGCCGCGCTTCTCCATCTCGGCCGAGATCTGCGGCCCGGCGCCGTGCACCACGCACACCTCGTGGCCCGCGTCGGCGAGCGCCAGCACGCGGTCGGTCGAGCCTTCCGCGATCCGGCCGCCGAGCTTCACGACGATGCGGGCCACGCCATCACGACCGGTAGTCCGCGTTGATGCGGACGTACTCGTAGGAGAAGTCGGTGGTGAGGTACATGAAGCGGCCGTCGCCGAGGTCGAGGTCGAGCTCGATCAGCAGCGTCTTGCCGCTGACGTCGGGCTCGACACCGGTCGGTGCGCCCTTGTCCAGCACGACGATGCCGTTGTACTTGAGGCAGACGCGCTCGGGATCGAGGTGCGCGTAGCCGCCGCCGTACGGCGCCGAGCCGGCCGACGAGAGCACGCGGCCCCAGTTGGCGTCGTGGCCGAACAGCGCGGTCTTGACGAGCGGCGAGGTGGCGATGCGCTGGGCGATCGCGCGCGCCTCGTCGTCGTTGACGGCGCCGCTGACCCGAACCTCGGCAACCACCGTGGCGCCCTCGCCGTCGGCGACGACCTGCCGGGAGAGGTCGGCGCAGACGGCGCGCAGGCACTCGCGGAAGGCGGCGTCGGTCTCGGCGGTGCGCTCGACGCCGGAGGCGCCGTTCGCCAGCAGCACGATCGTGTCGTTGGTCGAGCAGTCGCCGTCCACCGTGATCGCGTTGAAGCTCTCGTGCACGGCGGGCTGCAGGAACGCGAACGCCTCTGCGCCGGAGGCGAGCGGGTAGTCGGTGGTGACGATGGCGAGCATCGTCGCCATGTTGGGATGGATCATCCCGGAGCCCTTGGCCGTGCCGCCCACCGTGAAGCCGGGGCCCTCGGCGACCGACTGCTTGGAGCGCAGGTCGGTGGTCATGATCGCCTCGGCGGCGAGCCGGCCGGCGTCCGGGCCGAGGGCGAGGCCGTCGGCGCAGGGGCGCAGCGCGGGCAGGATGCGGCCCATCGGCAGCGGCTGGCCGATGACGCCGGTCGAGAGCGTCAGCACCTGCTCGGACCTGAGGCCCAGCAGGCGGGCCGTCTCGGCCTGGATCGCGCGGGCGTCGATGTCGCCGCGCAGGCCGGTGCAGGCGTTCGCGTTGCCGGAGTTGGCCACGACGGCCATCGGCTCGGCCAGGGTGAGCGACTCCTTGCAGAGCTTCACCGGGGCGGCCTGGACGCGGTTGATCGTGAACATGCCGGCGCCGACCGCGGGCACCGTCGAGCGCACGATGGCGAGGTCGAGCTTCTGGCGACGGATGCCCGCGTGGACTCCGTTGGCGATGAACCCCTTTGGGGCGGTAACGCTCACAGGCACCTCCTCGCGGACACACAGGACACTGCAGTCAAACCCTTGGTCATCAGACCGTCACTCCCGACAGGCGCAGGCCGAGCGTCTGCTCGAGGCCAAGCGCCAGGTTGGCGTTCTGCACGGCGTTGCCCGCCGCGCCCTTGCCGAGGTTGTCGATCGCGCAGCACACGATGGCGCGGCCGGTGGCGCGATCCTCGAACACGGCGATCTCGGCCATGTCGGTGTGCTGGACGCGTGCCAGCTCGGGGTTGACGCCCGCGGGAAGCACGCGCACGGCGGGCGCGTCCGCGTAGGCGGCTTCGATCGCCTCGCGGACGCCGCCATTCGGGGCGTGCGCGTAGACGGTGGCGAGCAGCCCGCGCCGGATCGGCAGCAGGTGCGGGACGAAGCAGACGGGGAAGCCGACCAGCGCGCCGATCTCGGGCGCGTGCTGGTGCGAGCCGACCTTGTAGGCCGAGAAGTTGTCGAGCACGAAGCCCGCATGCGAGGAGGCCTTGAGGCTCTTGCCCGCGCCGGTCATGCCGCTCTTGGCGTCGATCACGACCGAGCCGGGCACGACGAGCTCCTTGAGCGGCGCCAGCGCGTAGAGCGAGGCGACGGCGTAGCAGCCGGGATTCGCGACGAGCCGGCCGGTGGGCGGCTGCAGCTCTGGCACCGCATAGGCCCAGTTGGCGAGCCGCTCCGGGTGGGGGTGCTTCCAGCCATACCACTGCTCGTAGAGCGCGGCGTCCTTGAGCCGGTGGCCGCCCGAGAGGTCGACGACGACCGCAGTGGAGGGGATGTCCACCGCCACCGACTCGTCGTGGCCGAGGCAGAGGAAGATCAGCTCGGCGCCCGAGGCGAGCGCCTCGTCGTTGCGGACGAAGGTGGGGAGGTCGCGGCCCTGCAGGCGTGGGTCGAGCGCCCACGGAGGCTTGCCAGCCTGCGAGTTCGAGCCGAGCGCGACCGCCTTCAGCCCGGGGTGCAGCAGCACCCGGTCGAGCGTCTCCTGGCCGGCGTAGCCGGCACAACCGATGATGGCGACGGTGATCATTCCTACTTGCGTATTATGCAGACGGCTGCTTATCATGCAAATAGTTATGCGGAACGCCCACCTTGTCCTCGAAGACGGCGCGGTCTTCACCGCCGTCGCCGTCGGTGCCCCCGGCATCGCTGCCGGCGAGGCCTGCTTCACCACGTCCATGGCCGGCTACGAGGAGTCTGTCACCGACCCCTCGTACATCGCGCAGGTGCTCGTCTTCAGCTACCCGCTGATCGGCAACTACGCGATCGACGAGAGCCGCCTCGAGGCCGACACCGTCCAGTGCGAGGCCGTCGTCATGCGCCGCGCGCGGCCGCACTTCGGCAAGTGGCTCGCCGAGCACGGCGTCGTTGCGATCGAGGAGGTCGACACGCGCCGCCTCGTCCGCCACATCCGCGACGCCGGCGCGCCGCTGCGCTGCGCCCTCGGCGAGGCCGACGTCGACACGCTGCTCGCGCGCGCCCTGGCCGAGCCGCCGATCGACGGCCGCCCGCTCGCCCGTCACATCGGCGTCGACGAGCCGGTGTTCATGGGCGCCGGCCCGCGCGTCGCCCTGATCGACCTCGGCTGCAAGCGGTCGATCCCGAAGCGCCTGGCCATGGCCGGCGTCGAGGTCGTCGTCGTGCCGGGCGACTGGAGCGCCGACGCGATCATGGAGCTGAAGCCGTCCGCCGTGCTCGTCGGCAACGGCCCCGGCGACCCGGCCGCCCTCACCGGCGCCATCGCCACCACGCGCGAGCTGCTCGGACGCACGCCCGTCTTCGGCATCTGCCTCGGCCACCAGCTGCTCGGCCTGGCGCTCGGCCTCGAGACGTACAAGCTGCCGTTCGGCCACCGCGGTGCCAACCATCCGGTCAAGGACATCGAGCGGGGCCGCGTGCTCGTGACCGTGCAGAACCACGGCTACGCCGTCCGCGCCGAGGGCACCGACGTCCGCGTCACGCACGTCTCGCTCAACGACGGCACCGTCGAAGGCATCGCCGGCGACGGCTTCGCCAGCGTCCAGTTCCATCCCGAGGCGGCCCCCGGCCCCCTCGACGCCCTGCCCTTCTTCGACACGATCGCCGAGAGATGCCGAAGCGCGAAGATCTGAAATCCATCCTGATCATCGGCTCCGGGCCGATCCGTATCGGGCAGGCCTGCGAGTTCGACTACTCGGGGGCCCAGGCGTGCCGCGTGCTGCGCCGCGAGGGCTACCGCGTGATCCTCGTCAACTCGAACCCGGCGACGATCATGACTGACCCCGAGTGGGCGGACGCGACCTACCTGGAGCCGCTCGACGTCGAGACCCTGGCCGAGATCATCGCCAAGGAGCGGCCCGACGCGGTGCTGCCGACGCTCGGCGGCCAGACCGCGCTGAACCTCGCCATGGAGCTGCATGCGTCCGGCGACCTCGACCGGCTTGGCACCGAGCTGATCGGCGCCAACGTCGAGGCGATCCGCAAGGCGGAGGATCGCGAGCTGTTCCGCGACATCGTCATCGCCGCCGGCCTGCACGTGCCGACCTCGGTGATCGTCGACCCGCTGCACGGCATCCCCGACGACTTCCCGATCCCCGCCATCGTGCGCCCCGCCTTCACGCTCGGCGGCTTCGGCGGCGGCATCGCGCACACGCGCGCCGAGCTCGAGACGATCGTGGCCCACGGCCTCGAGGCGAGCCCGGTCAAGCAGGTGCTCGTCGAGCGCTTCCTTGGCGGCTGGCAGGAGCACGAGCTCGAGGTGATGAGCGACTGCGCCGGCAACTGCGTGATCGTCTGCTCGATCGAGAACCTCGACCCGATGGGCGTCCACACCGGCGACTCGTGGACGGTGGCGCCGCAGCAGTCGCTGCCCGACTACGAGTACCAGCGCCTGCGCGAGGCCGCGTTCACCACGGCGCGCGCCGTCGGCGTCGTCACCGGCGGAGCGAACGTCCAGTTCGGCTACGACCCGGCGACCCGCGACATCGTCGTGATCGAGATGAACCCGCGCGTGTCGCGCTCCTCTGCGCTCGCGTCGAAGGCCACGGGCTTCCCGATCGCCAAGCTGGCAGCGCTGCTCGCCGTCGGCTACACGCTGGAGGAGCTGCCGAACGACATCACCGGCAAGACGACAGCCGCCTTCGAGCCGGCGCTCGACTACGTCGCCGTCAAGGCGCCGCGCTTCGACTTCGCCAAGTTCCCCAAGACGACGCCGCGCCTCGGCTCCGAGATGCGCGCCGTCGGCGAGAGCCTCGGCCTCGGTCGCACCTTCCCCGAGGCGTTCCTCAAGGCGCTCGAAGGCCGCGAGTCGGTGCCTGCGACCTGGGATCTGGAGCGCCGCGGCGAGCCGATCCCGGAGCGCTGGGACTACCTGCTCGAGGCCGCCCGCCAGGGTCTCGACCTGCCCGGCATCCACGAGTACTTCGCGGATGAGCTGAAGTCGATCGCCGTCGCCGAGCACGAGCTGGCCCGCACCGGCGACATCCCTGCCGCCAAGCGCTTCGGCCTGCCCGACCGGCGCGTCGCCGAGGTGCTGCACATCACCACCGATGAGGTGCGCGCCCGGCGGCCGATCCCCGGCCGGCTCGCCGTCGACTCCTGCGCCGCCGAGTTCGAGGCCAAGACGCCGTACTTCTACCTCTCCTACGAGGCCGAGGACGACTTCGAGGGCGCCGACAAGGAGCGCATCCTCGTGCTCGGCTCCGGCCCCAACCGGATCGGCCAGGGCATCGAGTTCGACTACTGCTGCGTCCACGCGGTGCAGGCGTTCCGCGAGCTCGGCTACGAGGCGATCATGCTCAACTCGAACCCCGAGACCGTCTCGACCGACTACGACACCAGCGACCGGCTCTACCTCGAGCCCGTCACGCTCGAGCGCGTGCTCGATGTCTGCGCGATCGAGCAGCCGAAGGGCGTTGTCGTGCAGCTGGGCGGGCAGACGCCGCTCGCGCTCGCGCACGGCCTGGCCGAGCGCGGCATCCCGCTGCTGGGCAATCCGCTCGGCGCGATCGACCTGGCCGAGGACCGTGGCAAGTTCGGCACCCTCGTCGAGCAGCTCGGCCTGAAGGTTCCCGCATGGGGCATCGCCGACGGCTTCGACGAGGCCAGGGCGATCGCCGACCGCATCGGCTACCCGGTGCTCGTGCGTCCCTCCTTCGTGATCGGCGGCCGCGGCATGCGGATCTGCCAGAACGAGGCGGAGCTCGCCGTCGCGATGCCCGGCACCGGCGCCACCTGCCTCATCGACCAGTTCCTGCAGAACGCGATCGAGCTGGACGTCGACATCCTCTGCGACGGCGAGAACGCCTGGGTCGCCGGCATCCTCGAGCACGTCGAGCCGGCCGGCGTCCACTCGGGTGACAGCGCCTGCGTCATTCCCGGCCCGTCGATCACCGAGGCGGTGGAGCTCAGGGTGCGCGAGATGGCGACCGCCCTGACGCGCGGCCTCGACGCACGCGGCCTGTTCAACCTGCAGCTGGCGCTCAAGGACGGCGAGCTCTGGGTGATCGAGGCCAACCCGCGCGCCTCCCGCACCGTGCCCTTTATCGCCAAGGCGACCGGCATCCCGATCATCGATCTCGCCTGCCGCCTGATGCTGGGCGAGAAGCTCGAGGCGCTCGACCTGCCCGAGCGGGCCAGGCCGACGCGCGCGTGGGCGAAGGAGGCCGTCTTCCCGGCGGAGCGCTTCCCCGAGGCCGCCGACCGCAGCCCCGAGATGAAGTCCACCGGCGAGGTGATGGCCGGCGGCGACACCGTCGTCGAGGCCTACGCCCGTGCGCTGCGGGCGGCCGGCCGCTCGAAGCACGGCGGCAAGCTCGGCCCGACGCTGCAGGAGATCGCAGCCGCCCAGCACTGACGGGAGGGCGCCGCGCCGCGCAGGCGGCGTCGGTCAGCCGGCTGTGACAGCGGGCGAGCCGACCCCGAGCCCCTCGAGAATCGCCCGCACCGAGCCGACCTGCGGCACGAACAGGAAGGCGAAGCTCGCGTCCGTCAGCTCGATGGTCAGCTGCGAGCGCATCAGCACGGTTGGCTCGGACAGGGTGGACTGGCCGCCGATCGTGCGCTCGAGCAGCGACCCGAGCACGTCAATCTCGATCGTGGGCGGCTCGGGCTCGAAGTTGAGGCCGGTCATCTGGACGATCGCGTTGAGGTACGAGCTGGCCAGGATGTTGCCGACCTCGCGCAGCGCCGAGCGGCCCATCTCGTCGTCGAGGGAGAGGCCGAGCAGCTGGCAGAGCGCCTCGGCGCTGCCGTCGGGGAAGAGCAGCAGCACCTTGCCGTCGTCGCCCGCGACGGGCGTGTCGATCAGCACCGAGGAGGCAGCCTGCGAGCCGATCCGGTCGGCAGCCTCGGCGAGCGAGGCAATGATCGCGGCGGAGAACTGGATCTCGACGGCCCGGCCGAGCAGCTGCGAGAGGGCGGTGGCGGCGTGGCTGCTGCCGATGTTGGCGATCTCGAGCAGCGCGCTCGACTGCAGGGCAGAGAGACCGAACGTGTCGTCGCCGTCCAGCGACCAGGCACCGATCGCGACGCCCGGCTGCACGACGGGCACGACCTCGCCGTCGAGGTGGGCGATGCCCGAGCAGGCGCGTGGCCGTACCAGCTCGGGCACTGCCAGCACCTCGAGCTCCAGCTGCCCCACCAGCGAGTCGACTGCAAAGACGTGCCTGCGACCGCCGGCCCACACGACCACGCCGGCCATCG
>Ga0114970_10001265_pt1 | contig 18865 bp, 12 predicted proteins | sample M_140205_XF_Meta_FD_87030 | JGI IMG/M metagenome (GOLD analysis project Ga0114970, IMG submission 87030) | Freshwater microbial communities from Lake Montjoie, Canada to study carbon cycling - M_140205_XF_MetaG | ecosystem: Environmental > Aquatic > Freshwater > Lake | place: Lake Montjoie... | reverse complement strand
CAAATCAATTAAGGTTTAGGAATACTGCTCAGGATTGCCCAATATCTTAAATTATTACTATACCTTCTAGTTTTCCCAGAAGCCACTATATAGTTTCCTATTATAGTTTAGTATTAAGATCTTTAAGGGGATTCCCTGAACCGATGGTTTTGCCCGTGTGTACGGACTAGCAATACTTTTATGTATCACTAAGGCTCTATATTAGTTACATCTTTAAATTTCTTCATAATATTTCCATTTATAATATCCTGCTGTAATTCTAATACCCTTACAGACTTTTACAATAGAACCGGAATTTACGCCTGTTTTTCTAGAAGCTTCTTTAATCCCGTCGTATATTTTTATTATTTCATTAGTATCTTTATTTAGGCAAACAACTTTTTTTTGTAAATGTTTATATTGGTCAGGGTTATTTTCTAAAGAATGTTTAATATTTTCGCTTGAACTCATCCATTCTAAGTTTTCTACTCTGTTGTCAAGTCTATTTAAATTTTTATGATTTACTTGATTTTGATATTTATTAGGTATAGGAAGATATGCTAATGCAACAAGTTTATGTATGTAAAAATAATTATTAGATATATATACTCTATAATATCCATTATCATTAATTTGATTTTTCAAAAATCTTTTTGAAATTTTGCTATAAACTTGTCCTTCTTTTGTTATTAAATAATTAGGTAAAGAATCTATTTCTTTTCCATTTGGTATATCGGTTTTAGGATTTATATGATTTTTAATAGGTTTACTTTTCAAAACATTTATTGCATGAATATTATTTTCTAAATATGTAACCCATTCAAGATTTGATAAATTATTGTTAAACTTATTTCCGTCTTTATGGTTTATAACTGGATAATTATTTTCATTTTCAATAAATGCTATTCCAACTAAACGATGGACATGTTTAAATAACTGTTCTGGATAACCTATATTTACTGAATAATAACCTGAAATTATTTGTTGTTTAATAAGTTCTTTAGAATAACTACTCCATACTATACCACTTGTTGAAATATAATAGTTATCTCGTTCTTTGATTTTTCTCCAGTCACAACCGTATTTATTTTTAAGATATTCTTCAATGTTTATCCATCTTAAATTTGTTACTTTATTATTTTTTCTGTCATCATCAATATGTTCTAAGTATAACCCCTCACTTTTCCCTAAAAAACTTGTTGCTATTATCATATCTACTCTAAACTGTTCCGTGTTTTTACTACCATTTTTATTAACAAATATTATTTCATTTTTATTTGTAAAACTTGATTTTAAATAACCCTTTTTATTGTTACTCCAAATTTTGCCTAAATTTGATACTTTATATCTATCTTTATACTGTTCTATTGGAAATTCTTTAAAGATTTCTGTATTCATTTACATTATAATGGAAATATTAAATATAAATTCAATTTTGAATTTAAAAATTTTAAAAGCTGTAAAAAGTATAAAATAGGACCTTCTAAAGGTTGCCTTGTTAAGGTCGTCACATGTCCACTAGCTCTCGAGTGTATTTTGTCCCCGACCATATGCTTTAATCTGCAATAATAAGTTGGACCACAGTTCGAAACGACCTGGAAATCAGCTAACAAAAAATTATGGTTTGAACCAGCTTCGATCGTAATACCAAAAAAATCATCTTCTTCTTTATCTACTATTTCAAATTGGATTTTAAAAGTATTTTTAAAAGGAGTTTCAAAATACTTATCTGGTATTTGTTTATAAATTGTAACGGGTTTTATATTTATTAATTTTTGACCAGATAAACACATTGACCAATAATTATAACCGTATTTTCTATTAGCATTTCTAATTGTACTTTTAATACTCAAACTTCTACAAAGTGTTCGGATCATTAACATAGAACTTTTATGAATTCTAGGACTTTGACCTATAACATAATATCTTTTAAATTTATCACAAGATTGATTATATTTTTCAATATCTGGTAAATGTCCATCTGCATCAATCATACCTTCTATTATTTTTTGTCTAAATGATATAGATTGATTTAATAAATTACTTACTAACTCATCTTTAAATTCTTTATTTTCATAAACACCTAATTTTTTCAACATAACTATAAGTGTATTTTTATTATTATCTTCATGATAAAATGTAAAATGATAATGTTCTTTTTCTCCTTCTCCAATTGTTTTTATCTTTGATATTAAGTTTAATTGTTTTGCAAGTTCTTTGCATCTATTTAATATCTCAATTTGTTGATAATCAATAAAAATTAAATTTTCTTTCCCATCTCCAGTCCACATTCCTAACAACCATCCAAACATATCAGAATTAATTCTTTCGTTATAATCTTCATTACCACTATCGACGTAACAACTTTCAATAAATTCTTCAATATTTAAGTTACTTTTAGACGAAAATATTTCTAATGGTTTTGTACACCACGAAAGTCTCAATTCTTCATCGTAACTAAAAAGCTTTTTAAATTTTAAAAAATTACCAACAGTTACTTTCAATTCAATATCATCATTAATATTATTATAAAATTCTAAAGCATTAGAATGTGCATCTTCCTCATTTTTATATTTAAATGATCGTGATTTATCTCCATACTTATAACTATATGTAGTTTTTTCTATTTTTTTATATTCTGTTTCTGCGGGTTCTTCATAACACCATTTAAAACCTCCACAACTTTTAGCTTTTCCTTTACAAACTTTTGATATACCTGAAGGATCTATTTTTAAAGCTTTTCCAGCTTCAGTAACAGAAGTAAATTTATCAATTACATCTTCTGAATTAATATTTAGTTGAAGCAAAACCTTTTCATTTTTTAAAGAATTTTTATCTGGCTGTCTTCTAATCCAAACAGCCCATGTATTTAGTTCTTCTCTATGATATACATTAACACCACAACCTAATTTTATTAATTCGTCTCGTTTTTCTAACACCATTTTTTCAGCTATTTCACTTGTTTCATATATCTCAGAACTATCTTCTTCAGATTCAGCCCAGCAAAAGGATTTTTCTTTTTTTGTAAATCTGTTAAAACCCAGTTCTTTATCAAAAATAATTTCTGGATATGTTATTACCCAAGCTTTTCTCTCTTCATTTTTATAAATATATTTACAATGATTTGTATATAAAACAAGATAATGGTCTTCATTTACAGTGTAACCATTTTCGTCTATAATATCTGAACCATAAATGGAATCTTCTCGTGTATTAAATACTGGTTTAATATGATACATTTTACCATGTCCTCTAGGTAAATTTGTTACTAATTTTGGTTTTGCATCAGAACCCATGACATATTCTCCAATTTTAATATCTTCAATATTTTTAATTTTACCATCACCCATTAATACTTTGGTACCTTTTGCAAAACAATATATCTTTGCATCAATAGGTTCTCCAGTGAAACCTGAGTACATGGTTTCCCAACCATATTTATCGAACCCATGTTTTTCAAGTCTATCGCATAATTTTTCTGCTATATTTGTACTATTACTGGTGAATGGTGTTGCATCTCCAAATGTTCCTTCCATAATACACGATTTCCCGAGCAAAGTCTCTAACAAAACGTTCAAAGTCATTCTGCTTGGAATCGCAAGGGGATTTAATATTATATCTGGAACTATACCATCTTTTGTAAACGGCATATCTTCTTGTCCCATTACCAAACCAATCGTTCCTTTTTGCCTTAGTACTATATTTTTCAATTATAGAGTAGACTGTACCTTAAGCCTTCATCGAAGTTGACAACTCCTCAGACCAACACCTTACCAGTCGTTGAAACTTTCTCTTACTAAGTCATTCAAGCTTAGAGAATAGTCTGCGGATTTTCCAATCTTTAACCTTATTACCATTGGGTACGATAATTAATCGTGGTCCCCTTATAAGTTTCCAAATAAGGGTGGTAGTTAAAGCTCTAAGGAGGTTCCCGCAACCAGGTGTTTTGCCATTATTATAATGACTAGATATTTCCTTTTAAGAATATCTATTACCGCCCATAAAAGTTAAGCGGCTCTCGATGCCATTTTGTCTCCTATTTCTGGGATCTTTTGATTTCTGATAACAACCTTTATCATTTTGTATCCGTTTGGAGTAATAGTTTCAATAACTCTGTCAATATAACCTTCTTCACCACTTTTAATTACAAAGCTACAATCAATGGTTTCTTCTTCGCCATTTTTATTAGATTTTGTTAAAGTTTTACCGATAATTACATCACCTTTCTCGACATAGACACAGTGACCATTAATTCTTTTTTTTACCATACCTCTTTCATCTAAATAACTGTAATTAATATTTCTTTTTCTTTTATCAACTGGAGGCATACAAATTGTTTCAAAGTTGTATGTACCTTGTTTCTTTTCCTCATCTACTAAAGTTCTATAAGAAGTTGAAGAAAAAAGTCCCCGTTCTATAGCTTGTTTATTGATTATAACTGAATCCTCCTGGTTAAAACCCGTATAACACGCGATTGCAACAATAGCGTTAATTCCAGCTGGCATATCATTAAAACCCAAAAAATCAGCTGGAATAGTATTAACTAAAGGTTTTTGTGGATAATCCAAAACATGAACTATTGTATCGGTTCTAATTTGATGTGATAAAGCAAACACACCAATGGCTTGCTTGCCCATACTTGAATTACTACTTAAAAAATTATCACCAGCTATAAAACTGTGATTTTCACTTTCAACAGTTATATCAGAAATTAACTGATTCGGCAATTCTTCTATTGATTTTATAGGGATAAATAGACTATTAGCCTTATCCTCAATACTTTCTAAAAAATCTTCTATATTATATTGTGTTAAATTTGGAGCTGAAATTTTTCTATTGTCTTTATATGATCTTCTTTTATCTGAAACCGATTCTATTTTGATATTATATTTATCGGCGATTTCTCTATTACTTAGTCCGTTATCAAAATCATTTCTAATATTTTGAACTATTTGAATATGTTCATCAACGATTATTTTTTTATATTTTAGATATTCAATTACTTTTCCACTATTAACGATTTTATAGTAACAATATCTATAACCGATTGTTTCGTAATATTTTATTAAATTTTCTTGTGTATCTGAAATTTTGTATTCATATTGAACTCTATTTTCTTCAACTGTTTTATGTGTTAGTTTTGTTTCAATGTCAAAATATTTTAATATATCTGCACATTGAGTAAAGAATGTTTTTAAACTATTTTCATATATAGGATTTATTTGTTGTTCTGTCATAGCACAAACAAAATTATAAGATTTTTTACCTTTTAATCTATTCCATCTTATTTGACAACCATCACCCCCTTGAAACCCCGATAAAAATTCTCTTTTTATAAGATCTGTACCTTGATAAATCCAATCGGGTACTTTGTTTCTATATACTTCTGTCTTTCTTCCATAACTTATTCCTAATGCGATTAGCAAAGAAGGTAATGGACCATTATGCGATACACTCCAAGTGTTATAATAAGATCCATCGTAGTATGAATTTTTTTCTTTCGGTGAACATCTTGTAAATCCTAAATGTTCAATGTCATTTTCAAACATTATACTATCTAATTCAGTTGAAAAATCGTACTGTGACTGAGGTGTATTACCTCCATTTTTCTTATTGTAAATATTAATACTACCATCTGCGCAATTAAATCCATAAATGCGAGCTAAAATATGTAATTTAGAATTATCATTGTATAATGGTAATAAATCTATTTCTTCTAATTTTTTAATATGTGTATTTATCAGTTTATCTTCAACATTATTTCTACTTAAAATTTTTTTAAAAGTATTAGATGAAAGTATTTGTATTCTATTTGTAACATTATTACACATATTTTTAGGTTCTAAACATATACCAATTTTTGTATCATTTATTTTCATATTTTCAACAGGAACCCAACCATTATTAGTCATAAAATTATGATTTGATGTTGCTACTATTTCTCTACCACTTTTTGTAGTTACTTTATAAATTTTATTTTCAGTTGGTCTAACATATTGATTAATTACTTTTGAAATACTAGTGTGTAATGTTTTTGGATTAAATGTAATAACAGATTCTCCTACTTTTATATTGCCAATCTGCTTTCGTGTACCATCCGCCATTAATACATCTGTTTTTGGATCCAGACATTGATAAATGTTTCTTGGCGACTGAGAATGGTCTGGAAAGGGTATACTACTTGCCATAGCACCCAACATCATAGAAGGGTGTATTTCTTGGAAATTGCATTTAAATTTTTCCATATCATGATCATCCATTCCAATTACAGCATTTTCTACTTCCGAATTATCCACATATTGAATTAATTCTTTATCAACAAGTTCTTCCCAAATCGGTTGATCTTTTTCAGTTATATTTAATTCATTATCGTCGTTAACTGTAAAAACAGGTCTAATCAATCTTCCTTCATCACAGAATACTCGAATCTCATTATCAAGAGTATCATATGTAAAAGATACATCTTTATGAAGAAGACCATTACTACGATATATCTTCATTTCATCTAGAAAATCATGTGGATCAATTGCAAAACCCATTAAGATTCCGTTCAAAAATACTTTAGTTTTAATATTTTTATCAGTATAATCATTTATAAAAATTAAGTTTTCACTGTTCTCGATTATTTCTTTTACAACAACAGTTGGGACTCTACGAGTGACAGTGGTTAAAAGTGAAAGATTCAAAACTATACCTATACTCTGTCCCTCCGGAGTATTATGGCTCACACTTAGGTCAGATAGTAAGAAACGACCATTCCCATCTAATTGCCATCCAACAAATTGACTTATATACTTTTCCACAAGTTCAAAAGGTGACTGTAAAAATGAAGAACAACGTATTCTTGCAATTTCATTATGTGAAAAATCATTTAATTTTTTTCTTGGTAATAAAGTTGGTATCTCATATAAAAACTCACCTGTTATAGATAGTTCTTCATATGTTCCAAATCTTTTTTCTGTTGCACCATCTTCAAAAGTATGAGTCCATTGACTTGTTCCTTTATTAAAATGACACGAAAAACCTAATGATTGGGCAAGAAATAAAGCATCATGAATTATCCTTGTGTTCTTAGGACCTTGACATATACGAATTTCATGCCCGTTTGCTCTGACACTTCCATCGGTGTCAATCAGCCCAGCTAATACTTTTAATCTTGTTTCTCTGTCATTGGTCAAATAATCATTTGGAATATGTTTATTGTTAACTAGATCATACTTTAATAATTGATCTTTTAGACAATTAATACTATAACATATATCTGGTCTAAATTTTTCTGGGTCACTTATCTGATTTTCTTTATAATTATAATTTTTAGTAAAATCTGTTAATTTTAAAGGAATTAATGATACATCACCCTTATTATTTTCAGCCCATTTTTTCCAATAATTTAACAATTCAATATCTTCTGTAACAAAATGAGTTCCTGAACTATAACCATCGCCTAACCACATTCCTAAAATATAGGGATCGATTTCAATTTCTTTTTTAGTCCAATTTATATTATCAACTTTAAAAACACTAAGATTATTTTTTACTGTATTTGGTAATTTTAAGTAATCTGATATAGTTATATCGATAATATCATCTTCTTTTATAGAATTTCTATACACGATAGCATCTTCTTTCTTATCAAAACATTTATATATATATTTATAGTTTTTCTTGTCTAGGTGAATAACTTCATAATAAGGTTTACGATTTTTTTTACACACATGATATATTTTTTTATGCTTTTTAATTTTTAAAGTTAATATATGATTTGATGTCACAGTATGACTTAAAAAATTATTTTTCTTTACTTTAACTTCATACATAGGTGCAACACCAGATATGGTTTTTCTAACTTTTGTAGGATTACCTTTATCATCTATTAAAATATCTCCGACTGTGATATCTTTAGCTAATTTAATTCCTCCTTCCCATGTCAAAATGGGAGTATTAGGGTCAAAACATTCACAATTACAGATATACATAATTTGGCTTGAATGAATCTGTCTAATTTTTGCATTTTTACCTTCCCTGCCAATAGGAATGCAAACTCTGCGTAAATGACTGATAACCGCTCCATGTGTCATTCTTGACAAAACCTGTGACACACCTGTTCTAATATAATTATTTTTCTGTATACCCCAATTCGTTAACACCGTGTTCTTCTAGTCATTTCTTTCTAGAATCATTACACCAGCAATATAACTGCTGCACCTTCTTAGATGGGACTAGACTATATCTTAAGCAATCATTGAAACTCGTTAGATTTCTCATGCCCACAAACATTTAGTCGTTGAACCTTTTCCATATCCTAACATAACGGACTTAGGAACTCGGCTGCGGATCAACTCTATTCTTTAATTTTTTACTCTCTCAGTAGTTAGCTAAGACCCTTATTTTGTTTCCAAAATAAGTTAGTATTAAAGACTTACAAGTTATTCCCGCAATTTGAATGTGTCGCCATATTTATGACTAGCAATATTTTTGATATTACTCAGGCAATAATAATATAACCTGTTGCAAAACTATGTTTTAAACCCAAAGTTATACTCGTAGTTCTGGAAATAATACTTAATATATCTGGATGTTGTTTTTTCTTTTCTAACTGTACTTGAATTGATTTCAAGAATCTTTTAAACAGAGCTCTAAATAAATCACAGCATAGAACACCTGCCATTTCCGCTCTTTTATTAATATAATTATCTCTATCGTCTTCATTTCGTAATCCAACATTAGTTCTCAATAATTTATTAATCATACTTCCAAGAAAGTATGCTTTTTCTTTAATTGTAGAAGTAATTCCCATATGAGGTAATAACTCATTTTCTACTATTTGTAAAGCATAATCAACCTTCTTTTCATCTTTAATAACATGCATGGCATGTTCTCCAATATATTTTAAAGCATCTTCTTTTGTTGCAATGTGAAAACTATCTCTAATTATATATTTTAGATATTTATTGGTTTTTTCGTCGCACAAACCGATAATATCAATGATCTCTTCTTCAGAAGTAAAACCAAGGGATTTGAAAACAATACCAATTGGAATATGCTCTTTTATGTTTGGTAAAGAAAAAACTATTGTTCGATCATCTGTTCCTATTTTTGTTTGTATTAACACAGAATGACCAGTTTCTTCAGACATACTTCTGGTTTCACAGATGTATTTATATTTTTCACCAGTCTTCTGTTGAAGTACTATTGATTGATTATATACACCTCTAAGTTGGGCTACAAGTACACGTTCCTTACCGCGAATAATAAAATAACCACCATTATCCCATTCACATTCGCCATTTTGAATTCTTTCTTTATTAGTTAATCCTTTCAAATTACATTTGTCTGAGCTGAGCATGACAGGAATTCTTGCGATTAAAACACGTCTATGACTATTTATTTCAGGTTCTTGTCCTTCATTTTCTATTTTTTCGATAATATCTACAAAAATAGGAGAATCATAAGTAAGATCCCTTCTTCTTGCCTCTTCCGGATAAATAAAACGGACAGATCTATCTTCTTCTATTAGAGATGGATTTGGTATATACACGTCGCCAAAACTTACACTATATTTATCAATAACCAAATCAGTTTCTTTGACAACTCTTTGAATACCATTATTTATAAAGTCGTTGTAAGTATCCAATTGATGTCTAACAATACCTTTTTCTTCAAAGTAATTTTTTAATACTTCAAATCTATATTTTTCAGAAAGTTTATTAACCATACTCTAAAAAATTTAATTTGATTAAGTATTAAAAATTCAATTTTAATTTTTAATAATATCTGTTTTTACAAGTAATTACAAATACTTCATTTGTAGTTATAAAATTATGTTCTGTGTATAACCTATAATTATCTATAACTTTCAATTCAGATATTGGTATCATGTTAAATATATCATCGATATTTAAATAATAATTAATATTTACTGTGTAATTTAGATAATTAAATATGTTACATATAACATAATTATGTACTATCGTAAATACAAACATATATAGCCCTGGATCCTTTAATAATTTTTTAAAATTATCTATAACTGTTGCATATTTTGAACATTCAAAAATATCTTGAAATATAATAAGATCATATTTTTCTTCTAAACTATAATCATTTACATTAACACATTTGATATCGAGATTCAAATCTTTTATAAGTTCATAGTTTTTTATTATATGATCGTCTGTTACAATATTTGATTTAGAATATATAACATTCAATATTTTACTTTTATAATGTATTTTACCTGTTACTAAAAGTTCTTTATAAAGTAAATATAGTTCTACCATAGTTTATTATTATTAATAATTATTTTATTTTAAATAATAAAATGGCAACAATTGTTAGAAAAAGTAGAAGTAAAAGAAGTAAAAGAAGTGGAAGTGGAAGTAGAAGTAGAAGTAGTACAGGACCTATAATTTTAGAAAGGTCAAAATTACCTGGTAAAAAATATAGAGCTATTATTGGTAATAAAACTATTAATTTTGGAGCAAAAACATATTCTGATTATACTTTACATAAGGACGAAGAACGAATGCACAGATACATTAATAGACATAAAGCTCGAGAGAATTGGACTAAGTCTGGAATAAAAACAGCAGGATTTTGGTCTAGATGGATATTGTGGAATAAACCAAGTTTGCGAGGATCTATCAAAAATACTCAGGAAAAATTTAAAATAAGAATAATAAATAGAATATAAAATTCCATTTCGATTAAAGAAAATAATAATATGTAAAATTAAATAATTTATTTATTTTGTCATATTTAATAAATGAGTTCACAACCAAGACCTTGTTATCAATTGTTATCACAATATACTCAAAATGGTATTAATCCTATTATAGCACCTACACCTTCGGAAACAAAACCGCAAATGTTTGCATACTTTAAACCTCATGAATTTCTTCAAGGAGATTATCTTTTACATAAAAAAAAATATGGAACTCCTGTTCAAGCTGTAAACAACTGTACAAATTATGTTAATATTTCAAAAATGTGTGGGGCAGCTATTACACCTGATATTGGTTCTGATGTTAATATCCAATATAAATTTTATCCAGGATTCAATGAAGTCGGAATAAGTAATTCATATTAAATAATTCATAGAAATATAAATTTAACGTTGAATTTATATTTTAAATATTTTAATTTATAATTGGTATTTTCAGAACGTTTGAAATTTCTTTAGAAAGTCTATCGATTGTAAGTTCTGAAAGATCAGATTTTTTGGCAAATTCTTTCAAAGAAATATCTAATCCTTTGTGACAAATCCAAAAATATGTTATAGCACATGCTACTGATTGTGGTCTAGATCTATTAATTTTAGAGGATTTATTCTTGATCTTATTATATAATTCAATCACTTCTTGTTTTTGTTCCGGTGTAGCTTTAAATTTATCCATAATATCTTCTATCAAATTTTCAGGGGTAATATAAGTTGTATGTATTAATGAATCTTTTGGGGCATAAAGATTAATATGTTTAAGTCCTTTCAAACCAATTTTTCTATTTAATTCAAAAATTTTAATTAATTTATCATGGGACTGTGGTTTACCTTGTAGTTTAAAAGCGTGAAAAACCGAACCAAATACTATAGCTCTACGAGAATTTCCTCTGAAAATTTGACCCTTAGTTACTTGAGTATAAATTTGATTAGCTAAATGTACAACTTTATCGCCGAACCCCATGGTTTCGACATCTTTATAAATATTTCTATCTTCTAATTTCCTAGGTACAACTCTATTCGGATCTGAAGACCTTTTATTATCGGTTTGTCCGTAGTATCTCCATTCTTTTTCCTGGTAAATATTTTTTTCAATCTCTTGACCACAATCTATACAATATATAATGGATCCCTCGTTTGAATAATTAGAGTGTTTACAATTTTCAAACTCTATTTCTTCATCTACACATTTATTATCTTTTTTTAACATTTCATATTCATTAAGTGCTTTTTCAAATAAATCAAATTCGGACATTTTTAATATTAATTATTATTATATTATATAAATTCATTTTTAAATTTAAATAAAGTCTTTAAATATACATATTTTTTAAATATATATATATTATTAAAACCAATAAATAAAAAATATGTTAAAAATTTTAAAACAATTAATAAATGATAACAGATATTACACAATTTCTACCTATATATAGTAATATAGATAATGAGAATTTTTATATTGATATCTATAGAAAGAAAGAATTTTATGATGAAAGATTAGAAGAAGTAGAAGAAGTTCAACAATCTGGAAATCTTTTGAAAGCTCAAATTATTATTTCTAGATTTTTATCTTCGTATACTCCTTACAGTGAATTATTATTAGTATGGCAATTAGGAGCTGGTAAATGTCATGGTTTCAACACTGATATTATATTACACGATGGAACTATTAGGAAAGTACAAGATATAAAAGTTGGAGATTTATTAATGGGCGATGATTCAACACCTAGACTAGTAACTTCTTTAGCTAGGGGGAAAGATAAAATGTATGATATTATTCCTACTAAAGGAAATATTTATACTGTAAACGAAGAACATATTTTATGTTTGAAAATCCCTTCTTATCCTTCTTTAGTTGAAGAAAAAAATAAGTATAAAGTTAACTGGGTTGATAATAATATTTTTCAATGTAAGATATATATGTATACAGAAAATAATAAAAATGATATAAAAAATAAGGTTGATTTATTTTTTAAAGATATCACAGTTGAACAAGTAGTAGAAATTACAGTTAAAGATTATTTGTCTTTGCCAAAAAATAAACAAAGTATTTTAAAGGGTTATAAAGCACCTGTTACTTTTCCTGAGAAAGATCTAATTGTAGATCCATATATAATTGGATATTGGTTAGGTGATAATACTTCTATATTAACTCAAGTTACAATTAAGGATACAGAAGTTTTAAATTATTTCAAGCATTTTTGTAATGAAATGAAATTACAAATATTACAAGAATCTGATAATGAATATATAATATATGGTAGTAATAAAAATAAGATATCTACAAATATATTATTAAATGAATTGAAGAACTTGGGACTTCTTGAAAATAAGTATATTCCAAATATTTACAAATGTAATTCCAGAAATAATAGATTAAAGCTACTAGCAGGTTTGGTTGACAGCAATAATAGTTTAAAAAGCAATGGTATTTATGAATTCTCACATACAAATGAAAAGTTAGTTGATGATGTCATTTTTCTATCTAGAAGTTTAGGTTTTTATACAAAAAAGAACAATAATAAAATCTCAATATATGGAAGTGGAATACCTACGAATAATATTAAAAAACAATATCTATCTTCAGAAGATATTTCAAATAATTTATTAAGTTCCATTAAAATTAATTATAAGAATATCGACAATTATTATGGTTTTACTTTGGATGGCAATTGTAGATATTTGATAGAAGATTTTACTGTAACACATAATACTTGTGCTGCTATCGGAGCTATAGAAAAAATAAAAAGTGAAAATAATAGTTTTACAGGAGCTTTGATTTTTGCGAGAGGAGATACTTTAATTGAAAATTTTAAAAATGAACTGATATTCCAATGTACTACTGGACAATATATTCCTCAAAATTATTATGACTTATCACCTGGTGAACAAGGTGCAAGAAAAAATAAAGCAGTAGGTGAATATTATGATTTTTTTACATTTGAAACATTTGCTAAAAATATAAATTTGTATACAGACGAGTATATAATTGAAAATTTTTCAAATAAAATCATTATAATAGATGAAGTTCATAATATACGTTTCCAGGATAAAAAGAAAAAAATTAGTATTAATATATATGACAGTTTTTTTAAGTTTCTTCATTTAGTCAAAAACTGTAAAATTTTACTAATGTCAGGTACTCCAATTAAAGATAGTATAGATGAATTAGCAAGTATCATGAATCTTATACTTCCAAACACAGAAAAAGATCAATTACCTACTGATAAATTATTTATATCTCAATTTTGTAATTACGAAGATAATCTATATAATATTAAACCAGAAAAAATTGAAGAACTTAAATATAAATTTAAAGGGCGTATATCATATTTGGAAGCTATGCAGACAAATATTAAAAAGGAAATTGTAGGCGAACTTATCGGTAACTTAAAATATTTTAAAGTATATAAAGATGTAATGAGCGAATTTCAATCAAAAACATATGTTGAAGCATTTAATAAGGACAGTAGGAAAATGAACATAAATACTCTAATAGAAGAGTCAGAAGAAACAGAGGAAGAGGAAGAAGAGGAAGAAGAGGAAGAGGAAGAAGAGGAAGAAGAGGAAGAAGAGGAAGAAGATGAAGAAGATGAAGAAGATGAAGAAGATGATGGAATATCTAAAGATGACAAAGATGACAAAGGTGGTCGATTTTATACTAATACGCGACAAGCATCTTTATTCGTTTTTCCAAATGGAACATATGGTAAAAAAGGATTTAGTAATCCTCAATATATAAAAAGTTCTGTAAAGAAAAATATATTTATCGAGACGACTAAAAAAGCAAATAATTTTTCACTTGGACCAGAATTATTAAAGGCTTTTAAGAAAAATGTTAAAAATGTTGAAGAACTTTTAAAAAATGTAGAAATATACTCAAGTAAATATGCTGCTGTAATAAGAAATCTTTTAAGAGCATATGAAGAAGGTAAATCATCATTTGTATATTGTGAATATGTTGAAGGAAGTGGTGCTATATTGTTTTCGTTAATATTAAAATTATTTGGGTTTTCACAATACTCCGGTTCTGAAGATTTAAGAAAACCTTTAGATGAAAAATTAAGATATGCTATAATTAATAATAAAACCACTTATCCAAATGAAATAAAAAATATAATAAAAAGATTTAATGAACCTACAAATATGAATGGTAAAATTATTAGTGTTATAATTGGTTCAAAAGTTATTTCCGAAGGTATTTCGTTAAAAAATATACAGGAAGAACATATATTGACTCCGCATTGGAACTATTCTGAAACAGCACAAGCAATAGCTAGAGGAAACAGATTTAAATCCCATAAAGATCTTATTAATTCAGGAATAATTCCTGAATTCAAAGTTTATCAATATGTATCAATTTCCGCAGATAATACAACTTCTATAGATTTAAAGTTGTATGAAATATCTGAAATAAAAGATATTAATATACGCAAGATATCTCAGATAATGAAAGAAACAGCTTTTGATTGCGCTTTAAATTATAAAAGAAATTATATTAAAGGTTATGATTATCAAAGAGAATGTAATTATCAAGAATGTACATATACTTGCGAAGGAGTACCTGATATATATTATATATCTGATACAAAACCTATAATAGATTATTCATCTTATCAAGTATATTACAATTCAGAAACTATTTCAGTAATAATATTAAAAATAAAAGAAATGTTTAGAACTACATTTAAGATTCAAATTATAAATATTATAGAATCAAAAGAATATACTGAATTTGATATTTTAACAGCTATACGAACTATTATTAATGATAATATAATAATCATAAATAAATATGGAATAAATTCATATCTTCGAGAAGAAAATAATATATTGTTTTTGGTAGATTCTATTACAAATGAAAATAATTATTTTTCAAGCTATTATAATAAGAATCCTATTATAACTCAAGACAGTTCATATGTCAGTATTATAAACAAAATTTATGCTAAAAAATTACCGACGATAATTGAAAGTTTGTTTACAAGTATAGATGAAAATGAAATAATAAACATAATATCAATACTTGATAGTGACTTACAGGAAAAACTTATTGAAGGTTGTTTAATTTCTAAAGAAATGAATTATGAAACGTCAGTTTTCCAAAGAGATACTATTCTTGAATATTTTGATTATGCATATGAAAAGTTTAATAATACATGGATATCTTCTTTATTATTTGTAGAAAAAGAGATCCTGAGGTGTTTTAATGTTAATAATTTAAGTATACTTGAAATTAATAATTTGTGGAATGATTGTGAAGAAGAAGTCGTGGAAATATATAAAAAAAATAAAGAAGAAGAAAAAGATGCATTAAAACAAAACAAATATTTTGGAAGATATAGTAAAACATTAAAGCAATTTTGGATAGTTAAGAGTAATTTTAAAGATGATAAGAGAGAAGAAAATAGGGGTAAGACTTGTAAGTTCTGGGAAAAACCCATATTGATTTTTATAATAACAAATGAATTGAAAATACCTCTAAATATAATAGATGTTGCGAAATGGAATACAGTCGAAAAGGAATTTAAAAAGTTAAAAAAATCAAAAGAACAATTAATAACCAAAGTATTATTGCAAAATAATTATGTCAAATTTTGTATATATAATGATGACGAAAAACCTCCTATTTGGGAGACGCGTGATTATACATACGAAGAATTAGACGAGTTTTCATATGAAGAACTTCTATCAATGTTCTACTACTGTAAACTTACAAAGGATAAGCTATGCGATATCATAAAAGATTGGTTTGAAAAGCAAGAGCCTACTTTAATGAAATACGAATAGACATAATAAGAATTATTAAATCTTAACAAGGCTTAATAATTCTTATTAAGATTTAATAATTCTTATTAAGAACGTGAAATATTTCATTATTTTGTTAAGTATTACAATAAATGGATGATAGTGCTACTAAAATTCAAAAGATAGTTAGAGGTTTTCTATACAGATCAAAAAGGTTACCATTAATATTATATATAATTCAAAAGTATTTGCGAGAATGTTTATTTAAATGTTCTGAAAAATATGAAGATGGGCGTATTAATAGTTCTATAGATGAAAATGAAATTATTAAAATCTTAGTAGAAAGATTTAAAATTAAAATACCGAATGCTAGAATGTGGTTCGATATTCTTGTTTACGATTTTGTATGTGGTTGGATTCCGGTTAATATAAAAACGACAAAAATGTTATCACATGATAACACTGGAAATTTAGCAATGTGTGTATATTCATATACAAACCATAAACTAGATCTGCATCAAGAAAGAACATATGATAATAGTAAAATGTCCAAAATTCTGATAGAAAAATTACAAAAAAAAGAATACAATAGAAAACACAATAAAGATTATTACTTTATTGTTTTAAATAAATCAACTCCTAAAGACATAATTATTAATAGTATAAAAGGATTAGGAAGATTATATCCAAATTTAAATAACTTACCATTTCAAGTATATTGGAAACATAATAGAGAATATATATATGATAAAATTGAAAATAAGATTGGAATGTTTATTAATTGTTTTATAAAAAGTAAAAAGAATTGGAGGGAAATATTTTTATATAAAATTAAACAGTTAAAAAGAAAGAAAGAAGATAATGTTTTTCGTGTTTCTAAAAGAATAAAGTTATAAAGCTCATTTTATAAATAATACTATTTATAAAATAAGAAGTTGTTTATTAATTACAAGGACGTTGAGAATACTGAGTATCACATTTAGCTGCATTGGCTCCATAAGCATTTTGGATATTGAAATATCCAGAGCATGAAGGTGTTGAACTATCATGGGTTAAAGCTCCATATCCGATAGCTGAATAACCTGGAACTACATAATGACCACTTACAGTGGTTGGGGGAACAGCAGGGGATCCTAAGGTTCCAGCGGAAGTAGAATTATAATTTGATAAACTTACATAACTGCACGAGGCTCCATGAACGGTATCTGATGACATTTTAATTTATTATTAGATAATATTTTTTTATTTTATTTAAAAATTTTTATAAAGATAAAATTTTTTAAATTTTTATTCGCGAAATCTTTTTTCAAGAATTTTCTCGAGTTTATTCATAATAATAGCATTATATATAGCTTTGCCGTTCTCAAAGTCTTTAATAATACTCTCGTGTAGTGACAGAGCATTCGCTAACTGCTTTTGTGTTAGTTTTTTATCACATCGAGCCTGAGCAATCTTCTTTCCTGTAGACAAACCAATAGTTTGGTGTTTAAAGGTTTCTTCCTCGGAATCAAGTTTTCTTGCATTTGTAACAACATTTACTTTGTTTTGATTCAAAGAACATGCCTTTAATACACTAGATACATTTCCTTTTCGTATTTCATTAGCTAAATATGTTTTATTAGATTGTCCAGTTGGCTTTTCGCCTTTCTTATCCCATGTTACAGGTTTCCAATCTTGATGATCCATTCTATATTACTTTATATACAGATATTATTAAAAAATCAATTTTATTTTTACATTAGTTCCGGAAATTCTTTATTAAACGATTTCACTGTTCCACCACATTCTCTATATGTTTCTAAACGTGTTTTATAATGTTTAAATAATATTGGATTTGAGTCAAGTATATCAAATACTATAGGAATATGATCTTTAGTTCTAAAAATTCTTCCAAGACTTTGAATAAAAAAAGCTTCTAAATCACACGCTAATATTAAAGCATCTGATTTTGCCCAATCAAAACCTGTTCCGACCTTACTTAAAATACCGACTAAAACTCGAGCTTCTCTATCAAAATCTTGTTTAGAACCAACTAATGACTCTACAAACTCTCCTTTCTCTTTTAAAATTTTAATAAAATAATTAGCCTGTTCAACTCTTTTACATAAAATTAAGAAATTTCTATCTTTAAAATATTGAACAATTCTTATAATTAGATCGTTTCGTTCTTTGTTGTCACTTTGAGTTTTTAAAATAGCTCCCCAATTAACTTTTCCTGTACTTTCAGTTATTTCCATGTCTATTTTTAAACCCGTATCAACTTTATAAATTATATGTTTTCTATATAACTTTCTTACTAATTTATCTTCTCCAAAAAACAAATTTATTAACCCATCTAAACCATCATTTCTATATGGAGTTGCAGACAATCCGATTAAATATCTTGGAGAAATGATTTGAAGAGATTTAGATAAACCT
>Ga0114970_10001264_pt1 | contig 18873 bp, 13 predicted proteins | sample M_140205_XF_Meta_FD_87030 | JGI IMG/M metagenome (GOLD analysis project Ga0114970, IMG submission 87030) | Freshwater microbial communities from Lake Montjoie, Canada to study carbon cycling - M_140205_XF_MetaG | ecosystem: Environmental > Aquatic > Freshwater > Lake | place: Lake Montjoie... | reverse complement strand
CAAAACGAGAAAAACGAGCATGTTGGTGAGCCGGGCAACCCTCTCACTGGCCCGTTCTACATAGAAGGTGCGCAGCCCGGGGATGCCCTCGTGGTCCGGTTGCGCAAGGTCCGCCTGAATCGAAACTGGGGTTACACATCATACCGGCTGGGGCTGTTCTCGATGACCCCCGAGTCGGTGGAAGGGATCTATCCGAACCACTACAAAGCGGATCTGATCCGCAAGGGTCGCGACAATATGGTGCCGTGGGACATCGACCTGGCAAAGGGCACCGTACGCCTGCGCGAACCGGTGAGCAGCAAAATGAAACTGGAGTTTCCCGCGCGGCCCATGCTGGGCTGCATCGGTGTGGCTGCACCGGGGGATTTCGCCCCGACATCTGGGCCTTCCGGCAACTATGGCGGGAATCTGGACTACAACGAAATCGGCGAAGGTTCCACCGTGATTCTGCCGGTGTTCCATCCCGGCGGCCTGCTGTTTCTGGGCGATGCCCACGCCCTGATGGCGGATGGAGAACCGCTGGGGACGGGTATCGAGACATCAATGGATGTGGAGTTTTCGGTAGAGGTTCAAAAGAAGGCGGCGGTGACGGGACCGCGCGTTGAAACGGCTGAGTTTCTTATCAGCATCGGAGCCCAGCCCGAGTTTGCCAGTTCGCTGGACCGTGCCCTGCAGATGGCCACCTCGGACATGGTGGCGTGGCTGGTGCAAGAGTACAAAGTGGAACCCTGGGCGGCCCACCAATTGATTGGCACCGTGGGTAAGTATGACGTGGTCACGGTCGCCGGCTCAATGGCGCTGAAGATCCCCCGGAAGTATTTGCCCACGCTGCAAAGGTGAGGGCGGGCAGGATAATGAAGCCGGCAGCAGTGGCGCGTGACCGGGGGCAAGCTCCGCAACGGTAACAAAAGTGACCTACCGGAACAGCACGGGTGCGAATTCGGCGAGTGAATGCCGCCAGACTTTCCACTCATGCGCGCCCGGATACGTTTTGAAGGTCGGCTCGATACCGTGCTTCTGAAAGTCTTCGAGTGCCTGTTTATGGAAGGGCAGGCGAGGATCCTCGGTGCCAACTGACATCCAGAACACCCTGGGTTTCCTGGCGGGCGAAACCAGGTTCTGGTAGATGCCGGGCGCAATCTTCTCCGGCTCCCAGGCACCATAACCGGCACCGCCCCCGGCAGGGACCGCAGCAGCAGCCGCCACCCCGGCCCCCCCGAAAATCCCGGAACTGAATTCACCCAGCCAGGCGAACAGCTCGAGGTGCCGCATCCCCACATTCATCGTGGTTCCGCCCCCGGCGGAAAGCCCCGCAATAGCCCGGTTATTGCGGTTCGCGAGGACCCGGTAGTTCTTTTCCACGAAGGGGATGATGTCATTCAGCAGTTCCTTTTCCAGAACGCCCGAGCTGCCGAAGGCCCCTCCCGCAACCGGCGCCAGCACATTATTGTTCGGCATCACAATGATCATGGGCACGGCTTTCTTTTCCGCGATCAGATTGTCCAGGATGATGGCGGCACGGCCATCGCGACTCCAGTCGGACTCCACGCCGCCCCCGCCATGCCAGAGGTAGAGCACCGGGAATTTGCGGGAGGGCTCTGTGTAGTACTGCGGAGGCACGTAGATGTACATGGCCCGCTGCCGGTCCTGCGCAGTGGCCTGGTAGGAGTGCATATTGACGGAGCCGTGCGGTACATTCCGCAGCTGGTCAAAACGTGCCGGCGTGCCAGGCACTTCCACAACACTGGCATCGAGGGCAAGGCCGAGTTTGATATCCGGGTTGGCCAGGTCGAGGGTCATGAGGCCATCCACGAGGTACGAATATGTGTAAGTCTCGGGGTCCACCGGGCCAAGGGTGACGCTCCAGACTCCATCGGCACCTTTGGTCATGGTGTGGGTGCGGACAGCGCCCTCGGCGAACCGCAACTGCACTTCGAGGGCTTTGGGGGCTGCCAGACGAAACGTGATCTGACGGTCAGGCTGCACTTCCGGGGACACCAGGCGGCGTGAAGGCTGTGGCTGGGCCAGAACCTGGAAAACGGCTGCCACGGCGATCACAAAAACCTTGAGGTGGACTTGCATATGTGTCGTATACAATATGCAGCTAATGGCAGAATGTCAATCTGCCCCTGGAGCCGACCGATTTATGATGCTTGCCAACCTGAGGCTGGTGGTGATGGGAATTACTCTGGGCATAACCCTGCAGGCAGCCGAGCCGCTGCGTATTTTCATTCGCTCCAGCCCCAAGACACATGGCGGGGCCAACGGAAACCATGACTACCCGGCCTTCCTGGACAGCTGGAGCAAACTGCTTCCCGCGCACGGTGCCGTGGCTGCAGGCGCGCCACGTTTCCCCACCGCCGACGAACTTTCCCGAACCGATGTTTTGATTGACTACTCCTCGGATGGTGCCAATTTCAGCGCCCCAGAAAAAGAGCTTCTGGAGGCCTACCTCAGACGGGGAGGCGGCCTCGTGGTCATTCATGACGGTATGTGTGGCCCGGAGCCGGACTGGTTTTCCAGGCTTGCCGGCGGTGCCAAAATGCACGGCGGCCCCAAAAACAGCCGCTCCGGGATGATGCGTCTTCATTTCGAAGATCCGGCCAATCCGATTCTCAGGGGTGCTGTCGAGAAGGGCGCTGTCGATTTCGATTTCGACGATGAGATGTTTTTTCTGCTCACCACGCAACCGGGGATCAAGGTACTGGCCACCACGGCGGACCCCACCGGCAAGATCGTACCCCAGTTGTGGACCTGGGAAAACAAGTTGCCCGGCGGCAAGGACTACCGTGCCTTCGTCACCCTTCAGGGCCACAAGATCACAAATTTCGACAATCCGGTGTTCCAGGGCTTGCTGTTGAGGGGGATCGCCTGGGCTGGCGGCAGGTCGACGGAGAGTCTTCTGCCGGTAACGGCCCCATGACCCTTGCAATTGAGGAACTTCCCTCCGCAACCCTGAAATCCCACCTCGTCTCACGGTTGCGCGAAGGTATCATCGGCGGAAAATACCGTCCCGGGGAACGCCTGAACGAGAGCAAGCTGGCGCGGCAGTATGGCGTGAGCCGAATTCCGGTGCGGGAAGCTCTGATGCAGTTGCAGGAGCAGGGTCTGGTGATGAACTCCCCTCGTCGCGGGATGTTTGTCAACTCTCTCAGCGAAGACGACGCGCAGCGAATCAACAGCCTGCGGATTGTGCTGGAAGCGGAGGCCATGAAGCTTTGTCGGGCGCACTTAACACCAGCGATGGAGGCCAATCTGACGCGCCTGGTGACGGCAATGGAGGAGTGGGAACAGGGCTCCGAACTGGACGCGGCCGCGCTGGACCTGGAGTTTCACCGGGCCCTCTGGGAGTACAGCGGCAATCCATACCTGGTGCGGATGCTGGACTTGCTGGTCCCCGTGGTGCTGGTTCACCACGTGCTGGACAGCATCGCGCACGACACGGCGCGATGGACCCTGAATCACCACCGGGCGCTTCTGGAAGTCGTGCAGGGTGTCTTGCCCGTCTCTCCCGAAGAGGCCATCCGGACCCACCTCGAAATCGGGTACCCGAATCCGGGCCGTTTTTCCAGTCTCGGGCTGAATATCGAAGCGTGATAAGGTGTAGGCCTGTTTAACAGGTCGATATAGAAGATTCCGTATTGAGGAGTTCGGATTTTGGAAATCAGTCAACACAAGTTGCGTTTTGTCGCCGGCGTGGCGTTCACCCTCGGAATCGTCTTGTTCCTGGGTGCACAGAGAGGCGAGTCTCAGGGAGCTGCGGCGTCCACGAAAGCCGCGAAGGCCGGGCCCTCCGGCTATCGGGAGTGGATGGATTATTCCGGCAGTCCCGAGGGCCATCGCTATCTCCCGTTGAACCAGATTACAAAAGACAACGTTTCGAAGCTGGAGGTCGCCTGGACCTATCCCCACGCCGAGACCGGCTTCAACCCGATTGTGGCTCGCGGAATTGTCTATACCAAGGCACGCAACAAGTCGATTGTGGCAGTGGATGCGGCCACAGGCAAGGAACTCTGGGTTCATGACGGGCTGACCGGCATAACGGAGCGCGGCATGAACTACTGGGAGAGCAAAGACGGCAAAGATCGACGCCTGCTGTTCTGCCTGGGGGACTACCTGCAGGAGCTCGACGCACGGACAGGCAAGCTGATCCGGTCATTCGGTAAAAACGGCGCAGTGGACCTGCGCGACGAATTACGGCGCGACCCGAACTTCATGCGCGTGCAGTCCGGAACACCCGGCAAGGTATTTGAGGATCTGATCATTCTGGGGTCAGCGGTAGGCGAAGGTTACTTCTCCGCACCGGGCGATCTGCGCGCCTACAACGTGATTACCGGCAAGCTGGCGTGGCAGTTCCACACCATCCCGCACCCAGGTGAGTTCGGCTATGAGACCTGGCCCAAAGAGGCCTGGAAGTACATCGGCGGTGTGAACGACTGGGGCGAAGTAACCATCGACTCGGTTCGTGGCATCGCCTATTTCCCGTTGGGTTCGCCCACGTTCGACTTCTATGGCGCGGACCGTGTGGGTACCGACCTGTTCGGCAGCTCCATTGTCGCGCTGGACGTCCGCACAGGACGTCGGCTGTGGCACTTTCAGAACGTGCATCACGACCTTTGGGACTACGACAACGTGGCGGCCCCCATGCTGACCACTATCACCAAAGACGGCAAGAAGCTCGATGTTGTCGCCCTGGCCGGCAAGACAGGTTATCTCTATGTGTTCGACCGTGTGACGGGCGAGCCAATCTGGCCCATTCCGGAGACACCGGTTTCATACAAGACCAACGTTCCGGGCGAAGTTCTGACCCCGACGCAACCCATTCCCACTGCCCCGCCACCCTTCACCGCCCACACCTTCACGGCGAAGGATGTGAACCCCTACCTCCTGACCGCCAAAGAGCGTGCTGATCTGATTGAGCGCTTGGGCAAGGCCCGATTCGAGGGGACCTTCACGCCAATCGGCTTTGACACGGCGCTCCATATGCCCGGTAATCAGGGCGGTGCGAACTGGGGCATGACGTCGGCGAATCCGACGGACGGCACGGTATATGTGATGTCCTTCAATTACCCCACCCTGATTAAGCTGTTGCCTGCCGGCCAGTCCCGCCCGCTCGGTGGCGGTCGTGGCGGCGCTCAGGGCCCCGGCGCAAACCTGTACAACACCAACTGCACAGCGTGTCACGGTCCGAACCGAACGGGGTTATCCACGAACCCCAGCCTTGTAGGTATCGGGAATCGCCTGAAGGCGGCTGATCTTCGGACGGTGATTCTGGAAGGCAAAGGGCAAATGCCGGGCTTCCACAATTTCACCGGTACGGACGTGGATGCGCTGGTGACATTCCTGATGACAGCCGATGCCGGCGGACGTGGCGGACGCGGTGGTCCGATCCTGCAGTTCCCGCCGGTGACACCGGTAGAAACGGGGCCTGCAATCATGCGGCAGGCACCTCCTGCCACCGGGGGCATGAACGAGTATCCGGCGAATGTTCCGGCTCCGGACAATCGCCTGACGATGGATGGCTACGGCGTGGAGATCATGGCGAACAAGCCTCCGTATACCTCGCTGACGGCTTACGATCTGAACAAGGGCACCATCAAGTGGCAGATCGGCCTGGGCGATGACTTCCGCGTTGTGAAGGAAGCGGGCGTGCACGGCACCGGCGCTGCCCAGACCCTGAAGAGTTCGGTGATCTCAACGAGCGCCGGGCTGGTATTCGCCACGGCGGCGGACCGCAAGATCCACATCTACGATGCCGACAACGGCAAGGAACTGCACCAGATTCCCTTAGGTGCCGTGACTTCAGGTTCGCCCTCCATGTATGAACTGAATGGCAAACAGTACCTGCTGGTTGCGGCGTCGCCGGTGGGAACTCGCCAGGGTGGTGACGATAAGGCGGCGGACCCGAATCAGAAGGGCCCCTCGGGGCTGATTGCGATTGCTCTGAAGAAGTAGTGCTGTCGGATGACAGGAGAGGACGAGCTTGAACGGCGCTGAGAGTCTGGTGGAAACCCTGGTCCGGGAGGGCGTGGGGATTTGTTTTGCGAATCCGGGTACGTCGGAAATGCACTTTCTGGCTGCCCTGGAAAATCCGCGTCTGCGGAGTGTGCTGTGCCTGTTTGAAGGCGTGGCCACGGGGGCCGCCGACGGCTGGTACCGCATGAAACAGCGGCCCGCGTCAACGTTGCTGCACCTGGGACCGGGGCTGGCCAATGGCCTGGCTAACATCCACAATGCGAAGCGTGCCGGCTCGGGCATGGTGAATATTGTTGGCGAGCACGCTACGTCGCACTTGAAGTACGATGCCCCGCTGACGTCCGACATTGAAGGTTTGGCGCGGCCTTTGAGTCATTGGGTGCGGCGAGCGGATTCGCCGTCTTCCATCGCCGGAGATGCAGCCACGGCAGTCCGGCAGGCGAGTTCGAAACCGGGGCGCATCGCGACGCTGATTCTGCCTGGGGAGACGTCGTGGGGCGAGGCGGGAGAGCTTCGGGTTTCCGGCGTCGCGCCACAGATCAGACGAGTTCCGGACTCAGCCCGGCTTGAGCACGTGGCCCGCGTGCTGCGTTCGGGAGAACCCACCCTCCTGGTCGTGGCGGGCAGCGCGACGCGGGGGCGCGCGCTGGAACTGGCAGGGCAGATTGCAACTCATACCGGCTGCAGGCTCGCGACTCAGTTCTTTACAGCCCGCATGGAACGGGGCGCAGGCCGGGTACCGCTGGAGCGCATCCCGTACTACATCCCGGCTGCGTTGCCCTTCCTCCAGGGCTTTAAACATATAGTCACCATTGAAACAGGAGAGCCGATTGCGTTCTTCAACTACCCCGATAAACCGAGTCAGCTCAAGCCGCCCGGCTGCACGGTTCATCCCCTGATTGAAGCGGATGAGGACACGGTGGCGGGGCTGGAAATGCTGGTGGAAATACTCGGCGCTGCCGGAACTGCGCCGCGACTGCAGCAGCGTGTGGAGACCGGGATTCCGGAGGGCAAGCTCGATCCGAAGAGCATCGCCCATGCTCTGGCGGCGGCACTTCCGGAGAACGCCATTCTGGTGGATGAGTCGCTCACCACCGGGCGGGAAACCATGGGCCTGATGGCGGGTGCCCGACCTCATGATGTCTTGCAAAATATGGGCGGCTCGATTGGCTTCGGCACGCCAGTGGCGACGGGCGCGGCGCTGGCATGCCCCGACCGCCGAACGTTCTGCATGGTGGGCGACGGAAGCGCCATGTACACGATTCAGTCGCTGTGGACCCAGGCTCGCGAGGGTCTGCCGGTGACGACGATTATCTTCGCCAACCACTCGTACCAGATCCTGAAAGTGGAGTTCGGCAACATGGGGTTTGGCACGCCGGGACCGCAGGCGCTCGGCCTCATTGATATCGATAAGCCACGAATCGACTGGCTGGCGATGGGTAAGAGTATGGGTGTCCCTTCGGTGCGTGTGGACAATGCCCGCGACTTTTATGACAGCCTGGTGAATTTGTCACGGGAGCCCGGACCTGCGCTGATTGAGGTTTGCCTGAAGTGAGACACTGTCGGGTGATGCATAAACACCCGATTCGACTTCTGACGCGCCGTGCAGCTCTGGCGGCTCCCTTTGCGGCTCTGGCCCTCCGTGGCGCACCCGCCCGATTGCGTTGTGAAGAAGTCCGCCGTTTCGCGGCCCCCGAAGCGGGTCAGGCGGTTGCCGCCGATGAGGAGTTTCTCTACGCCATCGGCAATCACGCTATCGGAAAGTACGAGAAAAAGACAGGGAAACGAGTTGCCGGGTGGGCGTGTGAAAACGGCAAACCTCTGATCCATCTCGACAGCGGAATTGTGCGGGAGGGCATTCTCTATTGCACCCACTCGAATTATCCCGGCGTGCCGATGGTCAGTTCCATCGAGACATGGGACGTCAGGACCATGCAACATTCCGGCTCGCACAGCTTCGGTATTTTCTCGGGGTCCGCAACCTGGATGGACATGCGGAATGGCTATCGGTATGTCACGTTCGCCCACTATCGGGGGCCCAGCGATGAGGCCACTCGGGACCCGCGGTGGACCGCGCTGATCCAGTTCGATGGAGACTGGCGGCAACGCGAGGCCTGGGTCTATCCGGAAGAAGTGGTTTCCAGACTGGGTGTGATGTCGGTTTCCGGCGGAGTCTTTGCTCCGGATGGACGCCTCTATTGCACCGGGCATGACAACGCTGAGGTTTATGTCTTGCGATTCCCCGAGGGTGGTTCGGTGCTGGTACTGGATGAAATTGTGCCGACGATGATCCACGGGCAGGGGATTGCGCTCGATCCCAACGATGCTGGTCTGCTTTATGGTATCGACCGACCGAAAAAAGAGATTATTGTGGCGCGGCTCAGCGCGCTTTAAATCTCTCTCAGTTTGATAAAGTTAAGGTATTGGGTTCAGGCGCTGAGAAGTGCCGTTTTGAGGAGATACAAATGAACGTGAAGCGGATGGTGGTGTGCCTGATGGTAGCGGCGGGAGCCCTGAGCGCTCAGGATCGAGGCACCATAACAGGGCAGGTCTTTGATACAACCGGGGCAGTTGTACCCGGCGCAAAAGTAACGTTGACCAACCCGGCGAACGCGCAGAAAACCACCGTGGAATCGAATTCTGAGGGAACATATACGTTCCTTTCTTTGAATGCCGGCAAGTATGGCGTGGCCGCCGAGAAAGAAGGCTTTCGTCGGGCGGAAGCGGCCAACGTTGTCGTGCAGGTGAGCACCACGTCGCGCCTCGATATCCATCTTCTGGTCGGCACGGTGCAGGAAACGGTACAGGTAGAGTCCACGACTCCGCTGCTCCAGACCGAACGCAGCGACCTGGGAACAGTTGTGGATAACAAGGCAATTCAGCAGTTGCCGCTGTTTATCAATGGTGGCCTGCGAAGCAATATCGCGTTCACGAGCCTGGCTCCGGGCGTGGCCATGAATCTGACCAGCGACCCCGATACGACAGGTGGTGCACCGCGCATTGCAGGTGGCCAGGCCAATGGTGCCAGCCTCCTTGTGGACGGGGCGGAGTCGATGAGCGAACGCCGCAATGACCCGCAGATGCGTGTCGTAAGCGCCGAAGCCGTGGAAGAGTTCAAGGTACAGACATCGGCGTATTCGGCCGAATTCGGCCGGGCTTCAAATGGCGTTCTCAACTATACGACAAAATCGGGAACGAACGCCCTGCATGGTTCTGCAATGCTACAGCTGCGGCATGAAAAGCTGAACGCCAAAGGTTTCTTCTGGAGCACCGCTCCCCGGGGCGAAACCGTACAGCGCCAGCATGTGGAAGCTGCCAATATTGGCGGGCCGATCTTCATCCCGAAGCTCTACGACGGGCGCAACAAGACTTTCTTCTTCTTTGCCGGAGAACGCTCCCGCGCCAAGAACTACAGCAGCACGGGCCTGACCACTCTGCCGATTACAGAGTTTCGCAACGGTGACTTCCGCCGGTATACCGACGCGTCGGGCCGGATGGTCCCGATTTACGACCCGATGGATGCGAATGGCAACATCATCGCCAACGCCAATGACCGCAGGCCGATGCAGTGTAATGGCGTGATCAACGTGATCTGCCCGGACCGCATCAGTCCTGTGGCGAAAACGATTTTCGCCCAGTTACCGCTGCCGGACGTGCCGGGTGCGGTTTTCAACAATACATCGATTCGCAATAACGGAGCCCGTACCCCAGGAGCCTGGCAGGCCGTGTATTCCATCAAGGGCGACCACATTGTGAATGACAAGCTGCGTGTGAGCGGCATGTTCAGCCGACAGTACTTTGACAGTTACCCTCTGGCCGGGCCGATTCCGGGGCCGCTGGCGGAAGCGTTTCAGGAGTTTGGTCAAATTCGTTACTGGCGCTTCAATGGCGATTACACGATCCAGCCCAACATGCTGAATCACCTCACGGTAGGCATCAACCAGCGAAAGCTGGGTGAAGGTCCGAATCTGGGTCTGAACGACGCTTATCGCACCGCAACTATGTTGCCCGGCCTGATGGGCGCGGGTGCGGAGAAAGCTACGAACTATACGAAGTACAACACAGAGTTTGGCAACTACGGCGGCAGCGTAAACACATCATCGCCGAGCCGAACCCTGAATATCACCGAACAGTTGACGTGGGTGAAAGGCCGCCACAACGTGAAGTTCGGCTTCACCTATATGGACCTGAGTTATCGCCGGATTGATTGCAACAACTGCGCCGGTTCTCTGAGCTACAGCTCGGCGGCGACGGGAAATCCGACCGCCAGCGGGCAAAATGGTATCGGGTACGCCGCGTTCATTTTAGGCCTGCCGAGCGGCGGGTCGTTCAACTTCGGTGCAGACATTGATTACCGGTACAAGTACTACGCCGGTTATGTGCAGGACGATTTCAAGCTCACCAGCAAGCTGAGCATCAATGCGGGCCTGCGCTACGACCTGAGTACTCCCCGGCGCGAAGCAAGCCTGCAGAACAGCAACTTCAACCCGACAATACCGAATCCCTCGGCCAACAATGTTTTGGGGGCCCTGGAATTTGCGACCGACAAACGCCCGATTCTGCTGGATACCCGCAAGAATGCGTTTGGGCCGCGCTTTGGGATGGCGTACCAGCTGAATTCGAAGACCGTAATCCGGGCAGGTGGCGCCATCATGTGGGACATCATCCGGGAAGATGGCAATGCCGATAATGGCATTCAGGGCTTTGGTGGCAGCTTCGGCGCCATCAACAACAACATCTCCACAGGCATCGCCTTTACGCAAAGGCAGGGCCTGGATTCGCCCGGCTTCCGGGCCTTTGTGGAGGCCCAGAGACCGCCACAGAAGAACCCGGGCCTCGTGGTGAACGGCAGCCCCACTTACAAAACAGCGGAATCCGGGAAGCCTGGCTACTACACGGACTACAACTTCACCGTGGAGCACAGCTTTACACCTTCCACCCTCATCCGCAGCAGTTTCCACGCGAACTATGGCATTAAGATCCAGAGCGGCTTCGATTTCAACCAGCTGGACCCGAAGTATTTCGCCACCTATGGCAATCTGCTGAATAGTCCGGTTAGTTCCGTGATCAACAACCCCACCGTGGTTGCTGCCGGCTTCAAGCTGCCGTACGCCAGCTTCCCGACCAACCTGACACTATCTCAGGCACTGCGCCCATTCCCGCAGTACAGCGGCTTTGGGTCGGTGACAACCCAGAACGGCCACAGCACCTATAACGCATGGGAGACCAGCATGCAGAAGCGTTATTCCAAGGGCCTGTGGCTGATGACTTCGTATACGTTCTCCAAGACGCTGGGCACCACAGGCAGCCAGAACGTTTATAGTCAGGCGACCGAGAAGGTGATCAGCGATATCAACCGTCCGCACATCTTCACGCTGGGCTATGTCTATGATCTGCCGTTCGGCAAGGGCAAGGCATTCGGTGGCAACCTGCACCCGGTCCTGAATGCCATCATTGGCAACTGGAATGTCTCGGCGGTGCACCGGTACCAGAGGGGCGCGCCCCTCTCAGTGGGCGGTTGCAGCCAGACAATGGCGGGTGGCGGAGCCGCACGTTGCAGCTTTGTCGCGAACCAGTCTTTGCTGAATCCGAACTGGAATCCACAGGATCCGCTGAGCCCGTATCTGAACCGTGCCGCTTTTGTGCAGCCGCCGAACTTCACTTTCGGAACTGCACCCGCGCGAATCGCTCAGCTCTACCAGCCGAACCAGCTGAGTGAAGACCTGGCAGCAAGCAAGAACTTCAACTTTGGGCACAGTGAGAAGAACATCATTGAGTTCCGGGCCTCAGCTTTCAATGTGGCCAATCGACACCTGTTAGGTGGGTTGAATACGGGAATCAACAACGCGAACTACGGGACCTTCTCAAACCCGCAGTCCAGCCTGCCGCGCAATCTGCAGTTCAGTTTGCGCGTTAGCTTCTAACTCGCGACCGGAAGTTGTTCTTGGGGCTGGCGCATTCCTCGACAAAGGAATGCGCCAGCCTTTTTTACTTTTGGCTTCGTTTCGCCTGCGTCAGGTTTTGTCGGAAGGTCGCATCGTCAGGTGCCAGGTTTACGGCTTTCTCAAAAGCTGAGATTGCCGCCTGAGATTGACCCTGTTCCAGAAGGACCTCACCAAGCGCGTTAAAAACAGGACCCTCCGTCGATTGGAGACTGGCGGCTGTTTCCAGACTGGCGAGAGCATCGCTGAGGTGTTTCGCATCGCGTTCCACCAGGCCAAGCAGGTAGTGATAAAGCCAGGTGGCCGGGCTGATGCTGATGGCCGCCTGCGCGTACTCACGGGCAGCATCCAGGCGATGAAGGTCGAAGTTCAGACCCGCCAGGCGAAAGAGCAACGTGGCATCACCGGGGCTTGCCTCGCGCGCCAGTTCCAGGAGCCTGGCCGCCTCTTCCAACTGGCCCGCCTGCACCAGTTTTCGGGCCTCGTCCACCCATGCGGCCGCTTGGCGCCGACGTTCCTCGCTCTCCTTCTCCTGTTTTGTGAGCGTCGAGAATGTGGCGAGGGCTTGCTTGCGCTCCGCAGCGTTGCCCAGACCACCCCAGCTTCGGGCCAGTTGGTAGAAGACCTGCGGCTCAGCCTTGCCTCCCAGTTTGCCGGCCTGCTCCAACTCAGCCTGCGCCTCGGCAAACTGCCCCAGGCGGTTGAGCGCGGAACCAAGCAAAAAGTGGCCTTCCCAGGCGGCGGGCTGCAACTTACCGGCCTGCCGGAGAAGGGGGAGTGCCGCAGAGTCGTCACCCGCGCGGGCGAGAAGATTGCCCAGGCCCGCCAGCGCCGGAAAATAGTCTGGCTGGAGCTCCAGGGCACGACGGAAGCTCTTCTCAGCACCTTCGCGATTCCCGCTTGCAGCATAAACTGAAGCAAGGTCCGCGTGCGCGTCCGCAGCTTTCGGGTCCGTCCTGACGAGGGTTTCCAGAAGGGGAAGCGCCTTCATGTGCAGCCCGGCTTTCAGATACAAATTTGAGGCAGCGCGGAGCGCAAGCAGATTCGCTGGTTCAATTTGGAGGGCCTGCAGCAGCGCAGCCAGAGCCTCACCGTCATTACCCCGTTCGGCATAGATGTTGGCAATCACCAGATGGGCCTGAACCAGGCGTGGATCACATTGTGAGGCCGCCCGGAAAGCAATCAGCGCCTTCGTGAAATCCTGGCGCCGGTAATCCTCCATCCCTGTGGCAAAAGACTTGCCACAGGCCGGAGATGTCTGTGTCAGAGCCAGCAGGATCACCGGGAAAGTCATCTGGAGAACGACCTTCGCGAGGTAACTCCCCGGCCTTCCGTGAGCGTAACGATCTGGTCTGCCGCAAGTGGCCCGAGCTTCTCCACCGCCCCGCCCGGCCACGCGATCTCCACGGACTCGACCTGTTGTTGCCCCGCGAGACCAAAATGCAGACGGAGATCGCTTTGCGACAAGAAGGTAGACCCGGAACGGACCTCCTGCGACCGAACCCGGTTGCCAGCCTTCACACGGACAACAGCTCCAATCGCGCTGCGATTGGTCTTCTGCCCGACAAGCCGGAGCGTGATGGCGTGACCCCTCGCATGGGTGTTGTGGAGAAGACTGAGGCGCTCATTCATGTTACTGACGAGCAGGTCGGGGCGACCGTCATTGTCGTAGTCTCCAACGGCCAGCCCCCGCGCGGAAGACTTCTCCATCACGCCCGGGCCCGCCTCTGCCGAGACATCAGCGAACCGTCCCGCACCACCATTGCGATACAGAATCCGCCGCTGCCGGTACTCGCCGGATTTCATACCAGGATAGACGTGTCCATTCACCATGAAGATATCGGGCCAGCCATCACTATCGTAGTCAACAAATGCTGCCCCCCAGCCAAGAAACCGGAGAGACTTGCCGAGGCCCGCCTGAACGGTACTCTCTGCGAAGGTGCCGTCGCGGTTGTTGCGATACAGATTAGGCAGATCGTCAATGAAGTTTGTCTTCACCAGATCCGGCCAGCCATCGCCATCGTAGTCCGCTGCAGCGGTCCCCATACCTGCCTGCTCCCGACCATCTTCGCTGAGCGCGACACCGCTTTCGAGAGCAGTTTCTTCAAAGGTCCCGTCGTGTTTATTGTGATAGAGCAGACTGGCTTGGGAGTCGATGGCAATGTAAATGTCGGGCCAGCCATCGCGGTCATAGTCGAGCGTGGTAACAGAGAGGCCGTAGCGAGGCCCGGGGGCCTCAATACCGGCCTTCGCGGAGACTTCGGTGAAGCGCACCGTGCCGGCCGTTGAATCGTTGTGCCACAGGCGATTCAACCCCGGCTTCAGGCCCTGCGGGCCGCACATGACCTTTTCGTTTTTCCACTGGCACGGTTTAGGACCATCCGGACGCGGGGTGTTCTTTAGATCGAAATCCACGTAGTTGGCGACTATGAGATCGAGCTTTCCGTCGCGGTCATAGTCAACAAAAGCGCAGCCGGTACCCCAGCGGGAACCGATGTTCGGAGGAGTTACGTTCTCAAACGTTCCGTTGCCCCGGTTCCGATAGAGAACGTCCTGGCCCCAGTACGTGACATAGATATCTTCGAAGCCATCGTTATCCACGTCACCCGTACACACACCCTGGCCCCAACCCGCTTTCGCCAGATCAGCCCTGGCCGTGACGTCCTCAAAGGTACGGTCGCCCTTGTTGCGATAGAGGTGATTGGTGGGTTCAGAACCGGAGGGGAAGCCTTCCAGCTTAGACGCTGTGACTGCGAAGATATCCAGAAGCCCGTCGTTGTCGAAATCAAAGAAAGCCACGCCAGTCCCGAGAGTTTCCACGATGTAGTTCTTCTGGCGGTCATCGCCACAGATGAAGACATCTTTGAGGCCTGCGCGAAGGGCCTCCTCCGTGAAGAAAGGCGCTGTCGCTGCGGAAGCCGTAAAGGCCAGCACAAATACCAGCCTCATTGGGCAGCTTCCTTCGCGACAAAGGTCTGGTTGGCCGCGATATTGTGCCAGGTCTGTATTTTCCCGCCAGGCCATCGGACTTCGAGGAGCTTCACCGTCCGGTCACTGCCCAACCCGAAGTGGACCCGCTTGTCGTGGGCCGAAAGGTAACTGCCCGCAGTCGAAACATAGCCGAACTGTTGTCTTCCTGACGCGGTAACAATCCGAACAACGGCTCCCGCACCATCCCGATTGCTTTTCGTTCCCACGGTATCAACCAGGAGCCAGTGATTGCCGGTCGGGATGTTCCGAAAGATCCGGGGCGAGCCTGTGTTTGAGGAGACGACAACGTCGATTGCCCCGTCGTTATTGAAATCGCCGAAGGCCGCACCTCGTCCCGCCATTTCCGCTAGAAACGGGGCACCTGCCTCCGCAGAGATGTCAGAGAACTTACCCCGAACGTTCCGCAGCAGGAGGGGCCGCTCCCGGTAACGCAGCGCAGGTTGTGTGAGTTCAATGTTGTCCATAACGTGACCCTGCGCCACAAAGATATCTTTCCAGCCGTCGTTATCGTAATCGAGGAATCGTGCCCCCCAGCCGGAGTGCATTTTTGACGCAGCGGTAACACCGGTAACGCCGGACGCATAGTCGAACATTCCTTTCGAATTATGGAAGAGCGCATACCCCTGGTTGGCCAGAGCATTGACGAAGACGTCGGGGGCACCGTCGTTGTCGTAGTCAGCCAGATCAACCCCCATACCGGCAAAGACCTTGCCATCCTCATCAAACGCCGCGCCCAGCGTGAGCGCTGACTGTTCAAAGGTGCCATCCCGGCGGTTGTGGAAGATCTGCTGAGGGAAGCTGTCATTGGCGACGAAGATGTCCGGCCAGCCATCGCGGTCCATGTCCTGAAACGCCACGCCGAGCCCTTTGCCCGGTGAGTCTGCGACATGTGATGCGGCACTGACGTCCTCAAAACGGCAGCCGCCCAGGCCGCGATAGAGGAGGTGAGTGACCGGGCGGAATTCGTTCGGGTGACAATATGCCTGCGCGTCGCCGGTACCTCCGCAGAGCTTGCTTTTGCCAAAGTCCCAGTCGAGGTAGCGGGCGACGAACAGGTCAAGGTTCCCGTCGCGATCGTAGTCGAGAAAACCCGCGCTGGTGGACCAGCCACTGCCACCAACGCCGGCGATGCCGGTAATATCCTCAAAGACGGCCCCGCCCTGGTTGCGGTAGAGCGTATTGCCCCCGAGTGCTGTCACAAAAAGGTCGGGGCGACCATCGCTATCGCAATCCCCTGTGGCGACGCCCTGGCCGTAGCCCTTGCCCCGCACACCTGCACTGGGCGTGATGTCGGTAAACGTGCCATCACCCTGATTGCGGTAGAGCCGGTTCCAGTAGCGAGGATCAGCCTTATCGGCGAGGGAGGTGGCACTCATTCCGGGTTTCAGAGCTGCACCGTTGACGAAGAAGAGATCCAGCTTTCCATCGCCATCGGCATCGAACATAGCCACCCCGCCCCCCATGGCTTCAATGAGGTATTTGGAGGGGGTCTTGCTTGCCTCGAACCGGAAGCCGATCTTCGACGCCACGGAGGCATCGAAGAAACCAGGCGGAACTAACGCGGCACTTGCCACAAGGCCCAGGGCCAGAACATATCGCACTGGTACCAGCTTGCTATCAATTGACCGGAAACGCAATCGATCCACGTGGAAGGTTTGGCAGGGCGGGCTAAGAAATCTTTTCTAAGAACTGTCTCCTGTCCGGGGGGAATCACACTTGAGCTAACAGACGGCATTTTGTGCCGACCTGGGGGCCTGTCTTGATCCTCACACCGCGACGTAGTTTGTTCTTCCTTGCCCTGATGGCCCAGCAGTTTTCGGCAGCCTCCGGCAGTCCGGTTGCGGTTGGTATTGCCCCCTGTTCGGTGGCGACCGGAGACTTCAGCCGCGACGGGGTTCCGGACTTTGCGGCAGCAAACGGGACGTCGAACACAATTTCGATCTGGCTGAGCAATCCTGTTGCTGGGCAACGGGGCGGGTGGGTTTTCGCCCGCAGCGGGGGGGGGGCGTGGCGACCGGCGGCCTTGGCCCTTATTCCATAGCCCTCGGCGATTTCAATTTAGACGGAAAGCTGGACCTGGTGACGGCAAATACTGTCAGTAACAACGTGACGGTTCTGCTGGGAAATGGCGCAGGCGGCCTCGCTGCTGCGCAGGGAAGCCCCCTTGCAACCGGGACTCTGCCCTATGGAGTCGCTGTGGGGGACTTTAATGGCGACGGTAAGCCGGACCTGCTGGTATCGAACGCCACCGACCGCACCGTGTCCGTTCGGGTCGGGATGGAGCAGGTTCCTTTAGCGGCGGCACTCAGTCGGTCGGCACGGGAACCTATGGCCTGGCGGTTGGTGATTTCAACCACGACGGCAAGCAGGATTTCGCCGTTACACTAATCCCCGACTCTGGCAAGGTGGTGGTCATGCTGGGCAACGGTGCGGCGGGCTTCACGAATGCGCCCGGTAGTCCGGTCAGTGAAGGTCTGGTGCCTTTCTACATCCGGGCCGGGGAAAGTCAGGCTTACCGTCATCAGCGACGCTGGACGGCGGAAATCCGATGGTGGGCACGGTGACGGCTGAGACGCAGCTGCAATATACCCCGGAGCCATCGACCTGGCTGCTGGTGGCCGGGGGCCTGGAGCTGGTGGCGACGCGACTGCGCAGGCTGCGCTGACGGCGATGTATTAGAATGGGAATTCGCCCACGTTTTGCCGGGCGCGTAGCTCAGCTGGTTAGAGCGCCTGCTTCACACGCAGGAGGTCCGGGGTTCGAGTCCCTGCGCGCCCACCATTTTTTATTCCCCTCACAAGATCGTCTCATCAGGCTGGTGCCCAGATTGCCCGGAAACGAGCGGGACTGCCAGGGCAGCGGCTCGGGCGTCCACCGCATCGGACAAAGCAGACGCCCAGGGCACACGGTCGGGATGGCTTGGTGCCAGCCAGACGCGCCATTCATGGGACATAAACATCCGGGCCGAAAGGATCGCGTGTTCCAGGTAAAACGGTCGCCCGTCCGGACCGCCATAGCGAATGTCGCCTGAGAGTGGCGCTCCCCGGTGTGCCAGCATCACCCGAATCTGGTGAAAACGGCCTGTCTGGAGCTGCACGAGGACGTGGCTTTCGTCTGGGACACCGGGCACGGGAGTGGCCAGCGCCACGTCCAGAAACGACGGCTTGCCGCCGGAACGAACCACCCGCGCGGAAGCCCCGTCGACCTTCAGATAGGCCTTGTGCGGCCCCACCAGTTGGCGGGCCTCCGTGCTGGGCAGCGCGACCTGAGCGACATACCACTTGTGCCAGCGGCGTGCGGCAATCTCCTGCGAATAGTGCGCTGCGGCCTCAGCGGAGCGGGCCACGAGCATGAGGCCACAGGACGGCGCGTCCAGACGGTGCACGAGCCGCAAGCCGGAGAAGCCCTGCGCTGCGAGGCGACGCACGAACGAGTCGGCTGCCGGATCACGCGGGAGCTCACTGGCCAGGCCTGCGGGCTTCAGCGCGATGATCTCGTGCGGCGTGACGTGGAGGATATGGAGGGTCTGGTCGGCCCCGAATAGATGCTCGCGGCGCATGCCGGGATTCCGTTTGTGATTCAGCGCCGGCAATGGGGGAGTTGCACTGGCAGGGCCGAGAGGACGCTTCATGGCTGCTTCCCGAGCGAGGCGGCGCAGGCAGCGGTTCCCTGAGCTTGCAACCGAGAGCCCGGCTGTACCTGTTTTGTCGGGTGGTTGCCGCGATGTAGGGCGAGCCTCCAGCGAGACACGGTATCCGGAACTAAAGCGTTTTCTTTCAGTGACATGGCACCCACCCCCAGTTTACCCGAAACCGGGCGCGGGTCCCCTGCGCACTTGGCCGGCGAGGTAAGGGTAAGCAATTCATGCGGCTCGGAGGTTTGTTTTGGACCAGTGGCCGCAGCAGCGCTTGTATTTTTGACCGGAGTTGCAGGGGCAAAGAGCATTGCGGGGGGCGGCGGGTTT
>Ga0114970_10001263_pt1 | contig 18874 bp, 22 predicted proteins | sample M_140205_XF_Meta_FD_87030 | JGI IMG/M metagenome (GOLD analysis project Ga0114970, IMG submission 87030) | Freshwater microbial communities from Lake Montjoie, Canada to study carbon cycling - M_140205_XF_MetaG | ecosystem: Environmental > Aquatic > Freshwater > Lake | place: Lake Montjoie... | reverse complement strand
TTATCAAATGCGGATAGTGAAGTCTTAGCTAACTCGGCTTTGATAGCGTCTAAAACAGGCTCCTGGAGCTCTACAGGTGGTAATTGAGCTGGTTCTTCGGAGGCATAAGCCACCTCCTGGAATGGCAACACGTCTGGAATCTGATTATGTTGCGGAGATACCAACAATATGAGGGTTGCCAAGCCTATGTGTAGGGTGTTTAACAACGAGCTTAATTATACCAAGCCAGTAGAAAATGACAGTAGGTGATAGCAAATGATAGGTATACAACAGGTGTAAATTAGGTATAGCTATACCTATTGCTTGTGACCTAGAGCCCCAATATTGATCCCTTTGAGCATAGGATGCTTACCCATACCTGTGGATAACTCCTCGTCTTCGTAGTCTGAATCACCCACGTATTCGTCCTGCACCGGTGCCTCCCGTCTCGGTGGTGCCTTAAATTCGTCGATAGTCATTTCCTCCTCGGCGAGAGCTGCATATCTGAACTGATCGGCAGCATGAGACGTGAAGTCGTGGTACGGGATATTTGAGAGCTGACCTCGTTTCTCGTCCATGAGATAGTGGTACTGACCTATAAAATCAACAAAGAGCTCGCATTTATCTCTATCAAACCAACACCGATTAAACATCTGACGTGCTAAGTCGATACCATCCTCGATACCCATGATTGGCAATACTTCAAACTCCATACCGAGTGCAGCCATACGTTCAACACGAGTCTTGCCGGTGATCACGTCCTTGTGCTTCATGTCGTGTGGACCAAAGTGCTTGCCGTATACGTACGGCTTTTCTTTTACTAGCTTTGCAGTACCTATCATACCGAGACTGATTGTCTCGAGATAATCGATCATGTGCACCGCAGAGCCTGGTGGTTTCTGGTAAAAGCCCACAGCCATGGCATCAGACTTCGAGATACCTAAGTCCCAAACGGTATACACCGGCAAGTTCGGATCATACGGCACGTTGGTTATTCTCTTTTCCTCTCTCGCCTTACCTAGCTGTATGAGATACACAGCACCCTTGATAGCAGCTTCAAATGAGTTGTACCACTCCTGCTGAAACTCGTCCTCTGTCATAAGTCCTTGCTTTACTAGGTTGCGATCGTCTTCCAGAGCTACTCGGAGATTGTCTATAACCTCACCTCTCTCCTCCTCGAGCGAGTTGTCGATTGTCTTGTAGATTGATACCCACTCCTCCGTGTTCTTCTGTGCCACCTGGTGTACTCGGAAAAAGTGACCCTTACCCTTTGGTGTACCTCCGAAGATGCAATATCCACGGTGATCAGCGAGACACTTTGTGACAATCTCGGTGAATATGATTGGACTCTGGAGAGGATACTCGTCAAGAAAACAGCCCCAGAGTGCGATACCTCGGAGTGAGTCTGGGTTGTCTGACCCCAGGATCATGATTTGTGAGCCGTTTGGATATGTGATTAGAAGCTCGGACGCATTAAATTTCACACCAGGAATCTTGTCGGCGTAGTATTTTGCCATAGTCCACACAATACGCTTTGCTTGTTTAAATGTAGGAGCAACGTACGCATACGTTGTGTTTGAGTACCGCATAGCATCACGCTGGAGGTGATTGAACGCAGCAGTCGTCTTGCCGGCACGACGGTGAAGTACGAGAACTATCCACCGCACTGTGGCGGCATGAAGTCGCTTTGCCCAGTTTCTAGGCTTGTACGGAACGATTACAGGTGCATTGGTGGTTACTGCCATATTGTGGTTACTGTAGGATTTGCACCTACTCCTCGGGTTTTATACGCCCGTGTTCTTGCATTGAAACTAAGTAACCAGAGCGAGGATACAGGACGGAAAGACAAGTACCCTCCCAGAGTCATACCCTGGAGCCAGGTGCCATGTGTTTGGACAAGTAGAATAAAATTAACAAAAAATACTTGAGAACCCATTACGTATTGAGTTTGATACGTAGTCGAACGGGCATGGCGTTTAAAAGACCTGGCTTCAAAGTACGACTGTGATGTACTGGTATCAAGGGCGGTTGTGCACGGAATGTATGGCTGTTTTTCACATAGCGGAATCGAACCGCCGCACCATGCTTAGTGATAACACACTTAGTCACCATATACTCCTCAATGCCCCTGACAACAGAACACCACTACCGCCAGTATAACATCTATTTAAACTTGTCGTATACACATATCCCCTGTGCATGATCAATCTCATGCTGAACTATAAATGCTGGTAGTCCGGAGAGCTCAAGAGTCACATGCTTCATGTTTCTTTTGAGAAAATACAACGGGTTGTATATATCACACTCAACAGTAATAGTCTCAAGCCTCCGAGTCTTCTTCTCCGGACGGAATGGATAGCTCATGCAAGCCTCACGGAATGGCACCACGTCGGCACCAAAGACTATCTTGGCGTTCATTATGATACGGCTACCAAACTCTTTCTCTAGGCTCTTGTGGACTACAAAGAACGCATATGGATCGGTGGATACCTGTGCGTGTGAGAGAGCCAGTGCTTCTTTCCACATACCAGTGAAGTTGCCGGCGTCTATCATGGCAATCAGAGATTGTGCATCCTGTTTGATATCACGATAGTTTTCCACAGACTGTGAGAGCTTTTTGTGTGGGAGGATTATTTTCATATAGTTACTTCTGATAGTGTTGTTTTAATACTCTTTGAGCCATCCTCGAGGTGATCAATCTCTGTAGTGAAACGAGCCCTGCCGATCTCTTGATCTTGAAAGAGCACCCTCACCACCTTGTCGGAGGGTGAGTTGAATGTAATCTCGAGATCCATCTTAGGGATAGCAGAGTTTGTATCCACAAAGAGAGCAACTGACATATCACTCATGACCTTGGAGATTGCCTGGCGGACAAAAGCATCCATAGACTCCGCCAGCTTGAGCTGGTAGTGACTGATCAGTTCGTTGATATGTGGATCACCAAGAGAGAAGTCTGGTGCGTATTTTATATGTATCATTGGCGTGTTTGGTTTAATGATTAAGTTCTCAATTCGCAACTTGTGAGGGAACGAGTCCACTACTCCCTGTATGTTCTTCTTCACTGTCTGCACTGTCACTGTGAGATAGTTGTTCGGGCTCTGTAGTCTCTCCGCTGGGTAATGGTTCTGGAACTGTGTCTCGAGGTGGTTCGTCCGGTACAACGGCTGGTGGTTCATGCTGTGCTGGTGTGCTTTCAATGACATCAGCTCCCGTATCAGTGCCTCCTGCTCCTGGATTATTGAGAGCAAGTTCGATAGCCCTGTAGGTATCTGTTGTTCTTCCACACTTTGGACAGATATCTCCCGTCCTTTCGCCTTTCGGACGCTCGTAGCCATCCATAAAATACCTGCCCCAGCGAGAGCCACAGTCCCCACAGTGAAAAGTACAGTGATTGCGATATCCATAATAGTCATACGCTTTAAACGGTCTTTGATCCATTTGTTTTAGTTGAGGTTACTTCACCCTCTACTAATGGATTTTCAGATAGACAGATACCGCATATTTCTGTGTTGCCGAGTTGAGATTTTGGTCTTATGAATTGTGTGAGACACTTGCCACAATGAACGAGGATATCGTCTGTGGCTTTCTTCTTTTTTGGTGTTGCTTTTTTCATGTTAGTAGAATTGACCACATCTTAAGCATTTTGAATATTGTAGTGATCCGTTCTTAACATCAGAAGACCACACGTGATATCCAAAAATGCAAAATATTTTGTGTATAATTTTAATCATAGTTTTTAATCCTCCTGCCATTCGATACCAGGACTGTCTGGTTCCTTTTCGGAAACACCACTGGTAGTTTCTATTTTTACCTTGGCTGTGAGCTTCGGTTTTGCTTTCGGTTTGTCCGCTTTGTTGGTGGTGGTAGGTGTTTCGGCAACAGGATCTGGTTCTTCGTCACTTTCCCATTTCACTACGAGCTCGCCGGAGAGTTTGTCACTCACTCTCTGTTTTATCTTTGTAACCTTATCGTAAGCCATAACTTTGGACTGGAGGTCGCCACGTTGCATGATCACAAAAGCCATTTCTCTATCCATCATTTCGTCTGTCAATCCTTGATCAAAGAGATAATCTACTCGTTGTCTAATATTAACATTTGCTAACAGCCTTGTACCGCTTGCGTTTGCTGACATTTCTATTGACTTTTTACGCTTCTCAAGTCTTAAAATCTCTGGCTTATTTTTCTTCACACCCTCTCCAGGTTCCTCAAGATCCATGAGTTGTAGAGTGATTGCATCTATTTCTTCTTGCCCACCATACGCATATCTGTAACAAGCGGCTGCATTACCAAAAAACATCTTAGAGGCAATACCACCGTAGAGCTGACAAAACAACTCACGCTGTTTGTCTTTCAACGGTTCACTTCCTAGTATGTATTTAGCCTTTGTAGCCATAGGTTTTATTCTTCCGGCTCGTTTGCTCGATCGCTTGTAGCATCACCTCCGTCATGACCTCGATCCTGCACCTGGTCTACAGGTATCTCAAAGGCTTCTGCTATCTCGTCCTTGTCCCACCGACCTTGAGACTCGAACTTGAACGGTACCTCTTTCTCCAATACACCAGAGCCACCGCATTTTGGACAGGTAGTCTCTTGATTGTTTTCCACTATGTAGCCACGAGTCTTGCACACCATGCAATCAATTCGTAGTATTTGCTGTCTGTTTATTCCGTCTGACATGTTTGTATATAAATTATTTGATAAGTATGCCCACCTTAAAGGCTTTCTCCTCAATGAGCTTGCCTCTCTGCTTGACCGACGTTCGTATCTGATCGACACGCACGCCGCCGCCACGGAACCCCTTGCCCGACATTTGAGTCCTGTCCTCGTTACGGGTTATCTTGATCCCCAGCCACGCCACGACGATCAGATAGTCCATGAGGAAGTGCTGGACCCTTTTTATTATATTCTGCCGTCCTGTGCCAATCCATGACTTGTAGCGGACAGCCCAGCGAGGGATCAGAGGACGTACTACAGAGTCGAGCCATACAGCTTCGTCGAGTTGGTATTGTATTATTTTTGCTCTTTGTTCTTTATTCATTTTGGGATATAAAAATTACGCTTAAATACCTGTCCGAGTCACGGTATATCTTTGAGCAGATACTATCCACATACTTGTCGTTGGTAATGATACCAGCGGACTGCATAGCATCCAGCATGGTAGTAACCATATTGTCGAGATCGTACTGTCCTTTTTTCTTCGACGAGTCGATAAAAAAGAACATCCGAACCCAGATATGCTTATCAAATGATCCTTTGACACCTGCCTTGTTTCTAGCACTCTTGAGTTCAAAAATGAGAGCGTCAATGTCTGCTTTTACCTGTGGAGGTATGTATGTGCCATTATCTCCACGTTTCCATGAGTTCTTTTTTGATGGCACGATACCGGAGACAGAGAGCACTGTTTCTCCTGGCACAGCGTGTCTTGCTTCTCTCAAATCAAAGCCTGGAGCTGATAGTAGGACGTGTTTCATTCATACATAATAGCACTACCGCCACCTTGTAACAATAGATATCCACAGACTTCTGGACCGAGATATTTTTGGAGGTATATACTTTAGTTCAGATGGTAGATTGAACCCTCTTGCTGTCTACGACACAGAGAATACCCCCACTACAACAACGGGGTTCAGTCCACCAACCATTGATCCTTATGTACACATGCTCATTCTGTCACCGCTCAATAGGCGAACACGAGTGGCGTATCGAACGGGTACACCATTTTTTCTGCAATCTTGAGTGCCTTGGCAGATATGTCTCGGCATTACATCCTCAATTCTTCACTCCGATTTCGAGCTTCACAAGGCTCATACCAAGATCAGAACCACCAACAGTCCACCTAGGACGAGAAAGGAGGACCGCTTGAAACATAGCACTATCTAGTTGAACGATATCCTCGTACAACTGCAACAATTTGGCTTTAACGCCATTCACGCCCGAGACTCGCTACCTTAGGCATGTCACCACTCTGAAATACGGGTGGTGGCTTTTTGTATCGCTACCCAGTATAATACTAAATATATGCCATACAAAGATAAAGAGGCTAGATTAAAATGGGCGAGGGATAAATATGCTACATGTGAAAATACAAGGAAATTAGCTAGACTAAGGATTGAAAAAAGGAGACATAAAAAAGTACCCACAACACCAAAAGCTGGAGATATAAATTTTTATAAAGCTCAAGCTCGATATGCCGTAAGAAATGCTATAAAATCTGGAGTACTCATAAAACTTCCTTGTGTAGTGTGTGGTAATAGTAAATCACAAGCACATCATGAAGATCATTATAAAAAACTAGATGTAATATGGTTATGTACCAAGCATCATGGTGAAATTCACCGAAAACTATAAACAAAAACACCCCACGTGGGGTGCTCTCGAGACCAATCACTTGCATCAAAAGGTAGTGTTATTGGTTTGTACTCATGTATAGTAACACTAATAGGTAATAAAGTCTATACTCTCCGATTGAGAATGTACCAATTTGTAAGGTTTTCTTTCAATCTGGACCATATAGATTTCTTTTGAGCTACCGGACCAAGTTGTTGATGGATTAACTTTAATATACACAACTCCTCAAATGGCGATTTGCTTTCCTCGTCGTATTGCTCTTTCCAGTCATTTATAATAACCCTATCAATCAATCTCTCAAGATTGCTACGAAACTCTGCACCACTACCAGGAAAGTGTCTATATGCGTTTTTACTATTCTTTATCTCGGTACTGGCTTGAACTAGAGACTCCAAGGCTTCCAGGTGTGGACGAGCTTTATTCCAGAACTTCCCGTATTCCCTGTGTATAAATTCTCTTTCTATGTTTGATATATTTTTCATTGTTTTATATGTGTGAGTATGTGAGCCACTACGTCGGCATTAAAAGCGTTTCCTACAGCCTTGTACCTTTGAGTATCTGAAACTCCACGGGTATATCCATCTGGTAGTCCCTGCAATCTCTCACACTCAACAGGTGTGAGCTTTCTGACAATTTTACCATCAACGAGCTTATTGTTGCTCTCCCACCTTGAGCTTGTGAGTACTGGTGTTTTACCATCCAAAGCTCTTGGACCACCAGGATTATTCCCTCGAGGAGTCTGTTGAATATATGGGACATTGTTACCACCAGTGCCCATATTGGCGGTAAGTGATTGATATATTTCAATCTGATCCCAGTTATGTTTATCGTGTACTCCCGAACCTCTACCAGAGGTTCGGATTGTGTTTGATTTTAATTTTTCTTTACCATTTTTGTCTACCACAACAAGTTGTCTTCTTCCTTTTGTTTTGTATTGCTCCCAACTAGCACCTTTATGGTAATTAGCGTCAATGCAGTGAGACTTTTCCCGATCAACAGAGCCACCAACAATAATATCTTTTAGATATATTCCTTGGTCTTCTGGCAACTGGACCGCAGGTATATTTGTCCAGAAAAGTCTCTTACGATTCTGTGCTGATACCAGTGCAGCGTTGATCATAATAGGCTCAACACCAAGCTCTTTCGATATCTCGTCACGGGCTTCTTTGGGCATAGAGGCAACATTCTCGAGTATGAAGTACTTTGGCTTCGCTTCCTTGAGGATACGTACATACTCGTAGAACAATCCAGATCGATCTCCCTTGAGTCCTTGTCTCCCTTTCTTAGCGATTGAGAGGTCTTGGCACGGGCTGCCTCCGATCAGTAGATCAATCGGCTTCATGTTGACTGTAGTGAGATATTTTATATTTCCTACCTGGATTATATCCTTGTGACGTTTCTTTGATATCTCCATAGCATGAGGATCTATCTCACTGGAGTAGTAAGTAGAGACATTAAAACCAGCTTTTTTCAGAGCTACATATGCACAGGAGATACCATCAAAGAGTGATAGGACAGTTTCAATCATTTTTAAAGTATACCAGTGTTAGCTTTATCAACTGCTCCCTTTCGACACTCTGGGTTTGTGCAGTATTTTAGATTCACCGTACCACCAATAAAACCTTTTAATGGGTAGGATATCACCTTGATTTCAGCATCCGGCTTTTCCTCTTTGCATATACCGCATGTCCAGGTAAGAGGATATTTGTCTTTGAGAGTACTACTGGTATCACAATCAATCGTCCAGTAGAGAGCATCTGCTTTTAGCGTGAGAACATTCCAGGCATCACGTATCCGGTATATGAACCCGTAGTATGGCAGAGGACGGGCGTTGTGGTATTCACCAGACTTTCCTCTTGCTTGGCATTGTCCTTGTATACCCAGGCTTGTATCCCACAATTTTGTATAGTCTTTTTTCATAGTTAGAGAAGTTTTAAACGATTAAGCACGTCTGCGGACGTGTGACCGTCAAACTCCGGTGCTTTTTCGAGCTCAAATGCAAAGCTAGTATCCTCCCACCTACTCATAGGCAAGTGATACGAGATCTGCTTTCCAGGCTCTGAAAATATACCCAGGATAAACCAGCCATCATAAGCACTACCATCTGCGTGTAATTTGGACCGCCAGATAGTTGGTTCGGTGCAGACGAGGTTTCCACCGTTTAGCTCAAATTTTACTCCCAGAAGTCCAACAGCGGCCTTGCAGAGGGTGATATAGAGCTGGATTCTGTGATCATACAACTCGTCCATGGTGTGATATCCGTCGGAGACTGTCATTGAGTCAAAACCCTCACAAAGTACATCCTTTGTTGCTTTGCCAGAATTAAACCTCTGCTCAAACTTATCTGCATCTTTTATGTAATATGATTTCACTTTATTTTTAGCATTAAATTCTTGATAATTTCAGCCGTTTCCTTTCGCTTTTTCCTTATGGCTTCCTGGTATTTCACAGCGAGTATAAGCCGGTAATTCCTACGCTGTATTGGTGTGAGGGTGAGTGCAATCATGGTTTTTATATCTTGACTCCGTGAGCTTTTAGCTGTTTTTTCCAAAACTCCTTAACTTCTGGCGAACAATGCTCTACGGCATCACTCCAAGTCGGCCAGCGTTTATGTTGCTTCATAAACCAATACTGGTAATACAGTGAGTTTCCGTCATGAGCTTGACCCTCCTCATGCTTCACCGCACACTGTTGACACTTGTCTTTCGCAGGTGGTAATAGCGTCCCCTCCTGCAAAAGGTCTATTGTTTTTACGTTTTCTTTTTTCATTGGTTTTTTCTCGGTAATTTACTTAAAGATATTTCCTCGAAGTACATATCTGCATACTGCCTAGGGTATGGGTTATCTGGCTCGTCATGCTGCACGCCCTCCCTGTTAAGCTCGTGCTGGAAGTCCTTTTCCTCGCACCACTTCAATCCTCCCCACCCTTTCCATTCTGCATTGCTTTGCCAAGCCTTTACTGGCTCGCACGTGAAAGTGCGGCAGTATTCAGAATATTGCTCTTTCCATGACTTGTAGCTGTTGCCAAACAGAATAGTGACCAGTCCACCGAGCTCCATAAATTGAACTTTTACAATCATGATTATTCTGATGCTTTGACTAGGTTAAATACCGTCGGGACGACTAGGTATATCTTTCGACCTTGAGACTTATCGAATACCCAGTGCTTCCGATCAATCCATTCTGGCGGCAGGTTTTTGTAGTGGAAAGAGCGTAGGTACGTGGATAACTTTGTGGATAATTTTTTGAGCGTGTTCATGTCTTCTTTTTTTATATATAAGAATTATTATTACTATTAGTCCTGTGGATATGTGGAAAACTTTTGACCTAGGTGTCTCTCAATCAACTCCACCCATGAGTTATCCACCACTTTATCCACACCATTTATAATTGAGCTGTGATCCTTGTTAAAGAGCCTAGCTATGTCTGAAATTGTGACCCTGTAATATTTATTGAGTATGTAGTAAGCCACAAAACGTGCGTGTGCAGTTCTATTGGATCTACTCTTGTGGTATATCTCCCCATGCTCGAGTCCGAACATTTTACTTGAGATATCCACAGAGTTATCCACGGCTGTTTTATACCTCTCAATGAGCTGAATATTTGTCATTTGTAATGTGCATTACCTGTGGATAACGTGTGTACAACTGTGGATAACTTTTAAGGGGGCTGTGGATAAGGCTCTACTTATACACATTTTGTCCACACACTACCCACAAGTTATCCACAGGCTGTCTACACCTTTATCCCCAGTTTTGAGAGCTCCTTGTACGTATTCTTGAGCTCTCGATAGTAATTTTTCTCTATTTCCTCACTCTCCGTCATGTTGCCTGGCACCATATCTTCCTCTACTACTCCACTATCGAGAGTATTCTCAATGTAGAACCGGACCGCTCTCTGGACCAAGACCTTTGCGTATCTGATTCTCACCGGTTGTTTCATGTCTGGGTGATTGATCTGTAACACCAAAGCCATCACTTCTATTGGATTTTGCATATATGGACGTGATTTTATTTATAATATATACGACCTACATATATATTCTCACACTACCGCCACCTGCACAATATGAGTCGTTGATAAAGTGGTGGATAACTTTTTTAAGCCTTTGTTTTCTTCTTCCTTTCGAGGTCACGCTTCACAATTATATAAATACTTTTCTTACTTTTGAGTGAGTGAGAGTGGAGGATATTTGAATAAGGCACCCCGTCTTTTACCTGGAGCAATATCTGTCTATTTCGTTCTGCCTTTTCCTTAGCCATATAGAGGGTAGTATAACACAAAGCACGGCCATTTCTGGACCGTGCTGGTGATTTGACTGTTGATATGTACTATTCTGCTCGCTTTACCGCTGCTTGTTCTGCCTGGATCTGTCCCAGTGCACCCTGTAGCCTTGTATTCTGCTCGTAGAGAGAGTTAATCTGTGCACCAAGTACTTTCTTCGACTTAGCGTATCCATACGCCGCCTTGGCTGAAAATGCGATAAATACACCTATTGAGATAAGAGTATTCACATTCTCTGGCATGATGTTCACCCCGTGAGAGGCAAGTGCTAGGTTTATGATTGGCAATAGGTTTCCAGCGATATAGGTAAGAGTCTCTGATATCTTTGGACCCTGGGTACTTTCGTACCATGATGGCAAGTTGTTTTTATCCATAATGTTGGTGTTAATTGGTTAATGATTTTTATACTTTGTTCGGTGGTGTATCTTCATGTACAACATCCAGATTGTAGTGTGAGATTGATTTAATTGCCCACATAGCTGACTGTTCTAGATTTGTGTTTGCAAGAGCCAGCTCCCTCTTTCCTCTTATAACTGCTCCTGGAGGAGTATTTACAGATTCGTCGGCTGTAATTGGTTGAGAGGTTGGAAAATTGTTTAAGAGATCTGAAAGGGCTTTGTAAGCCTCTCGTATTTCCATCATTTTTTCTAACGCTTCTGGTGTTGTTTTTGCTGAATAAAAAGGGTTAAGTTCTGTCATATATGTATGTATTTAATTTAATTTTATAAAACTCTAAAAAATATCACCGGATATCCTCCAGTCACCTTGTATCGTTTAATCCAAGATGTGAGTGTGTAGTTCTGCTCAAACTTCCCGTTCGAGGAACTATTGCTCATTATCCCGTACTTTCCGACGATACCTACGTGCCCGTTGGGCATTTGAGGGTTGTGACCCGTACCTGTTGGGGAGATTATGATATCCCCAAACAAAGGATCTTCTATTTTTTGGAACTTTGAGGACCGTCGCATAGTCTCGTAGAGCTGGGTTGTGGATATACCAGGCGTAGCTATAGGCTTGCCAAACGTCTGCTTATACACATAGTTGATTGTTTCCGCACAGCCGAGCTCGTCTGGTGCAACATCGCTTGGTGAGGCGTCTCTACCAAGGCAAGACTTTGCCATGTTGTATAGCTTCTCACGATTTGTGAGTACTACTGGCTTTTGTGGTTCTATGGGTACTACCGGCTCTGGTATCGGAGTTGGGGCTGGAGGAGTTACAAAGACTGCAAGTTCTGGCCATGTAACAGTTGGCACAACTACAGGCTCTTTCTTTTTGAGGAAAAGGCTTGATATGAAGTTTGCTAGTTTAAAAAATATTGACATATGTTTGTTTTAACAGTCGTCATGAGCACAGATTTGCGTTGACTCTGGTCTATAGTTTGGCTGGTGTGCCCCCATTGAAAGGAACATCACGAACCCAACGAATAGTGCTATTAAGATAAGTGTGTCTCTGATCATTGTGTTTGTATACTTGGTGTTATTCCCATAAGTTTTTGCTCTTTCTGAAACGCTTTGTATTCCTCTTCTGAAAGGCTGTTGAGTATAGTTACGACTCCCTCTGTATCACCTGCTTTCTTCAATTCTTCCACCTTTTCAACGGTGTCTCTCATTGTAGAAGTGAGTGCTCGAGTAGCCTTACTTTTCTCTGCTGATTTTAAGGATTTATACATATCATACTCCTCTGGCGGTAGTGCGTCTAGTAACGCCTGTGCAGAACTGTCATTAGGATCAGCTTTGAATAGCCCACGGATATGCTCGTATGTTGGCAAAAATGCTTCTTCTGCACGTACTTGTTCTTTGCGTTGAGATTCTCTATCACGAAAGTCTTTAGCTAGATTTATTTTCTCTTTTGAGGAGAATGATACCGGTAATTCTAAGGCAGTTACGATTGATTGATAGAGGGGTTTTTTGTCATTGATTTGGTTTACTATTTCCTTTACATACGGGTGGTTCACCTGGAGTCCAATATACCGAGCGATTTTCCACGCCTTTGTGGTACCGTCGTCAGTCTCTTTGTAGATAGGATTGCCAAAGTAGTCCTGGTTTGATATGAGCTCAAATGTGATTTTTATAGGCGTAGAGAATAGTGAGCCAAACTTCTGTTGTGCAGTAGCAACATCTCCTTTCACCAAAGCGGATGTACCAGTGAGGATACTTCTCATAAAGGCAAAAGTTGAGGGCATGAACGGCACATATATCACGGTTCCATCCGGTGTAGGTATCTTGAGATCGAGTTCGTGCCCTGGCTCGTTTTCCCATACGTGAGTTTTATTGTTTTTGTAATTTAGATAGTCATATATAGCAAGGGTTATTGCCATACCTACGAATAGAGTACGGTTTCTAGCAAACGCTGGGTTTCTGAACTCTGTGCTCATGGACCGCATTGTATTTGAATACACATTGATCAATGATTCTCGGAAGTGTGGAGCGAAGAAGAATGAACTTATTACATCTTTTGTATTTGAGCTTCTACCTACGTCGTCCACCATACCAAATGTCGCTTTGGTTGTATCCCCAGCTAGTTTCTGTGCTTGTTGCTCTGTCAAACCTTTTTCAATTGCACTGGTATATGTGTCTTTAAACACCTGTGTGTACATCTGTGGCATGAAAGAGCCAAACGTCTTTTCGTCAAACGCATTAAGCATCACATCCTCTGCAATACCAAAGGCTTTCTGTATCTTTGTGTTTCGTATAGTCTGCTCGTATTCAGCTTGGTATCCACCTACTCTCTGTCCGAGATTTATACCCTCGTCTGCCATAAGTTTTAGGTACTCCGTATTCTGCTCGAAGTAATCCACAGACGATTTATCGAAGTTGGCTCTCATAAACGACCAGGCCGTTTTAAGTTCTGATGCAGCGAGTTTTGGGTTGAGAGTTGCCACGGAGCCAAGAGCTCGAGTGAGAGAACTGATTGCATTACCAATGGCAAAGAAGTTCACGGTTGTTTTTGGTATACCAGAGGAGAGCATGATCTGCTGTGTGAGCTTACTTGTTCGTGAACCGAGGTTAAAGAGATACGGCCACACGTCCATCACGCTGTCGTCTTTAAATATCGCATTGAGAGTCTTTGCCAAACGTGGTGAAGCCTTATAGTCAAACGGTGAGAATTGTCTGTTTAGAGGCATCCAGTCTGCCGGTGCATCCTGTGACGGTACAATCTTTCCGGCTTCATATAGATTCTCCACGAACTTCTGGCCAGCGAGTGATCGCTCGAGCTGATCTCTCCAGTAAGCTACCAATGATGGGATATTCTTGTACTTTGGGGTGAGTCCATATTGCATAGCAGTCTTGTAGTCTGGAAACACCTTGGCTCTTTCAAATGTAGGGGTTATCTTCAACGCTCGGACCACATCATTTGGTGCTCTCTTTCCAGCAGAGAGGTATCCGTCGATCATGACTGGATCCATACCACCATCAATCAGAAACTGCTTTACAGCGGCTAGAATTTCGTCATGTGAGTTCGCATACACACCAGGGAGATATCTCTCTTTGTAGCCTATGTCAGAGCCTCTACGTGAGGCTTCCTCGTAGCCACGGTCAAAGATATCACGCACTTTGTCGTTGTATTCATTCTTGACACCTGCCTGGTACTCGTTAATGAGGTGCATCTCGTCCTTTTTAGGCGTATCAAACTTTCGCAATTCTTCCTGTGCGAGTTCTCTTGAGAGCAGTACATCACCCACCCATTCCTTGTAGATTTTCTGGGTAGCTTCGTCTTCCGCTTTAATCGGGTAGAGCCATCTCTTAAACTTTGCGATAAAACCCTCACTTTTAGCGTCACTCACTACAGTCTGGTAGAGCTTCTGCTTTCGAGCACTCTCTTTCTGCATTTCGAGTTTCATTTTGGCGTCTGCTGCATCAGATAGCATCTTCAATCGAGCACGACGTTCAGTCTCAATCTTTTTCTTTTCTTCGGCACTTGCCTTTGCATATACCTCCGCTTCACGCTTACCCTCTACGTAGTTGTTTGCAGTCGCACGATCAAACTCCGCCTGTGATAGCTTTCGTCCCTCCGAAGTTGCTACGTCTACGATTTCTTTGGCTCTGGCGAAACCGGCTGTTGGTTCTCCTGCTCCGCTGGCTGTGGCTCCTCTTGTTTCGCTTCCTCCAGTGCTGCTAGAAACGCCTTTTTTAACCGCTCCGTCTGTCCTTTTTTGTTCATATAGTTTTAAAATGTTATTTCTAATGTCCTTTGTATTCACCCCAATTCGCACGTCAATCACATCAAACAACGTATCAACAAACCGCCGTTGTGCTGGACGGTTACCCTCTGGATATTTGATAGCGGCAATACCCTCCTCGATATGTGGGAGGATCTTATTTATCATTTCCGTAGATCGGAGTCCATCCGGTATCCATTCTGGGAACGTGCTCGGTACCGCAGATACCTCAAAGTCCTTTCCGTAATCTTTCATGAGACGGTACCCGGGCTCTGCCAATTCGAGCTCTGTCATGACTTCTGTGAGTGCAGCGTCTGCCTTTGAGAAACCAACAACATCAGACTCACCGCTTTTGTTGTAGGCTTCCTTGAGCTTGTCTTCCTGTCGCACAATTTCGTCGTCTATCTTCTGGAACTTTGGATCAGTAAACCGTGCCTCTACATATCCGGACCGCTTCTTGTTGAGTATGTCTTGGTATAGGCTCTCAACTTCTTTCCCTCGAGCAAAGATATCCTTGATGTGTGTGTACATTTTCTGCCATAGTCGAGCAAACGGACCGTTGTATTCGTTCTTGGACTCTGTGGCTGTACCCTTGGATCTCTGTGCTTTAGCATATCGAGCAAAGTCGTTTGCCAGCCATTCTTCCGCTCGCTGATCTGCACCCTTGTATCCGTCGATACCGAGCTGTGCTCTCTCCGGTAGAGTCACGAGTTTACTTTTTACTTGATTAAGATAAAAGGCTCTCTCTGACGCTGGGATAAATGTATTAAAGTACCCATGAAAAGCCTCGTGATATAGCGTGAAGCTCGAAGCGTTGCCGTCCTTTGTCACAATCTCAATCAAGTTTTTAAATTGTCCTGTAAATGGGTCTGGTTTGCTTGAGAACTTACCGAGTGCATCTCCCTCTATGAGATTTCTCCGCAGAGCGAAGCCAATCTCACGCTCGTCAAAAAGACTCTCTGCCAGTTTCTTTATCTCTGGGTTTGGAGTGTCGTATACGTCTTCTGTGCCTTTTTTAAAAAATGTCTTTCCGTCTTGTAGCTTCATTATGTTTTTCAAGGCGTCTGCTCTACCAGTTTCACCATCATAATAAACCACTTTTAAGCCTTTAGCCTCAAGCATTTCTTTAACATCAATACTGACTTCTTTAGGTACCAAAGCGTAGGTGAATTCTCCTATATCCACAGGGCGTTTGAACTTTGTTTCGAAGTATTCTGTAGGCATACTCTTTAGTTCATTTTTAAATTGAGTCAAACGATCCATGAGTCCACTAGGTATGTTTTCATATTGGTATTGCAAAGCACCTTTATCTCCACCCAAAAACTCGGATACAGCCTGTGTTTTATTACTGCTATCTATAAATCTGTTGCTATCTCTTTGTTTTGAATAAGGTTCTAGTGCTGTAATCACGTCAGTCAATTTTTGATCATATTCCTCCTTTATTTTTTCAAACTCCGGTGAAGATATAATTTTTTCTTTTGCTGCTTTCATTTTATCGAGACTTTTGAACTCTGGTGCAACTTTTGATCTAACATTACCCAATCCATAGAAAAAGCCCTCTCCTCCTCTAAGATTCTCTTTATTCATTATTTTTGACGCATTTTCCGCTGTAAGTGGCTGATATCGTCGTTTTCCAGAGTTTGTATATCCATCAAATATCTTCTGCTCTGTTCCAACCTCGGTGGCAATATTGTCTATAAATTTTGTGAATTTTGCATCAAGATTTTGCTCGGCAAAGATATCTCTAATAGCCCTACGAGTGTCATACCTATCAACTTCACCATTGCTATTATATTTAGTAGGGATATCAATATTTGTTTTTTCTAAAAATGCACCCATAATTGCCACGTTGGATTCAAGACTCCTGTGCATATCACCAGTATCAATGTTTGCAAGACTATCACCAGTCTTTTGTTCTACACCTGGAAACTTCTGTTTTAAAGTATCAATACTTTTATAAGGAGCTATTGATTCAACAGTCGGAAATCGAGGAGAATAAATGTCAGCACCATAAGTTCGTGCTTTTTCAGCAGTTTTCGGATCAATCATATTCTTAGGTGCTACAAGGGTAATCTCTCCAAAGTTTTCCAGTCCTTGTTTTTTTGCATCAACTATAGCTAACGATGGGTTTACAATTCCACCAATCTTCTCAGAAAATCGTATTTTGTTTTCTGTTAAATTATGAAGTGCAACAAGTGTATTTGGCATGTCTGGTTCATTTAAACCTGAACTACCATCATCAACCGCACGGCTAGGCACATCTTCACCAGCGAGCGGATTCTTAACAAAACCACCTTTCTTGTTTGGAGTGGCATTGTGAGTATCAACAATAGACTGGATTACACCCTTTGCTTTTTCCATAAATGAGGCTTGATCTGCTGGATTTGAGTCAAGAAACGCCTGGGCAGATTTTTTTATTGAAACATCAACGTCGCTTGGGTTTGGACCAAGATCAGTATCGACTATCTTCTTTGCTCGAGCCTTGAGAGAGTTTATATCTTGAAACGCTTTTGCCTGTTCATGGCCAGCGAGTCCGAACATAGTAAGGACCGCAGCATTTATGAAGTTTTGCTGTGGGTCTTCACCTTTATATGCACTTATTCCAAGCTGTGTGACTCCAGTTGCGAGTGCTGATTGCAATTTGCCAGGAATAACAGATGTCAATCCAAAGAGTACGTTTGTAGGAAGTTCTGCGAGGAAACGACTTGTTTGAGTCTCACCCTCTTGGAGTGGTGCTACAGCCGTAACCGCTGCTGGAAGTGCTGTGTTAAATATTCCTATACCAAGGATACGGACCCACGCTGGGGCAGTTGCTAAAGCTTGGAGTGCTGGTGCGGCAACTGCACCTCCGGCGATATATGGTACTGCACCTCCAATAATCTTACCGGCCATAAATGCTGGTTCCATTCCTGGCTTTACTTCATGTGTAAAGTTTGCTGGTTCTGCTTTGAGGTCTGCTCCAGTAACCTTATTGAAACCAGAAGCGTATGTGTTCAATACCTTAGTACCGAGATTACTCATGAAGTTCCCTATTTCCTCCAATGCAGAGCGTCCGAGCTCTTTTGTAGGCTCTACAGCGTTCTTTGGGTTAAACACCGTTGCAAGGGCACCAGGGAGGTTCACAGCCGTATTGTAAGCTGCTTCTGGTATCCCTTTGATTGTTTCTCCAGCAAGACTTAATGTACTTTGTGGTCGAACTACACCTGGTGGAAGTTTAGGACCTTGTGACCATTCAAGAGCAGCAGTATCTATCTTACTTCTCACGTCTTTTCTATAAGACATAGCATCCGCTATCTTTCCAGTTACTGTATCCCAAACACTCTTTGGCTCGTCTGGTATTCCAGTGAACGGAGTCTCAATACCTTTCCATTTTGCCAATTCCATCTGTGCATCAAATAGGCTTAGTTTTCCAGATAGAACTTTTTGCTGGAGTTCTGATATCTTTGCGGAGTCATTGTTCTCGTCTGCTGGCTGTGGTCGTAGGTTCTTTGGGTCGTTTGAGCCGGAGAGAGCAAGGGCAATCTTGTGATCGAGCTCGTCTGAATATGCACCACCCATTTGTAGTTTAAGTTGTGCCTTGTTTTCAACATATCGAGGGTTGTAGAAGTCGTCACGTGTGAGTGTTGAACTGGCTACACGAGGATCAAACCTTGTATTGACTCTAGTTTTATCAGTGGTTGTAGCACCAGCCGTTGGTGTTCGATAATCCAAGTATGGTCTTCCAGTCACATCCTTTTCTGCAGACGGACCATAAGACACACCTTTTTCGTCAGTAGTCGCCCAGTATGGAGTCTCCGGCTGTTTAGGTTGAGGTTTAGTTACTTGTACATTAGCAAAAATACCACCTGTACCAACAGATTGAGGCTTAGATGGTGGATTGGCTATGGACGAGAATACCCCACCTGTAGTGGCAGTTTTAGGCGTTTGGGTAGATGTTCCAGATTTGTTTGAAACTGGGGTTTGGATTTTATCGAATATACCCATGGTGATGTTGATTTAGTTTATAAATTATCCAGCTCGTCCTGGTGTTGCTGCTTTGCTCTTGTTCTGGAGGTATGCAGGAAACATAGCGTTTGATGCTGGGTTCACGTTCTTGTCGGGCGG
>Ga0114970_10001262_pt1 | contig 18881 bp, 16 predicted proteins | sample M_140205_XF_Meta_FD_87030 | JGI IMG/M metagenome (GOLD analysis project Ga0114970, IMG submission 87030) | Freshwater microbial communities from Lake Montjoie, Canada to study carbon cycling - M_140205_XF_MetaG | ecosystem: Environmental > Aquatic > Freshwater > Lake | place: Lake Montjoie... | reverse complement strand
TTTTCGACGTTGCGTTTGCGTGAATTAGGATTATTAACACTTGAATTCACAAAACTAATAATAAATAAAAATCACGGAAGAAATCAGGTATTATTAAATTATCTATCACATCATAAATTTGAAGAAGAATCTGTTGAACTTATCAATCGATTATGTACACTAACCGATGGTGGTGGTGCTGATAAATACACGTTATATGAATTTCTACAATTATTTAATCAGCAATTGTTTTATACATTATACCAACCTAAAACACCCAACGATGTAGGGTTATTTACAGTATGGCGCAATTATCTATTACAATCGGGTCGTGTCGAATTTATAATTAATACGGATGTTCGTAAGCTAAGTGTGAATCCAACTACACATAAAATAGATTCCATAACTATCGGTCAAACTAATAAAGTTGTTAGTATAAACATTACACGGGATACTCGTGTCGTTTTGGCTATTCCACCAAAAGCATTTCTTCCTATCTTTAATAATTCATCATCTCTTGTCAAAAATAGCTTCGGGGATTATAATGCATTTATTGAATATGTTAATAATACAGCATATGTTGACTATATATCGATAACATTTCATTGGCATCAACAATTACAACTTGACCGTGTATATGGATTCCCAAAATCGGAATGGGGGATTGCCTTTATTGTTTTAACGGATTATATGAAATTTGACCAAAAACAATCGAAAACAGTTATTAGTGCGGCCATAACACTAACTGACCGTATTAGTTCTCATATAAATAAAACGGCAAATCAATGCACGGATACTACAGAACTAATAAATGAAACATTTGTACAATTACGTTTAGCATTTCCATCATTAGTCGCACCAGATATGACACTCATTTCACCGGGTGTGTATTATGACGAAATATCTAAAAAATATAAATGTAAAGATACAGCATTCATTTCTACATCAGGACAACCATTTATGCCATTCCAAAGTTCATCTATACGTAATTTATATACAGTAGGAACACATACGGGCAAACATACCTATAGTTTCACATCGATGGAATCGGCCGTATCTAATTCAGTAGCATTAGCACATATATTTCATCCATCAACGAAACAGAATTATAAATTAAAGTCGGTTGTGACATTTGCTGAAATAGTTAGACTATTGATATTTTTGTGTATTCTTGGATGTATTTTCTATTTGATATGGGTTAAAATATGACACCATTCAATCCGGTTCTTCCATATCGAGATCTGGCGACCATACGACAATTTCAGTCGTTTCATGACTTGTTTTCATACCAATTTCCTCCTTTTTATGATACATATGTGGAAATATCCTATGTATCAAAGACCGCGTTTTTTTATCAGGTTGTAGTTTTGTTGCATGTATTATTTTTTTGAAAACTCTAACATTATAATCGTTAGGATAGTCATGATGGTCGATAGATACTACCTTGATACCTTTTGATTTCACTTCCTCTATAAGCGAACGTACTTTAGTTAATGAAACGTCGTCCAATCCAGCGGAAACTTCATCTAAAAATAGTATCATAATATTCGATTTACCCATCAATATAGGTAATATATAACGCAACAAAACAAGTTTCTTGGTTTCACCCCCGGAAGGATTCAAAAATGGCATTTCTATATTTTGTTCATTAACTATATTCGATATACCCAGTATTTCAGCATATTGGAAAAGTTTATGCATACATTCGATAGGATTTTGAAACGCAGATAAAAAATATTGTTTCAATGTCATACCTTGTGGAAGAGAAGTAAATTGGTCAATGTAAATAATGAATCCTAAAGCAAACCTATCACAAATTTGTGATATAATCTTTTTAATCAAGTAGGATTTTCCGTGCCCCGAATTACCTACTATACGTATTTCTTTAAATACTGGATTTTTAAATATTTTCATCATATCTTCAGCGGAAGTCGGTTCTATTAAATCTGTAGGAAGTGGTTTAGAATTATTCATGAACTCTTCAAATTGAATCCATGTAGATGTGCTAACTACCAAAGACTTGATCGTACAAAATAAATACCAACTATTCCAAAACATTGGCTGTATGACAATATAAATTGGTAGGAAAGTATCGTTTCCATTGGAACCTTTCAATACCCATACTAAAACTATAGGTATAGTTGTTGTTGATATATCTAATACACCATACATAATTGACATAATAACCTCGTGCTTTGTGCTAGGTTCAGCTTCATCCTTTTTAAGAGTTTTCATCATGCTCGGTAAAAAGGATGACATACCATTCACAACTATCGTTGATATCGATTTCATAAGTGAGCGTGTTTGTTCTTCCACAATTGTCTCTTTTTTCGACAATTCTTGTTTAACACGATGGTCATAAGCTAAAATTGCTGAACCTGCTAAAAATACGCCGGTTAAACACGCTATCACAATAAGAAGTTGTGTCGAATTGAGATGAACGCCTATAGCTGCCCCTCTTGAAATAAGGAGAACTATAGGAATAATAACGGCAAGGCTATTTTCAACAAGTGATTGTAACGCACGAAGTGCTGCATTCTTCAATACATACGCGTTATCTTTCATGAGAAGTAATGATGTTGGCGAACGACTAACAATCGCTTCGGCAATATGTTGTGTAGCAGTAAGCTTGAATGGTAGCATTATAAAATATGCTACGATGAGTTCATTTGTCGCTTTTAATAATCTTTCTAATATTGTATAATACACCAATTTAATTATGGTTGAATATACATCGAGGTCAGATTGGATAAGTACGCTTTGTTGAAAAATTGTGTATGCTAATCCAAATATAATAACAATAGTAACTATTATATATGGTATTACCTTGGCTTTTCTAAGTATGAACAATAGAAATTTCCAGATAGACATATGTTTATATTAATTACAATATTATACTATTATACTATATATTTGTCATTTTTTTAACCTTTGTCATGTCAAACATATATTTGCGGTATTTGATAAAAATGGTAGAATATAAAAAAAACAATTATATATAAAGTAAGACACGATAATCATAATAAATGGAACGACGTATTAATGCTGATAATTATGATAGACCCAAACAAACGTATCAAGATACACTTCAAACGAATGAAGCAATGATGCAAAATTTAGCAGGATATGAGGAAATCGAAGATGCAACTGAATTGGAAGCGGGTAATGATGTTCGATACATAACATATAAAGATATTAAACCAAAATTTTGTTTAGGTGGATCAATCAAGCGTGTTTTTCCAGAATATGTTGTATTTTCAAATTCGAGACTAACATGGTCGGTTCAGTGTGAATATTTCAATCATCAAACAGGCACGAGTCTTGGTAAAACGCAATTCTTTCGTAAAATTACAAAGGAAATCAAAAATGAAATGGTTATTCAATGCCAACAAGACGAAATAGTGAAACTGCGAGAAGAAAAGGAGGCATTAGAAAGGAGATTAAATCATTTATCGGCAGCATCGGCACCTAATCATAAAAATACAAGATCAGCTAATAAATTTTTTTGAATAAAACAACATAAAGGTATCTATTTTATATTTATATATAAACATACAAATGTCTCAACAACAAAGACCTGCTTCTGCAAGTGGTGCACCTAATAGAACACAGCAACCTCAACAACAATTGACACCACAGCAGCAACAACAGCTTCAGCAACAAAAACTTGCCCAACAACAAAGACTTGCCCAACAAAAACAACAACAACAAGCACCGCAACAACAACCACAACAAGCAAGACCAGCGACTGCTAGTGCATCTAGTGCAAAAAGAATGCCTGATGTATCCACACTTACAACTGCGTGTAAATTATCAGTTGCTGAAGATAAACCTATTATGCTAACATATTGGTCTGAATCGTTTGATAAATCCATATGTATTATGTGTAATAAGGGATCCGGTGAAAAGGTTATTTATAAAGATAGTGAATCATATACAAGTCCTATTGTTAAAAGCTACAAAAATGTAGAAGATTTTATCCTTATGACCGAAAATTCTATTTATATTGTGATTGCCGGTATTCCTGTTAAGAGTCAGTAGATTATTATTTTAAACCCTTATCGGTTTGTCAACGTAAGAAGTTGATTTAAACACATATGAATTATGCTTTAGCAAATAAGTAAATTATCTACTTTGCTAAAGTACAATATTGTATCTATTTAATCCAATTTTAATCCAAGAAGGTGTTCAATATCCCGAAGGTTGGGATTTACAACAGACAAGTGACTAAGTGCCCCATCGTCCATCATTTTGTTAATAATACGACGGGCTGTTTTTACATTAATAGTCAATTGTTCTATATCATCTTTATTAGCTACTAATACTAATTGTTTGAGTTTATTAGTTCCGTCCTCTGTTTTACATAATTCAAGTATGTCACTAGCTGTTATGGGATGACCACCTCTCATATTAGTTCTTTTCGTTCTATTCAATGTAAAAGACCTTCGGTTGGAGCGGTTTCTGCGCCCCCCCCCAAAATTCTTGCGACGTTTGGAATATAGCATATCGATGTATTTGGTTTATATAATTATATAAGAAATAAAATACAACTAATAAAAAAGTAATACAAACTATTAACCCTTACCGCGTCGTGCTTAAGCACATATTTCTTATTTTTCTAACAAAATCAAATATTGTCTTATTTTATGCTTAAGCAAAGCTAAAAATAAGACTATTTATAAATTATATAATTTAATGAATTCTATGCTTTAGCAACACCATGTTAAAACGCTGTAAGGGTTAAGAAATAATAGGATGACTTCTGGAGTCCTCAAAACGCTATAAGGGTTAATACGAACTATTCAGTGGATGTGTATATGGATTTTCGGTAAAGGCGGTTAGCATATTCGGGTCAATTCGCGCAGCTAAACTTTCATTTTGAAGCTGGTTTTTATCGGTAGTTATTGTACATTTACCTAAACTCGGGGTCTGTGTATATAATCGATGAACGGTGGGTGAATATTGATTCACGCGGTCTCCTTCTAATTTTTTAACTTCCATATTAATATCCTCGCCACCTGTCGCAATTTTAACATTATTTGCTGTAGGATACCGTCCCTCGCTAACACCTGTTCGTGTTTCATTCAAACGCGCCTTCTCATACATATTGTCATCCATAGGGCGAACCAAATAGTCTTTCGCACCACCTGTATATTCATTATCGCTTGTAAATTGACGATTCGTATTTTGTGCGTCAAATTCAGCGGTTTGATACCCATCGCCTGCACCACGACCCGTTTGACCATCTGCAATTCCGGTATATTCTGTATCACTTGTAAATTGACGATTTGTATTGGGTGCGTCATATTCGGCTGCAGTGTATCCATCCCCATTTTGAAGCGATGTATTCCCAACATTGCCTGTTCTCTCGTGGTGAATATTGGTTTCTTTAACTGTTGTACGCGTTATATCATTTGGGTCATGCACTGTTTGCTTTTTAATACTGCCAGCAATTCCTACCGAACCGGTGCGCGTATCGTGTATTTTTGTTTCTTTTAATGTCGTTCGAGCTTTACCTTCAATAGGGTCATACACAGTTTGTTTCTTCGCCATAGCATTTGTTCCAAAATAACCGGTACGAGTATCGTGTATTTTCGTTTCTTTGAGTGTCGTTCGTGCTACATCATTTGGATCATACACTGCCTGTTTATTAGTTCCTTGCGCAACACCCATTGAGCCTGTGCGATTATCGTGTATTTTCGTTTCTTTCATTGTAGTTCGAGCAATATCATTCGGGTCATATACGACTTGTTTATGTGTTCCTGGTGCAACACCCATAGCACCCGTGCGATTATCGTGAATTTTCGTTTCTTTCATTGTAGTTCGAGCAATATCATTAGGATCATATACGACTTGTTTCTTGGTTCCTGTAGCAACACCCACGGCACCGGTGCGATTATCATGAATTTTCGTTTCTTTCATTGTAGTTCGTGCGATATCATTAGGATCATACACTGCTTGTTTCTTGGTTCCAGGAGCAACACCCACGGCACCGGTGCGATTATCATGAATTTGGGTTTCTTTCATTGTAGTTCGAGCAATATCATTCGGGTCATATACTACTTGCTTCTTTGTTCCTGGAGCGACACCAACTGCGCCTATGCGATTATCGTGTATTTTCGTTTCTTTCATTGTAGTTCGAGCAATATCATTCGGGTCATATACTACTTGCTTCTTTGTTCCTGGAGCAACACCGACGGAACCGGTGCGATTATCATGAATTTTCGTTTCTTTCATCGTTGTTCTCGCAACATCATTTGGATCATAAACAACTTGTTTCTTTGTTCCTGGAGCAACACCGACGGAACCGGTGCGATTATCGTGGATTTTCGTTTCTTTGAGGGTTGTTCGAGCAATATCATTCGGGTCATAGACAACTGATTTCTTTGTTCCAGGAGCAACACCAACGGAACCTGTACGATTATCGTGGATTTTTGTCTCTTTGAGTGTTGTTCGAGCAACATCATTCGTATCATGAACACGTATTTTACTTGGTGCTTGAACACCCATATAACCTACTTTATTCGGGTGTCCAATTATGTTTTCTTTACGTGTCGTACGGAAAATATCAAGTAATGGGGCAATAATTGATTTAACAGCCGTAGTGATATTATTAATAATACTCTTATCTTCAGTTGTTTGACGTTCGGTATATTTAGCAGTAAAACTTGCGGCACCATGGTCAAATTTATCAGATTCACCAAAAACTTGAAGAGAAGCATTACGCATACCATCTGTTGTATAATTTAAATTTCGACTATCACGTATAGAAGGACGCAAACTGGTAGTATATGTGCTTGCTGGTCCAGCAACACCTTCATAACTAACACTGTTTTGACGACTTGTTTCTTTATCTTCATATAATCCATGTAATTGTGGTTTGAGATTAGCACCGGTTGTTTTTAAATACATATCCTTCGTTTGCTCATAATATTTATCGGGTAAATGTTTTTCAACTTGACCTTGTAAGCCTCTATTTGTGACAATTGCTTTAGGCGCACCAGAAACACGACTTTCATATGCTATTTTTGGATTATTTAGAGTTCGCAATTGATCCACTGTACGTGGTAACGCATATTCTTGTGCATCAAATTGTTGGAATCCACCTGTCGGATTCGAACTATAACCTTGATTTAATCCTGGACCGACGTGTATGGGTTCAGTTGGCACTTCATTAGTACGGTACATGGATGGAACATATCGATCTTGATATAATGCCGTTGAATTTGGTGTTCCATTTACAAAACTAACATCTTTTGTTGGTTTAAATAATGGTTCTATCGCCTTTTTTTCTTGTTTAAAATTATTCGTTCCATTGAAATTTTCAAGGATAGCACTGTTGGCATTAGCATCTATAGATTGACGAATACTGCCGCCAAAAAATGGAACCATATTATTATGGTTAAAATTTTCAATCGATTGTCCAGCAATTTTACTAAAAAATGGTTCAGTTGATGTAGTTGGAGTATCTTGGTCGGGTGTATGCAGAGACTGTATCGATGTACTCCTCCTATCTGCTACAGGTCGTTGTAAATATTGAACCGTAGTTGTCTGATCATTGAATATTCTATCGTTAAAATAATTTGGAATTTTATTTGTATTGACAGCATCCTTTGCTTTTGTGTAATTTTTATTTAATTGTGTATTTTCAAAACTGGTAGTATTATTATAATATGTAGAATTATACGTATCTTGTTGATATTGTGGCTCAATTTTTTTACGGTTTGGTATGGATTTATGGATATCTAATTCTCTTTTAGGATTAACATAATATCCCAACCCAGCCAAAGCACCTATGATAACAACTTCCATATAATATATCTATATATAATTTGGTTATATTATTATAAATAATAAATCTCGCAAATATTAAAATTAAAATTAAATAATATATTTTAAATTAAATTCTCATATGTATTATATAAATATCGTAGAACAAGAATGAGTTTTAATCGTTTGTCATATGATACGTGTGAATATAGAAAACGACTGGGTGAAAGTGTTGGCCCACTTTCTTATCTTCTCAATCCTATGAAATATGAAAATTGCAATAAATGTCGTCATGAATTAGGCATAGTGGGTGGAACAGATGTTAGTCAAATTGATGGTGATTTGGTTTTATTAGAAAGCGAACTTATGGGCCGCACACGCACAGCATCCAAATGTCCATCAATGCTTTATCAACCTACAGAAGGTAATAAAATTCATATTGCTGGTTCTGCGTGTGGTTCTGCTCAAGAAATCTCTATTAATAAATTACATCTTCCCCCTTGCCAAATGTTGCGATTCAAGACTGTTCCATTACCTTCTTTTAATATTCCTGAAATGTGTCCACCTCCCAAAATGTCTGCACCAAATGCATGTGGAACAAATAATAATAAGGCTCAGGGATGGTAATTATTATTTATATGGGTTGTAATATTCAACTATTATTTCATTGTAATATAATTAGAATGAAATAATACAACCCATATTATAAATATTTGATCAACCCTTACAGCGTTGCATCTATTTTGTATTGTTTACATAAAAACAAAATATTATGTAAGTAATCCATGAAATAAATGACGTATTATTTAAGGAATATTAGAATAACGTTGTGAGTCTTCTAAACATATAAGGGTTAAGTAATATGGAACTATATCACCAAAAAGATTAATTAAACAATTTTTTATTTTTTATATAAAGGTTGTCTTATTTTTCTTTGCTTTAGCACTGTCGGTGTAATGGAATATTGTTAAACAGATTTATTTACTATTATATTTAGGAATTATTCATCAAATATCATTTGAATGATTTATAAATATAACAAGGGATACAATTATATCCATTTCAAGATTAACCCTTATAGCGTCATGCTTAAGCACATATTTCGTATTTTTGTATAAAAATCAAATATTTCCTTATGTAATTAAACGATAAATAACGAAATATCTGTAAATTGTGTGATTTTTAGGAATCCTATGCTTTAGCAACACGCTGATTATGGTTAAACCAGAAATATATTATTACAAAATACTAAATAAGTGAAACAATGAAAACACGCAAGTAAGCATTGGTTTTTAAATAGTAAAAGAAGCGAAAGTGAATCGAATGCTAAATAAATTGATTTGGTTTATCATATAAAATTAGTGCTGTTTATTCAAAAATTTCACCAGAAACGAATGGATACATATTTATTCACTTGGTATATTTGAATTAAATAACATATACTAACTGGTAAAGAATTAAATAATACATTTACAAGATATGATAAATGTGCATCCAGATATAGATACTATTATCATTACGCGATTATAATATTAAAAATGTATAAGAATATTTGTATATAAAAGTGTAGTATAAAATTGTATTATATTAAATGGAGAATATAATACAATTTATACTTGCGTATGATAACAGTAACGTAGAAGAATATTTTAATGAACTATCTATAAAATTATACTATGAACCAAAATACGATACAAATGACGTATTATTTGAAATTATTAATATACTTATTGAAAAACATGATTCTATTGATATTCGTACATATGACTATATCATCCCGTTGGTGGAACATATTATTAAACAAGTTCGATTAAATGGTATAATAATAACACGTTGTGGAAAAAAATTAATAGATATGTATATGGAAATTATACCAACATTATATCCAAATACCGAATTTTCAACACACGTTGAACGATATATTAAGTCCATTTCCATTACAAATAATATGATGTCCCTATTTACGATTAACATACGTTCACAACCGAAACAATTGGTCCCAATTCGAATGGAAGAATTATTGCAACGCATTGAACTATTAGAAAATGAAGTTCGTGAATTAAAATCAAAATTGTGATTTATATGTGGTGGGTGCATTGCTTTTGAATGCCGGACCTTTTATCAAATTGTATATTTATAAGCCTTTTTACTCATAATTATAATGAATTATCATCAGTTATTTTGGTGTATTCGATGCAGTCGTTTTATCCGCCAATGATTCCCCGACATTATCACCTAATAGTTTTACACATAATACTTTTTGTATTTTTGTAAGCAGTTGTGGATTATGAGCTTCTTTTCCTTGTTCTATATTACGTATAACTGCTTCCGCTATACAACATTTTGTTGCAAGGTCTTTCTGTGAAAGTTTTGAAGCACATCGATGCTTAATGATCGCTTTAACAGCACAACTGTTCATCATTTTAATTGATAGTTTAGTATCACCTTCGACAATTTGTTCTACTTTTTGTGCTGTTTTATTTGCGGATATATATGGTGAGCCTACTGTTTTTTTTTCAGTAGATGTATGTTTGGTGCTATTAAATACAACAGGATTCCAATCTTGGTGTGCCATTTGATAATGTATAAAAATTGATTTATATACAATAAATCAATTTTTTATGTTATTTGTATGTTATTATATATAATTATAAATTAGAAATTAGGGTTTCCTGTAAATATTTCTTCTCGAATCCTACCACTATATTTGGACATTCCACCCCCCATAATGTTGCCAATATTATTATACATGTATATACTCAAATAACATAGTATATATACTACAATAAATGCCTTTACATATCCACGTCCCGTATGATTATATTTATTTATTGCCGAATCAACATACATTAAAACTATAAATATTAACGATAAAATAAAAGGTATGGTATGTTCGTTCAATTCTGGAAACATTTCAGTCTATTGTGTGTATTATATTGTAATGAGATATATTTTTGATATTAAAAACAAACGTATATATCAAACGACATTTTAAAAAAATGAATATTTGGGGTTACCTCCACCAGTTGGTGCTGGTGGAGGTGTTTGTGTTTGTGTATTTAATGACGTATCAGTCTTTTTCTTTAGGTTCGGTTGGCGTGTTTGTGTGGGTGTATCATTTGATTGTGTTATTGTAATATTTTTAATGTGCTGTTGTTCAGGTATTTCTTGTTGTTTAATAGATACTGAAGCAGACTTAGATGCTGTTCCCGTTTTTTTACTTGATACAGTATCATTTTCTCTTTCAAGTTTTTCATCTATTCTACTGTTCATACTGCGCATATCACTCATAATTGATGATGGTTTTGGAAGTACGACGCTTTTCTTCTCAATAATTGGTTCATTATGTGTATTTTCTGGGAATATATCAATGATAGGTTCGGGCATATTCATATCAATGTGTGTATCTAGTTCTATTCCCGTTATTTCCATAGGAAGTATTTCTTTTGAATTTGTTTCTATAATTTCTAAAGGAAAGTTTTCTTTTAAATCCATTTCAGTCATTTCCATAGGAAATGTTTCGTTAAAATCAGTATTTATATCAATAGGTTCCGTGTATACATTCATATCACCATCCGTATTTGTATCATAATTATCTATATTAAAATCATTTAATGTTATTTCTTCTACTCCATTCATAAAGGAATTATTGGGTGATATAACTACTGTTTTAATATCAGTTGATGCTTCTTCTTGGTTTTTAATATCAAATATTTCAGTTGTAAATTTATTTATTGGTGCGTCATTATTACCTATACTATAAATTGAAAAACATCCGTCGGTATCAGTTGGTTCAATAATAGACAAATCCTTTGGTGTTGATGCCAATGTAGTTTTCACTAATTTTTCCAAGTGTTTTTTATCACGTTCTGTCATATTATTTGTTATATATTGTTTTTCACGAATACTTTCTTTTGTTATGACAGCATCGGGGTCGGTATCACTTTCATTTCCATATTTCTTTGACTTTTTCTTTTTCTTTTTTTTTTTATCTGTTTCAGTATCCTCATCGTCTTTTCTGCTTTAGTTACTTGAAGAGCTACTATCACTTGAACTTGAGCTACTTTCATCCAAATTAATATATTGTTGTAAAATATTCTTAACGGGCAATAATTTGCGAACTGTTTCATTAATAGATTGTTCAATAATAGATTCCGCCTCTCGCATATTACGCTGATATTCAATGGTACTAATATTATCACAAAATAAATATGGATTTTTCCAAAAATGCCGTGCGCATTCAATGTATGCTTTATGTATAAAATAATCGCCGTTAGGAACTTTAAGATTCAATGTTTTTGACTTTTTCTTCGATTTTACACTACTCAATATTTTTGCATGGCTAATAAACACAGCAGTTATTAAATCAGCAATAAAATCACATTGAGTTTTATTTAAAATACGCTGATATTCATTTGTAATAATATGCTGATTCCATTGTGGAATACGACTTAATAATATTTGAAAAATTTTCATCGGTGTATCTTTTTTATTTTTAGTCGCTTCTGAATAAATAGAATGAATACCTTCATACATAACCGGAACTAATAAATTACATAACTGACGACTATATTCGTGTTTTACTTCCAATAAATATTGTGAATTTGATTCTTTACTCATATAATTCTAACTATATATTGTAATAAGAAATATTCCCAATAATTCAAACGTAATTTATTTTTGTTTTAATTTAATTATATTTTATTGCCTAAAAAAAACATTTTATATAAGTATATACTATGAGTTTTAATCGCATAAAATATGACGACGGTGCTTATAACCAACAATTAAATCAGTCTGTCAGTATTGGAAATTATTTATTAGGAACACCCAACAATTTAGACGAAAATTGTGAAGCATGCTACCCATATGCGCCCGATGTACGTCTTCAATCTCAAGGAAACAGTGTTTATTCCGATGTGGCATTAATTGATGTAGATAGTGAATTAGCCGGTTTAAATAGACCACTGACAAAAGATCCAGCCAAATTATATATCCCTAAATGCCCTAACTCCATTTGCAGAAGCGGATATCCTTGTGGTGGTGGTGTAAATTCTGAATGTGGATGTGAATCATGTAAAGTTCGCGGACAACGTCCGGGTGATGCGTCATTGAAACATTTCAAAGATTGTATGGCACCTCAAGAATATACTCGTATTAGTAATGCACCGTGTACTTTACGTGGAACAGGTTGGAATCGTTGGGAATGGTTGTGTTTAGACCCTCAAGAACGCGTAGAAGTCCCATTTGACTGGAATATTAGTTCACGTACGATATCAAAAGACAACCATCGTCCATGCATCCCAACACCAATTGATACTACACCTGCTATGCCCCGTGGTGGTTCATTGCCTTGCCAAAAAACAGTATCCGTTTGTGCAAATAATACATTGCCCGCTGATATCCAATGGCGCACATGTGCTTCTGTCGCACAATTATAATATGGAATAATTCATTGATGTGAATATATTATTATTTTAGTATGAATCGAATTGTATATTTATCATCGTGATGCCGTATCATTTCAATTTCCAAATTATTTTTTAGAACAACCCGGATTTTAGTATGGATTGTTCCAATGAATAAAGATACCGTGTATCTACAAATAAATTCACGAATAGCATGAATACTTGGCTTTGAACAACGTAAGAATTGATGACATATATGTTCAAATATAACACTCCATCCATACGCATCTAATCCAGATTCTATCGCTCTTGACACATCGATTATATGTGTTTCTGGATTCCACGATCGATATATGGGTTCATGAATCAATTTAAATATCATTTGATATTGTTTTGTTAATGTATCTGCTAAGCATATCATTTTTGAATCGACATCTTTCCCAAATTGTTCGTGTAAAGCTTGATAAAACGTATTTCGAAATTTGCCACGATTGCTCCATTCAGGTGTAGTATTTTTAAAATATGGAATGCCTAACTGATGTGCCGTATCAAGAATAATAGACTTATCCACATTTAAAAACGGACGATATAGAGAAACACCCATTTGTATTTCAGTCAATTCCATTTTTTTTAAATTATCTAAATGCTGACATCTCGCTAAATTTGTCCAAATATTTTCAATACAGTCGTCGTGAATATGTCCAAGTAGAATGTGTGTGTCCGATAATGAAACGCAACGATATACAGCAAATCGTATTTCACGAGTCATTTTTTCATAGAATTCGCGTGAAACAGTTGTCCGTCGCAACCATTCGATGCTATATATGTGTAATTTTACACCTAATGTATGACAATATGTTGATATAAACTGACATTCATCAGAGCTTTCCGGACGATTTCCATAAACGATATGAACTGCTTCTACATTTTTATGGGACATTTTTGCCAACAATGTCAGCATAACCATTGAATCTACACCACCACTTAAACTAACAATAACATTATTAGGTCCATTTGATAGATATGATTCTAATGAACTTGATTTTGACACATTATTTGAAATGTGCCATGTGCATTCAGGATCTAATATGTTTATAGCGTATGTATCCGTGGTATTTTTTCCTATGAAACAATATCCTGAAATAAGTTTCGATTGTATTGTATTATCACAACTATATGCTTTTTTATAGGTATCCATATAAAAGCACCTGAGTTGGTTATCGGTTATTGTTATATAATTAGAATGAATATATTGAAATATACATTGATATTGATGTGTATGTTTATAAGGCATTAATATAAATATAGTACGAGGTATATCTAACATTATTGATTTATTATATATAATATCTAAAATGGTGGTTGAAAGCTCACACGCTTCTTTTCGCATTGCTATTATTTCATCGTCAGTTATTTGTTTCGTGCTAACGGTTCTTATAAAATGTCGCTGAAAGTGACGCTGAAATTGGTCAAGATATATAATTTTACCTATATAGTCATCAATCGTTATAGGTTCCATTTCGACAAGCCCATAATCAATATAGAATGTGTCAAAAATGATAGTATCAGCATCCTGCTTTTCTTTTTCGGTTATAGGTATCCAATATTTGGGATTATCAACCCAAAAAATCACAATGGATTTGAACATTTTATATGACATACAATGAATATTAATGTATATTTTCAAATTTTATTTCAAATATACATTAAATTAAACTTCTTGGAAATTACCTTGAACAATCCACGGATACTCTAACGCACAATTTGGAGAAATATCAACAAGTCCTGTCAAAATAATAAGACATCCTAAATAGCGGTCATCGCGATTTGAACTAAAACTAACTAACACATCAAATTCATCTAATATTTCATGCTGCAGTCGTTCGAATGACATTTGTTTATAGATAAATCGCGGTTTATTGAATATTCGTCCTTCAGGCATTAATTCCATTTTGCGTATTGAATCCAAATTCATTCGATATTCATACAAATCTTTCACATTGTATAATAATCGAAATAAATTGTTATGTGATAATTCCATAAACCATTCTATATTTGTATAATTATTCAATTGATCCATTTTTTGAAATATAGATACAGTTTTATTGCGCACGGCATATATTTTTTCATTAGGTATTTCATTCTCTATTTGATGTGTAAATCCACGTTTAAGACAATATGTGTATAATGTTCTAACATTATGCAGAATTAATGCTGATAATGGGTTTTGATTATACGGGTTATTTATAATCAATTTATCGTTATTCATATCAATATGCTTATAGATTGTTTCAATATGAAATCCATATATAAATCCATCTGAATCATGCATACTAAAGAAATCACTTGGATATATTGTAGTTATGTCGTCTAATAAATACACATCTGTATCATTCACACATAACCGTCTATTGAATAAAGCAGGTCCGCGCATTTTATTGTACTTGCGAAACAACCACGCTCGAAATAACGCTTGAATTTTCACTGCGCTATAATGTGCTAATGTCGCTTTTTTTTTTCTTTTTCCCTTTTCAGGGATTGGTACGGGTGCGTCTATTCGCGCCACATTATCCTTGTTATGTTTTCCACAAAAATCGCCAAATTTCTTTTTGAACGCACATTGCGTATTTTTCGGCGTTCTCGCCATGCAATTGCCTATGGATATCATTGGCTCATTATTTTCCATTTATAATAATCTATGTGCTTGTTTTTTATATTTATATAAGATAATAAAACTATTGTCGTTGAATGAAAATATTCTATTTTATTTATTGAAAATAAAATAGATAAAAATAAAATACTTACCTTGCATTTAATACGTACTCACAACCGATTATTAGCAATCTACTTCTTGGTTGCAGAAGCAGCGACTACAGTCTTCTTTGTAGTTATGACCTTCTTCTTTGGTGCTTCCGTTAGAACAGGTACTTCGTGGTCATGTTCATCCTCACTATGTGCCAAACGCCTTGATGCCGGAACAGGTGTCGCCGGCTCGTCTTGTTCATCATCGCTGTCGGCAACTTGATGAGATGGCTTCTTCTTTCTATCAAGATCGTCATCGTCACCATTGTTGACGTTAAAACGAGACTGGATTGAAACGATCTTCTTGGCCGGTGGAGCGACAGTTGAAACATGCGCGTGTGAATCAGTGTCATCGTCATCACTGTCAGTAATTAAACAGACATTGCGTGGGATTCCGCCGGTATAAGCATCACGCATAATCTTACACGTGTGAAGAGACCATCCGGTGAAACCGAACTTTCCGCTCATAACATATAGACCAGAACATTCTAGAATCAATATGACTCGGGCATTTCTTTTCAAACGACCGAGAATCGACAAATCAGTTATAGCCTTGTTGTCGCCATTTTCTTTGTCGAAAATGTTGCAGATAAGTCGCCCCTCCTTTCCAATGGGAATACGCACCTTCATTGTATCAGGGTATTTTCCATCGGGTTCTTGTGTTTTCTTGTCTTTACTTTGCTTGATTGTACGATTGATAAGTGCTTCAACGACAGGACGTTGTGCCGATTTCATTTTAAGCCATGACAAACTATTGGGAATAGCGGCATCGATAAGGTGCTCATCCAAGTCGTCAATCATTGAATGGAATTTTTTAATATGCCTACCATTGACAGTAGACTCTTGCATACCATCAAAACTAAGCTGGAATGCCCATTTGGGATACGCACCAGGTTCCTCTGTAGTATTTGACGCGTCGAACGCGATAGACATTTCTGGTGAGTGAATGAGGAATTTCTCACCATTATAAGATACTTTAATTGCCTTTCCACCTTTTGCGTTAATTTCTGGTTCAGCGAATTCGATATTTTTCATATCAATAGTGCTGGGTTTGATGATAGTTGCTGCCATATTTGGATGATATTGAGTTTGGAACGATTTAAGTTTCTGTTATGTTATATTACATATCATATAATAATCAAATTTTTTTATGATAATGGTAATTCGTATAAACAATCACGACTATATGTCTTGTGATAATTCATAATAATTCATTTAACATCTGCTTCATAATTTTAATATAAATAATAGGTGATATTTCAATGTTTATATATCACCTATTATATATCGTTGAAATTAAATAAATTCAATCCATATTTTTCTTCTTCTATATATTTGCGAAGCTCAACATCAACATATTTGGCAGAAATACTGTATAATGCATCTGGAACAAATTTACCGTCTTTATCAAATTTAGCATAAATACTATTCCCTGTTGATACCTTTGTCATTTTACCATATCCGTGACGTTTATCATTTACAAAATAGCATTCGAATGTATATATATCGCCATTTGGTGCTGAATATTGTATTATACCGTACCCGTTACGTTTATCTTCTAAAAAATTACCTTTGAATGTAATAGGTGTTTCAACTCCCTCTAGCGAACGAATGTATATTTCACCATAACCGTGTCGCAAACCATTCTCAAAGTGTCCGTGAAATGAATATTGGGTTAGAAGTTCGATTGATTTTTCATCAAAAATAACTATTCTATCGGGTTGACCTGATTGTCCGTCCATTTTAACTACAATATGTTGCCCACCATGTGTTTTTAATGGATTTGTATATCCGACTATTGTTCCATAGTCGCCAATAACAATATCGGTATCCATAAGGGATCGATCTATTGTACATATATTACTTATTCCTGGCTTACTCCATAGGTCGCGATATGGAGCGGCGGCGTATCCACGGGATGTTGGAATCACAATTTTCACACCAGACTGTGGTTTTAAAATTTTAACTTTACTGCCATACGCGAAACACGTATAATAATGTCCGGTTCCATGATATTTATAATTTTTATAATCACCCATATATGCTTTTCCTTCATTTGTATGATTAACATCGTAAAATTTATATGGATCAAATGTAATTGGTGTAAAATATAGTTGCATAATATCATCGAATGGATTCGTTTCTGTATAATATTCAGTCGGATTAGAAAGTTCTAGATTGTTAAAACTTGAAATTGAGTGCTCATAGTTATAGTTATAGTTTGGGTTATGCAACCACCGATGATATCGTTCAATTCTATTTGCAGAATTATACCCATCCATATATAAAGCATAAAAATTTATCGAAAATAAGGAATAACCACCAAACCCATTACCGTTATTATTTTCTGTAGACGTATATGTATGAATAGGAAATTTTCGTAAATAAGTTTCATCTGGATCGTCATATGGTCGGGGATTTTCTGGTGAACGTGTTAGTGCCGGATTATATATAAATCGAATATCGAAATTACCCATATCTTGTCGTTTATGCACAGATTCTATGGTATGTGAGTTATGTGTAGGGTTAAATATTACAATAGAATTCGTCGGATAATCATGTACACTTATGCCATCTTCATAAAAAGCTTCAAGTCCCAACATAACAGTCGTTAAAAGTAACTTAACGTGGTTTTTGTAGTAGATGTTTTGTTGTGCCTCTGGATCCGCTATACACTTTAAAATTGGTCGTCCTAATTCCAACTGTGTTTCAGTTATTAGGTTATTAGATTGGGTAGTTATATTTCCAATTGCTAGAAGTATATTGGTTGTAAAAAGATTGAGTATTTTTAGTTCAGTCGCTGCGTAAATTTTCGCATTCTGTAAATCAACTTTTTGGGTTGCTGCCTCGTCAAAAGCTTGCTTAACTTGTTCCGCTTGCTCCAACTTTTTTTGCGCTGATGCGGCTTGTCTGGCGCGTTCG
>Ga0114970_10001261_pt1 | contig 18908 bp, 7 predicted proteins | sample M_140205_XF_Meta_FD_87030 | JGI IMG/M metagenome (GOLD analysis project Ga0114970, IMG submission 87030) | Freshwater microbial communities from Lake Montjoie, Canada to study carbon cycling - M_140205_XF_MetaG | ecosystem: Environmental > Aquatic > Freshwater > Lake | place: Lake Montjoie... | reverse complement strand
GGTAGTACTGGAGCACAAGGCAGCACTGGGTCACAAGGCGGAACAGGAGCACAAGGCAGTACGGGTGCGCAAGGCAGTACGGGAGCACAAGGCTCAACAGGCTCTGGGTTTACCACAATTACAGATTTATCAACAGGTTCTGTTGGATTTCCTGCTCTCACAAAAAATACTAGTAATAGTGCATATGCTATTACAAATGTGTCAATCACTGGCGCTGGTGTCGTGACCATTGCGTCTCCGATTACAGGACCTGGAGCTATACTCAATGTATCGTCTGGACGTAGTTTTTTTTCAGCGAATAATGAAGCATTTGCTGTGGGGGCACGATATGCATTAGCGGGAGGCTCGGTTTACTTTGGTGCAACGAATGCAACGATCACACCTGATGTACAAATATCAGCTGCGGGCGGGGGTGCACTTATGACATTGCAAAACGGCGGACAAGTGACCATTCATAATTTAGCTGGCACTGGAGATAGAATAGTGCAAGCAAGTTCTACTGGGTTATTAAGCACAACAACCGAAACAACCGCAACTTTTGTTAGAATGATATCTACCACATATACTATTATTACTTCTTCATATACAAATCCAAATACACATCAATCAATGTTATCAACCTCAGTTCCTATAGTTGCTGCAAATAAATATAGAGTGAGTGCGAGTATAAATGTACAAGCAGCAGGAGGATCCTTTTTATCTAATTCAGTCATGTCAGTAAGTACTACTCTCAACCCCGCATCAAGTGCGACGTCTCCATTTGCATTAACATATAGGTCGTCATTTACACTAGTAACCCCAAATACAATGTATGCTCAAAATGGATTTGTTATTTTAACAGGAACCCAATTAGGGGGAACGGGGACTAATACAATATATTTAAATTTATTATTTAATGCGACATGTGGATTTAATTTGACACCTGATAATGTCGCGGCATATCCATTATCGTTTACTATTGAGTTGGTTGGATAATACAATGCACAAAATATAATACATAAGCTCCTTCACTAACGTTACGGAAAACTTCGGCTAACGCATACGTTTTCCTCCAAAACCACAAAATACAATACATAAAAATATAAAAATATAAAAATATATATATAATAAATAAATGTTTAACTATTTAGGATCAAATCGTTGTCTCAATATAAAAAGTGCTGGACCGCAGGGTATACATGGCAAACTTGGACCATTGGGTCCGATAGGTCCAGAAAATCCAGGACAAACAGGACCAACGGGTCCAACAGGGTGTAGGGGTCCAACAGGTCCAACAGGTGCGACTGGTGAAACAGGTCCAACTGGCCCGACTGGCTTGACAGGACCAACAGGATCGGCCGGTCCAAATGGTCTAACAGGTCCAACTGGGGAAACAGGCCCAACAGGACCGACTGGTCCGACTGGTGAAACAGGACATACAGGGCCGACAGGTTCAACTGGTCATACTGGATCAACCGGTGAAACTGGACCTACTGGACCAACCGGTCCTACAGGAGAAACTGGACCAACCGGTCCAACTGGAGAAATCGGACCCATTGCACTTATAGGTATAACAGGTCCTACTGGACCTACAGGTGAAACAGGGCCTACAGGTGAAAGAGGACCGACAGGGTCGACAGGCCCTACAGGTCCAACTGGACCGACTGGACCAACCGGACCAACTGGACCTACGGGAGATCCAGGACCGACAGGTGAAACTGGTCCTACAGGTGAAACTGGACCAGTAGGTGAAACTGGACCAACTGGACTTACAGGACCGACAGGATCGATAGGATATGGACCAGATGGAGAAACAGGTCCACCAGGACCAACGGGTACTATACAAGGCCCTACTGGAGATCCAGGACTGATAGGTGAAACGGGGTCGACAGGAGAAACGGGACCAACGGGACCAACTGGACCAAATGGATCATCAATAGATGGACCAACAGGACCAACAGGACCATCAGGACCACCGAATGGATTACCAGGAGATACTGGTCCGACAGGAGACCCCGGCGGGGGTGGACCAAATGGTGAAACGGGACCGACTGGGTATGAGCCTACTGGTGAAACTGGACCTATTGGACCTACTGGTGAAACTGGCCCGACGGGTCAGACCATTAAATATGCATATCATATAGTAGGACCCACTGCAAAGTTTTACGGACCTACAGGATATACTTCGATGGGGTATGCTGATTTAGGGACGACAATAAATCCCGGATATTATGCAATTAATTGGACAATGAATCAGCAAACAAGCACAGGACCAACCGGCAATGGATCCATATATATTGATTTTAGTAACAATACAAATACTTACACTCCATATATAATAAATGGTCCGACTGGCGGTGCAGTAATAGTCAGTAGTGAAGGTAATACAGGTCCACAATATCATCAAACTGCCAGTGTAAATGATTTTGTGAATTTAAGTGAGATAACAGGAGGTGATACATTGTATTGTAACATATATCAAGCAGCAAATGTCATTGATGTAAGTGGGATAACTACAACGCCTTTGTACAATATGTCATTACTTATGACTCATCTTCAAACTGGACCAACTGGGCCGTTATAAGCAAACTCCTTTGACTCGCATCGCTGGCCTTCGGCTACTACGTTTCCTTCCATATAAAAATATATAATGATATATATATTTTTATTCATGTCAAATTATTTAGGAGATAAAAATTGTTGTAAAATTAAGACGATTGGACCTCAAGGTATAACAGGCCCTACAGGTCCCACAGGACCTATTGGACCAGCTGGTTCAGGGATAACAGGACCAACAGGACCTGCCGGATGCACTGGTTTAGCTGGAATGACTGGACCAACAGGACCACACGGATCTACAGGTGCGCAAGGCAGTCAAGGTTCTGTAGGTCCACAGGGACCGACGGGTCCACAGGGACCGACAGGGTCACCAGGACCGATAGGGTCACAGGGACCACAAGGTGCAACAGGCAGTCAAGGTGCAACAGGCAGTCAAGGAGTAACAGGTAGTCAAGGCGCACAAGGAGCAACCGGCAGGCAAGGAGCAACAGGTTCACAAGGGGCTCAAGGATCGACAGGACCACCAGGGTCGCCTGCCGGGGCCATTGGGTCAACTGGATCACAAGGTGCACAAGGAGCAACAGGTAGTCAAGGCGCAACAGGTAGTCAGGGGGCAACAGGTAGTCAAGGTGCAACAGGTGTAACAGGTAGTCAAGGAGCAACAGGTAGTCAAGGGTCTACAGGTCCACAAGGATCAACGGGAGCTCCTGGTGTTTCAGACCAAGGACCGCAAGGAGCTCAGGGAGCACAAGGTATTTCAGCGCAAGGATCGCAAGGATCAACTGGGCCACAAGGATCAGCATTAACAGGACCGCAGGGAGCGCAAGGAGCTCAGGGTAGTCGAGATGATATTGTTGGTCCACAAGGCGCGCAAGGACAAGGTGCACAAGGAATAGGTAACAAAGGTCCACAAGGTCCACAAGGTCAGACGGGAGCTCCAGGGATGCTTGGGGCTCAAGGTGCGCAAGGATTATCTGGTTTACAAGGATCTACAGGTCCACAAGGAGCGCAAGGAGCGCAAGGAGCACAAGGTGCACAAGGCGCTACAGGTTCAGGAGCGCAAGGACCGCAAGAAACAAATTCATATTATACGTATAATATTACTGGTTCAGGATCGCAAGGATTACAACCTAGTTATGGCAGTACAGGATATACACATATAAGTAGAACTTTACTGACCTCAGCGCCAAAACAATCTAAGTACGCCATTCATTGGACATTAAACGAGCAAACATCGTCAGAGCAAACATTTCCCTTATCTGTATATATAGATTTTAGCGATAATTTTGCGATTCACACGCCATATATAATTAATGAGGCGAGTGGTGGGTCAATTATGGTATCTTCACACAGCGATATAGCACCAAAATATAATCAAACTACGAGTGTTACAGATTTTTTAGATTTATCGGCAGATGGATCAGAAGGACCATTTTATTGTAATTTATACCAATTGGGTAACGCCAGTCAACCAGATAATGGTATAGATTATTATAAAATGTCTCTAACAATGATTCCAATTACAGACGTTTCATTATGTACTGCATTAGGATAACCGGAAAATGTTCGGCTCATTACGTTGTTATCTAGTGTCTAGTGTCTATCGCAATCGGAAATATATATATTATTATATTATTTTGCAATAATATATATATATAATAGTAACAATCGATGTCAAATTATGCAAATTATTTAGGAACGAAGACTTGTCATGAATGTTGTGGACCTCAGGGAAAACAAGGGGAAAGAGGTCCCACTGGTCCCATTGGACCAACCGGATTTATTGGAACCACTGGCGAGACTGGTCCAAGAGGAGGCAAAGGTCCAACCGGTATGGGAGTTACGGGTCCAACAGGACCGACGGGACCGACGGGACCTAGTGGTTTACAAGGTATTACGGGTGAAACAGGTCCAGATAGTTTAATAGAAGGACCCACAGGCGAAACAGGTGAAACAGGTCATACTGGTCTTACAGGTTCAACAGGACCTACCGGAGAAGTAGGACTAACTGGTCCAATAGGACTACAAGGAATAACTGGAATAATAGGAATAATAGGTAACACAGGTCCAACCGGTGAGATAGGTCACACAGGTGAAACAGGTCCAGAATTAGGTGAGACCGGTCCAACCGGACAAATGGGTTCAACAGGTTATGCAGGATTAGAAATAGGTGAGACGGGTCCAATTGGTGAAATGGGTCCAACTGGTGAAATGGGTCCAACTGGTGAAACGGGGGCTTCAGGAACAGAAATAGGTGAAACCGGTCCAACGGGAGATATAGGACCAATTGGCGGAATTGGACTACAGGGAGAACAAGGGGATACTGGGTATGATGGAAGTCCGGGACCACAAGGAGCACCAGGATCAACAGGACCTGCTTGGCCTAGCGGGGTAACCGGACCCACTGGCGAAACGGGAGACCAAGGACCCACTGGACCAACCGGTGAAACTGGATCAACCGGTCCTACGGGTCATCCTGGTGGTGATATTTATGGTCCACAGGGAGAAACAGGACATACGGGTGAAACAGGTCCAATAGGAGTAGGTCCCACAGGAGATACGGGAAGTCAAGGAGATACAGGATATCAGGGACCGCAAGGAAATATAGGTCCAACAGGACCAACCGGTGAAACTGGAGAAACGGGTCCAACAGGTCCAGCAGGTTTAGGACAAACAGGATATTCCTTTTTTTTTAGTGGTATTACTGGATCATATACAGGAACAACAACATCTTGGACTCCAATATTTGTTTCTCCAGGTTTAGTAAACCCTGTTCTCGGATATTATGCAATTAACTGGACTTTGAATGAACAAACAATAAAAGGACCAACCGGACCAAGTTCAGTATATATATCGTTTGATGATGGTGCTGCTACGTATGAGCCATATATAATCAATGGAATAACAGGCGGGGCTATAATGTCAAGAACTATAACTCAAACAGGTTCAACTATGCATCACCAATCTACTAGTGTAAATGATTATGTAGATTTTAATTCAATTGGAACAAATAATTTACAGATGACATTACATCAATTAGGATATACGGGAGAAGGACAAACGGATATAGAATATTATAATATGTCGTTACATATGGTGTTATTGGGTCCTGCGGGTCCAGCAAATTTGTCTAGTGAGTTGCCTTAATAAATATTTTGATATACATAGTGTACCCGTTCTAATAGTTTATCTTCTGTAAAATGATTCATTGCAAATTCAAAGGCATTATTTGCCAGTTCAGTACATTTATCATCGTTTAGTTTCATCCATTCAACCTGCTCTAATAAATTTGATAAATTCATATTAACAGGAATATAATGCACATATGGTATCAAATCGTTATAAAAATATTCTATATAAATTCTATCGACTAACAATAATGGTCTTTTTGAAAACAATAAATATTTTAATCTACCCGAAAATCCATTTCCTCCAATATCTATCAAATATTTATATTTAATTAAATCAGTCAAGGATAAATAATTAGCACATAGTGTATTTATGACGCCATTATTATTAGGTAAAATATGTAAAATATCAAACAAATCATGATGTTCATCTCCTATTTTTTTTAACAAAGGCCTCGTTTTATTTTCTATAACATCAGGTAAGGGAGAATAAATGTTGCCATACCAACCAATTTTGTCTAGTAATGGTGGTTTATTTGCCTCAATAATAATTTCATTTTTTGTATCTTCAAATGCAAAAATGCTTGTTGATGGCCAACTATAAAATATCCAATCGGGACCACAATATTTTTCCAGATTTGGATTATTTTTATTATAACACATGGAATACTCTTTAGCTAGTTCATTTTCATTTCCTCTGTCGTGTGTATTGAATGGAATATCATATATCCTTGGGTTATAATATTTATGTGCACATTTTTGCAACAAGTTTTTAACTCCTATTTGTCTCTCATTACCAGTTATTCTGAAATGTGTAAAATTATTCTTCTTTTTATTTATATTACAGAAAAATAGAGAGTGTAACCTTTCAATAGAATAACCTTCTATAGGATTAATAGTATAATTCAATAAATTTATTATTTTCAAATAAAACTCTTTTGGGTTTGATAATATTTTTTGTTTTGAAACAATAAATTGAGCACCATTACCAAATTTAAAATTCATATTTTCTTTTTTATAACCAAATATTTTTTCATAAACCTCTATAGGTCTCAATTCAAAATGGTGTGGACATTTATATAAAGTGCATTCAGAAATAGTTTCACTTAAAAATTTAAAATCTACATGTAAAGACGGATGCATTTTATATGCACGTATTTTATTTATTATATTTGGCGAATGATCAAAAGGGTTACCTTGTAAAAAAATAGTATAATCATCCAAGTTATCATAATTGTCATAAATATATTTATAATATGTGTGTGCTTCTCTACCTACATTTTCTAATAATATTTCATTATAACCATCTTCTAATTTTTCGCCTTTATTATATATAATAACATTATCAAATTGCTTACTCCATGTAACATTTTCATTATATCTCGCTACAATAATAGTAATATTATTATTGCATCGCATTAAAATTTTATCAATAGTGGGAAAAAATGACAATTCGTTTAAGATTTTGCGTTTTTCTTGACGTATAATATCAATTCTTTGCGACCACCAATCTTCTTCTATCGCTTGTTTTATAATCTGATATGATTTTTCAAAGTCGTTTGGATCTAATAAAACAAACGCTCTCGCATCTATATAATCAGTTACATTTGGACATCCATAATAAAACACCAACGACTCACATAGGATAGGCTCCCATATCTTCTCAGTGATGAAATTTTCTTCGTAATTGTTTTCCATCATAAAGTAATATTTATAGGATAACATGCCTTTGCTTTTATCAACGTATGGGCTTACTGGACCCTTATAATTAGTAAAATTATGTTTATTATCCGCATTATAAATATCAATTTGCACATTAGGATCGTTTTTTTGTTCAATATATTTTAATAAATCAATGCGTGCAATATGACCTTCGTCAAAATATTTGGAACTACAAATAGATGAAATAGTGTGCTGCGAGGTGGGTTGTTTGATAATTTCTAATTTGAGTAATTCATTATATGTTAATTCGAGTTGCCATAATGCATTATTATGATGCGCTGTTTTACGTCCTCTAACCGCCAAAAACTTGGCAGGATCAGGTTCAGCCCATTGTCCCCATGTTTTTACTCCCCAATTCTTCGTAGGATCATTTACCCACGGCTCCATTTGGAAGACTATCATTTTAAGGGGATCAAAATATGCATCCTGAGGCGGTGAATTAATAATAACATAATAATCAATCTCATCTTTGTTGTCGGACCATACTAACTGATAATTTTTCCAACGAAAATTAGAAGGATCGTCACACATATTAGACCATTCTTTGCATAAATTTTCGGATTTTGTCCAATTACACAGCATTTTAATACGTATAACAGAACTATCAGAACTATCAGAAATATCAGAACTATCACACATACTTTTATTAGCAAGAACTAACGAGTCATAATATTTTTTTTTAATGTAAATGCCGTCACCTTTTTTGAAATAAGTAGAAGCACACATTTTCTGTAAATCTACAAAATTCTTGAAAAATCCTAGAGTATTAAATGCGACACACGCTTCATCCTTTTCAGCAATTTCAAAATACGTTTGTAATGTATTTTTATGGTAATAAATATCACATCCATATTGGTCTACATTTGGAATAAACATATATTTATTATGTATATCATGTTGACTAACAGCATCCGCATCCGCATCCGTAGACAAATTTTCTATTTTTGAAAAATCAAAACAATCTCCAATGTTTTGAATATCGGAATCAATAGGTACTCCATGTTCATTCCAAATAGAAAATGCCATATGAGGCTGTGTTTCAAAGCAAGACAAGTTCGGCATTATTTTCACAATATAGTCAATTCCATGTTTAATACCATTTTTTTGAATATAATCAACACATATTTGTGCCCCCTTTTTATTTATAGAATACATAAAATACCCCCCAATATATAAATTTTTATTCAATGGTTCTACTTTTATTATTTTGCTGCGAGCCGTAGGTGAGTGATTGAACTCCGTAGTTACTCCGCAGCGCGCAGGCAAACGAAGGAGTTCGGAGGAAGGATCATCTACATAAATATCCAATACTTTCTGTCTATTTTTTTCAAACATATGATATCCCATAAACAGCATCTCTTTTTCTTTAAAAACAGGTAACAACGACATAAATTTTTGTTTAAAATGGGAACAAAGAGAGAAATCATCCTCCATAATCACATAATATTCGTTTTTTTCATCGGCTAATAATCGTTTCCATAAATCATAATGACTTAATGCGCAACCGATAAATCCTTTTCTGTTTTGAAAATCATTGCCATCAAATACACGTTTTAATTCGATAGTAGGTTCTAGGGCAATTCCATCAACAGCTTTAATAAATTCATATTGGGTTTCATTTATTCCAACATCGCTTAATTTCTTTATAGTTGCGGCTTTTCTATCGAGACGTCGTTCTAAATTAATAATTTTAATGGAAGGTTCTGGTACTACAGGTACTAAAGGTTTATAAAACTGCGCCTCGCTATTCAATTCATATGCATTTGGCGACGTTTTATCGCCTCTATTGATAGTCAACCGACCAATATGTCGATTGGTGATTTTATTGAAAAATCCAGTTTTATAACCAGCATTCGTCCATTTTTTGGCATACGTCATTTCAAAAAATGTATCTTCCGTTTCAAAATTACCCAATTCCAAAATAGTTTTGACATCAGTTAAAGAAGGTCTAAAACTATAATGAGGCCAATAATGACAATTTTGATAAGGAAACACACCAATTTTAAAGTCGTGCACAATTATGGAGTTACTGCTATTATTAACTACATGTCCTCCTGAATTATATTGCTCAATAGTTTCCCCATAAGACTTATTAAATAATATTTGTTTTACTTGCGAATCTACACATGAACTGCTGCGCAACCCCCTGATAGCTTCTTCAATGTAATTCATTTTCGTATGAAATAGAAAATCATCCTCCATATGTATCCAATAAGTTGGTTTTAGTTCATTCAATTTATCCCAGATAATATTCATGCTTTGTTTATGACCTTTTTCCTCTGTATTTTTCATATAATAGTCTATCCATGGATATAATGTCTTCATATTATTTCTATCTTCTTCACATGAATTATCATCTACACAAAACCAATAATCTATTTTATCCACATCGAGCCAATGATTCAATATGGAGTGTATCGTTTGTTTAAATAATTCGAGCCGTTTGCATGTGGTAAAGGATATAATAATTTCAGGGTTATCTCGATTTAGGGGATGCAACGGAACCGAAGGTGTAGTTGCAGACCCAGAATACGGAACGCTAGTGGAGTATTCTGTAAACGAGTAATTGTTGTTATAGCTCGTCAAAAGTGGTCGACACTTTTCAAATAAAATATTCCAAATATTCATCATATTTGTTTCCACATGTTCATTTTTACAACACATGTCACCCATTATTTTGTCCACTACATAAAACATTTTAAGGGCATTGATGTTGGTGGTACTTGTACTTGCGCAATCAAAGTCATCCTTAAAATCGTCCTTCAAAAAATCAATATAAAATTGCATATTTGATATCGTCGATTTTAATAGCGTGGGTGATATAGTATTATTGAGTATGATCGTTTTGCAACATTCGTATCCACTTTTTTTATCGTGAACATAAAAGGCAGAAATAGTGTTGTGATATTCCAATTCGTCGTTATACACATTTTTAAATAAAAATAATTTCCCCTCTAGATTTTTATTATAGTTTTTAAATTTATGATATAGTGCATTTATGATTATATGTTGTCCATCATTTCTCAAATAATTCATAGCGTGAATGATACCTTCAATTCTCTCCGGATCATATTCAATCGTTTTGTACCAATACTTTAATGCATTCATATAATCCTTTTTATAACTATAAATCAATCCAATGTTTAAACAACCATAGAATTTTTCTTGCACCCACATTTTCAATTCCAAACATTTTTTATACCATTCAATAGCATCATCGTAATAATTCACGCCCGCATCTTTATAGCTTTGGGCACAATAGAACGCATATCGGCATGACAAATTGTAGTCTGTTTTCAATTCAGAAAAATGCGCCTTTTTCAATATATTGGCATCATCGATGTATTTGTTAGGGTTTTGACTTCTAGCTCCAGTTCTGCCCGAGATAACATGATAATTTCCTTCTAAAATGGATACCCCTTTAACTTCTTCCATACTGGACAGAGATTCATGCAACACACCTTTGAAACACCATTTTTTTCTATTATTGATTAATAGTGGACGTGTGTAGACAAAATTCGTACCAAAAAGTAATTGATATTGATCCTTATCATAAACAGCGGGCAATTTAAAATCACCAATCAATCTATCATCCGCATCAAATATGAGCAAATAGTCGGTTTTATTGTAAGCACATTCGAGAGCCTTTGATCGGTTGTAACCAAAATCTCGCCATTCGTGTTCCACGATTTCTCCTGGTATGTTTTTGGCGAGAAAAAAAGAGGTGATAACCTCTTTGGTATTATCAGTAGACCCGGTGTCAGATATAACCCAATAACTAAAATTTATATAGGAACACAAGTTTTCGAGTGTTTCTACGATAACATGCGATTCGTTTTTGACTATCATATTTAAACATATCGACGTTTTGATAGTAGCATTCGGAATTACGAACTCCATGATAATGAATGGGACATAATCTTTAATATATATATTGTAAAAATTATGTTTATTGTTGTTGTTGAATGATTCATATTACTACGGAATATATCTAATATTCAGGAGTGTGTTTCTTAAAAAGACATCCTTGGGCAATTAAACCCTTCACCTCTGACGTGACAATGCCTGGATTTTGATTCGCGCATGTCGACATCCAAATTTTTATGATACAGAAATTTTTTTTTGGTGATATGGTAATCCCCGTTACATTGGCAACAAATGATGGTTGCGAGCTGATCGTGCCACCTACAAGAAGATAACTAATATCACGCCAGACCTCATATACTAATTTATTCGCGATTTTGTATGAAAAGCATCCACCCGCCCTATTTTTCGGATCCTCCCAAATGGGTTTAATACCTTGACGCATAATAAATAACATACAATTCTTCACTAACACTTCTGGAAGTGTTTCAGTAATAGCGATAGCTCCCTCGACATTTTCAATAGTGTATATATTTTTATAACTTCCAATACTCCAGTCGGTGTCATGAGGTAAATGAGCCCACATAGTCCATTTATCGGATAATTTATGTGTGCTGTTCGCTGTAACCGACGGCGTATCGGCAATAACATCCACATTTTGCTGCATACTAGATGTATCTGTTGCCATAGTACTTTGGGGAGTTACCATATAGTATATTATATATCAATTTTTTTTATATTGTTTTTGGTATATGTTATTTACACCTTTGGAGGAAAACGGAGATGAGCAAAGCGAATCGAAGTTTTCCGATTATACTCCGGAGCGTAAGCGGAGGAGTATGAATATTTTATACAGAACGGATTCATCTTCAGATGCTTCATTTTTTACATTGATATATTCATTGTCCTTATTGTCTAATATATCTGTTTTGATATCTACTGGAACAAATGCATAAGTGTTAGTGCTAGCGCTACTACTAGTGCTAGAGCTACTACTAGTGTTAGTGCTAGCGCTGCTACTAGTGCTAGAGCTACTACTAGTGCTAGAGCTACTACTAGTATCAGTAAATGTAACATCTACCACTTTTCTTGCTTTACTTATTTCTGGTGAATTTGTATTCAAAAATGTAATATTATCACTAATATTTCCTACATTGGTGCCGATGTCAGTCTCCATGTTCACATCACTAGAACACATAAATGTATTAATATTGTCAACTATAGGCAATTCATCAGGCTGTGAGCAAATTTCATATGTATCCTCCTTCAAAATCAACACCTCTTTTTCAGATAGACTTATCATATTTACGTTGTCATCGATAATATTTAATTTATATGTAAATAAAGATGTATCATATTTAACACCATGTTGTTTATTTAGCAAATAGAACAATACTTTTTTATTGAATGTATTATTTACCACATAATAATTATATAGTTCACTCGAGAATGTAAGTGGGTATGATTGGGTATTCTCTTCACCTAATCCAGAATCAACTATCATCGTCATTGAAATGAATGAATATGTGCACAATTTATATTCAAAATCGGTGATAGTATAATTATCGTCTTTATTAAAAAATTTCTTATTTATTTTTTTGCTAGTACCATATTCAGAATAATCTGAATAAATGCAAAAATCAGGATCTAAATCTATTATCGTGGATACAAGACTGGCCTTATTTGTTGTAAATATTGGTAAACCATCTTTAATAAATTCGATATCAATCACATTCTGTATGCTGTAGTCATCTATTTTATTTAAAATAAATTGAATGGGTGGGAAATTTTGTATAACACGAATATTATGTTTAACACACATTTCGCATTTACTATAAAATAGAATAGTTTGAAATGTAGCATTTACGAAAAAAGATTTGTAATGGGACGGACAAAAATAAGACATAAACATGTGAAAACACATTCCATACGCAACCGCATTGTATATTGTCATACTTATAATCATAATATAAAATAATAAATAAATATTTCTAAATGGTTTATTTATAGTATATTCAAATATATTTATATGTTTGAAATATAAATGAGTGGATCACGAGGCCCGCAAGGAGCACAAGGAGCACAAGGATGTAAAGGAATTGATGGTAAAGGTATTCAAGGCGCACAAGGTGCACAAGGTGCACAAGGTACGCCTGGAAAAAATGGATGGGATGGCCAAATTGGCAGTAAAGGTCCTCAAGGAGATAAAGGGGATAAAGGGAATAAAGGATCTCAAGGATATCAGGGAGAACAAGGACCAACAGGTAAAATCGGATGCAGAGGCGATCAAGGATATAGAGGACCAACTGGAGATAGAGGAGTTCCAGGATGGCAAGGAGTTCAAGGTTTTCAGGGTGATACAGGGTTTAAAGGTCCACAAGGCGATGGATCGTCGATGATTTATGGTACTGCTACTGATAATACTCCTGATGAAACTACATATACAGGTTTAAGTAATGTATATTTTGATTCCGCCGCATTCTCAATAGTGGAAGACGGATCAGGTATTATTATAAAGTCTACAGGTACAGGTTCAGGTTCAGGTTCAGGTTCCGGCTCTTCTACAGATGTGGAAAAATACATAACAGACCCCCCTCCAAAAATTAGTTTCGGAAGTGTAACAACAACGTCAAAATATATTTATATACCTTGGCGATATCCCCATCAAGTTCGTGGAGGGTTGTTGGATGTTTATTTACCATTGTTATGTAGTTTTACATGCAAATTGTCAGCAGATATCTCAGGCACTCCTTCATATCAGTTAAATTATACAATACCTGATTTAAGTGGTGTATTCACGAATTGTATTAAATATAATGGACATAATCTAAATACACCTTATATAACTGGTTTAGTATTAACAAATGTACCCACTAAACCTAGTGGAGTATATTCACTTTCAGAATTGGGACTATCATCTGATCCATCATATGCATATCTTTATTATTTAAACGACTTTGTACATTTAATAAATAATAACAATAAAATAACCGCCTATTACCAAAATTATAATGATATGAATTATATTGCATCGGATTGTTCATTTGGAACATTTAGTCAAGTAAACCCACCGATAGCTCCATCGACTGGTCCAAATGCTCAAATTACTACCGGTTTTGTTGTTTCTAATGTATTATATTATAATGCAACTATTATAACTGGCACTATTACGTCTGCAACTATACCCAGTACTGGTATTGTTGGTATAACGACAGAAGATCCGTATAATCCAGATGGATACACCATAAAATATTATCGAGCGAATTTGTCATCTAGTCCATCTAGTAAAAGATATACATCTGGAACAGCTTATAATGGAGTAACTTATGGTGATGTTAGTGATAATCGAAATGTGCAAAGTGCTGTTACTGATAGTTCATCAATATTAGTAACTAATTTATATCCAGATTCCACTTATAATGTTACGACTAGCGCGAATAATACTTCATCAAATGCACTATTTGGATATGATTCAAGTAGCAGCACATTAGTAACCTATGGAATACCGCCATCTATACTCAGCTTCACAGCAATTGCTGCAACAACACCAATTGCATCTGCAACATGTTCGGCTAGATTAGTAGGAACTACAACGAATTTTAGTGTATATACAAATGTAACATCTATAACAAGTGCTCCTATTTATGCTCCTATACAGAGCCCAGATTATCGCGGTTCAACATTGGCTAATAAATTATTAGATATTAATTGCAATGTAGTTAGAAATGGTCAAACGATTGCTACAGCAGGTCCTTTGATTTATAAAGGGTTTGGGCAACCAGTGCCATCCACTATCACTGATGCTTCAGGTATTACTATAACACCCACTTCTATAACAGACGCATATATCACCGCTGCCAATTATTTACAAGGATATTATCTGAATGCATCATTTCAGGTAGACCTATCAGGATCTACTATATTTACTGATTCAAAATATCCAACCACATGTACTCTCATTCAAAAACAATATGATGATACTGGAACTGCACTAGGGTCACAATTAACCAATTCATCTTCTAGTTTCTCCTTTTACCGAGATTCTTTTTCAATCATTCCAGATATTTCTTCATGTGACATATCATTGAATTCTGCCACCAGTTTTACTCAAATTTCAGGAGTATATTGTGCGACAACAAATATGGTAAAGTTGAATGCTACTACTATTGCACAAAATGTAGGACAATATTTTTATAACAACAATACTTTATTAACTTATCAAGGCGATACTAGTGGAAATATAACTGGCACAACAACAGAAACATCGATGCCGAGTGGTTATTATGATACTAATACGAATAAAATTAATCCATCGATCACATTTGAGAATACTAGTGGAGGTATCACGTATACAAATAATGGTATATGGGCGAATGGTTGTTCGATAAAAGCTACACCTTGGTCGTGGAAAAGTACTAGTGCGGATGGTAACCCCGGAACATCAACTTCTATTCCTATTATTTTTGATCCATTATCATATGCGTTATTATTTACTAATGCATCTAGTTCTAATCCATCTACGATCCAAAATGCTAGTTCTAGACCAGGTTATAGAGTGTGGTCTGGTGTAGCCAATAGTAGTGGGGTAGTAGCTTTACCAACTTCCATTAGATATGCGGATATTTCTTTCAATCATGCTTGGAATATTGCGATTACTAATAATACTACATATGGAAATTTTAATGGAAATGCGACTGGTGAATTGCAAGTATATAATGGAAAGTATATTACAAAAGGTACTACAACTACTGGGTCTTATGTAGATTATAACACATATAATTGTCCTGCATCAAAAAGTCAATATGATTATAGTGGGATAACATCGATATCATCACCAAAAAGATATGCCACTTTTGCATGGAAGTGTGCAGCCTCAACTCCACCATATTTGTACGCTAAATTTATGATATATGGATGTACTCAGAATATGACTAGTATTAATAATGCGGGACCTATTTCATTTACACAATCATCTACCAGTTATAACATGAATGTATTTTTTAGATTTGAAGATGATATGACAATATATAATGGTATGCATTCAAATACAACATGGATAAATGCTACTGAGACAAATACATTGAGTCCGAGTGCGAATATTGATACAAGTACTATTATAGGTGGTAAAAATGCAGGTATAGCCAATACGTCTGTTGCGTCTGGTTCAAATTATACCTTGACAATATATTCTCAAATACCGAATATTAATAATAGTAGTAGCACGAATGTGTATCTTTATGTTCGAATTGAGTTACCTATGGAAGCTAATATCGGATTTTCGTATGTAACTGCTAGATTGGACACGTCAAGTATTGTATAGATTTTTTGCTGCGAGCCGTAGACACTGCGCAGTGTGTCACAATGAAATGGGTGAGTGATTGAACTCCTTGCGCAGCGAAGGAGTTCGATGACGTTCCCCATCCATATCCATTTAGTAAAAATGTGCATAAATGTAAAAATGTGCATAAATATTATAAATTTATATATTATAATATTTATATGTCTGACTCACAAAAGACAAATTTATTATATAAAAAATTTCAACAAACGGCTTTTACAAACGTCAATGCTGCTCCATCTGCAGAACCAGCTGGATCATCAGTATTAAATATTATGGCTAAAAATATCTGGAGTTTAGATATACCTGGAAAAAGTCCATTTAAGACAACAGATGCAAACGCACAATATGAAGATCTTTCGTATAATGGTCTTCCTACTGGTAAAAGATATTATGTCTCAGACCCGTCTTATATACATTATTATGAAAAAGTGCTATTAACCACACAATATTTAAATACGGGATATGCGTGGAGATATTATGGAACAGATGCTACTACTGGTGTGTCTGTATTGCAAACGAATATATTAAGAGGAGCTATTCCTAGTAATTATGATCCAGATAATAGTTATAAAGTGTTTGTTTATAATGGTCACACTAGTGCTAATATACCAGACAATGATTTATCTTATCCATGGACATTTGATGGTACATCAGGATATTTAACCTTTTTTACTCAAGTGACAGGGTTTACTCCAGTGATTTCATTTTGGAAATATGCTGGTCCAGTGGGAATTTCATCAGGTGGCAGTAGTTCAACAGGCTCAGGCTCATCAACATCCTCAATGACATTTGGCTTACATGGAACTGCAGGAGCAACATCAACATATAGTGGAATTAATACATTATTGTTTGATATAGATTCTGGATTTGATATTACACCAGGAGCAACTGGTACGGCGATTATAGGAATGAATAGTACTTTTAAATATTGGGACGTGTCAGGGCAAACAGGATTAGTTGCGGATGGGATAGATCGTGTGAAATTTGAGGGAGGGACTGGAGTACGTATAGAGACTAGTCAAACATCTGATGGTGTAGGTGGTTATACAGGTAAGACTATAACATTTAGTTTAATAGGTAGTGTACAAGGGGTTACTGGGACACAAGGAAGTACTGGTGCACAAGGTAGTACTGGTGCACAAGGTAGTACAGGCGCACAAGGAGATACTGGATGTCAAGGTAGTCAAGGAGCTACTGGCAGTCAAGGCAGTACTGGTGCGCAGGGCAGCACAGGAGCGCAAGGCAGCACAGGAGCACAGGGCAGTACAGGTGCGCAAGGCTCAACTGGTGCTCAAGGCAGTACAGGTGCTCAAGGCAGTACAGGTGCTCAGGGTAGTACTGGAGCACAAGGATCTACAGGAGCGCAAGGCAGCACTGGAGCGCAAGGCTCAACTGGAGCGCAAGGTAGTACAGGAGCTCAAGGAAGCACTGGAGCGCAAGGAATTACAGGAGCGCAAGGCAGTACAGGTGCGCAAGGCAGTACAGGTGCGCAAGGCAGTACAGGTGCTCAAGGCAGTACAGGAGCACAAGGCAGCACAGGTGCACAAGGTTCAACAGGTGCGCAAGGCAGCACAGGAGCGCAAGGTAGCACTGGAGCGCAAGGTAGCACTGGAGCGCAAGGCAGTACAGGTGCACAAGGAATTACAGGTGCGCAAGGAGCTACTGGCAGTCAAGGCAGTACTGGAGCGCAGGGAAGCACGGGAGCACAAGGCAGCACTGGAGCACAAGGAAGCACTGGTGCGCAAGGCTCAACTGGTGCGCAAGGCTCAACTGGTGCTCAAGGCAGTACAGGTGCTCAGGGTAGTACTGGAGCACAAGGATCTACAGGAGCGCAAGGCAGCACTGGTGCACAAGGCAGCACAGGAGCACAAGGCAGTACAGGTGCTCAGGGTAGTACAGGTGCGCAAGGTTCAACAGGAGCGCAAGGCAGTACAGGTGCGCAAGGCAGTACAGGTGCTCAAGGCAGCACAGGAGCGCAAGGCAGCACTGGAGCACAAGGCAGTACAGGAGCGCAAGGTAGTACAGGAGCGCAAGGCAGTACAGGTGCTCAAGGCAGCACAGGAGCGCAAGGCAGCACCGGCAATACCGGTGCTCAAGGCAGCACTGGTGCTCAAGGCAGCACAGGCAGTACCGGTGCTCAAGGCAGTACCGGTGCTCAAGGCAGTACGGGAGCGCAAGGCGATACTGGTGCTCAAGGCAGCACAGGCAGTACCGGTGCTCAAGGCAGTACCGGTGCTCAAGGCAGTACGGGAGCGCAAGGCAGCACTGGCACTCAAGGCAGCACAGGCAGTACCGGTGCTCAAGGCAGTACCGGT
>Ga0114970_10001255_pt1 | contig 18937 bp, 16 predicted proteins | sample M_140205_XF_Meta_FD_87030 | JGI IMG/M metagenome (GOLD analysis project Ga0114970, IMG submission 87030) | Freshwater microbial communities from Lake Montjoie, Canada to study carbon cycling - M_140205_XF_MetaG | ecosystem: Environmental > Aquatic > Freshwater > Lake | place: Lake Montjoie... | reverse complement strand
GGCTTTGAGGATGGTTAATGACTGTATGATGTATGCCGCCAGCACTTCCTGGGGACGGGCCCGTCTGGAACCGGCATTGAGAACGTTCAACTCGCTTGTCATTGCGGCGGCTAGGCTGCTGTCTCCCAACTTTGCCAGGGCAAGCCATGCTTCACCTCGAAGAAAAGGATCCTTGTATTGCACCGGAATCCGAACCAGCAGGCCGGCGGCCGAGGCTACCTTGCGGTCGCCAAGCGACCGACAAAGCCATTGGGCCAGCTCGCCCTTCACCTGTTTCTGGTTGTCGTCGCCTTTTTCAATACTTTCGGTGTCGGCCAGCAAGAGCGCTTTGACCAGAAACTCATCGGTTAGCGACTCCGCTTTCTGGGCCTTAAAAAAGGCCAGCCGCTCGTTGATAGGCATAGCTTCATACTGCGCCCACAAGCCGGCGTTCACTTCCGCCGCGGCGAAGACGCCAAAGGAAAATAACAATCCGGTTAAAACCACAAAGACAACATTTGCTTTCATGGATACCATTATCGCATCCAAAGGACCAGAAAACAAAGAAAAAATTGTCGAGTGGCGACCAAAAGCTGAGCCGGGGTCATTCTAGTTATGGTGCAGCCTTCAAACCTGGCCACCAAACTTCTGTTTCCTATAAGACGTGGGGGTGTAACTAAACCGGCTTCGAAACACCCTGTGGAAGCTTCGTGCACTTTCAAATCCGCACGCGAGGGCAACATCCTGAATCGTCCGGTTGGTTGTTTCCAGTAACTCTTGGGCAGCTTCCAAACGTATCGCGTTCAGGTAGTTGAGAAAGCCCGTACCACAGCTGGCTTGAAAACAGCGAGAAAAATAAGTCGGGCTCAGGTTGACCTGCCTAGCCACCGACTGCAGGCTGAGCTTGTCGCGGAAATGGCTGCGGACATAGGTGATAGCGCGGGCCATCCGTTCTTTAAAGCTGGTCGGCGCAAACCCCGAGGCGCTGAGGGGCACGGTAAAAGCCCGTTCGAGGCGGCCGCAGAGTTCAACAACCAGACCTCGGAGAACCTGGGGTTGGAACTCGTCGGGAGCCTCATACTCGGCCAGAATTTGCTCCATCAAAACACCAACTTCCCCCGTAGCTACCGAGCTCCAGTAAGAGGCACCCAGGCGCCTTCCTGATGGCCAAATTCCTGGGTAGCCCGCCCATTCTGGCCGAAAAATCACCATCAGGTAGCGAGACAGTTCCCCTCCGGTCTGATAATGATGGATATCGTTGGACGCACAAACTGCCAACTCACCGGCCCGTAAAGATCTCCGCGCGCCATTAATTCCAATGGTGAGTGTGCCTTCAAGCACAAGAAAAAGCTCAACGTCGGGGTGCCAATGCGCCAAGAAGTCGAAGCCTTTGCCGCTATGCGCATAGACACCAAGCTGGGGCAGGTAAGATCGGTGTTCGGCAAAAGCTCGCATCTGCCTAACTTAACTCTCTTCTGCTAGGACGACAAGAATTGTCCTATCTACGACAAAAGGTGTCGTACTCAAGGGCTTTTGTGGGGACTACAATGGTCCTATGAAAAAAGCCCTTATTGTCCAAGGCGGATGGGATGGACACGAACCTGTCCTCGTCGCGCAGCTTTGCACTACGCTTCTGGAAAAGAACGGGTTCAAGGTTCATACCAGTGATACCCTCGACAGCTTGCTCGACCCAGTACAGATGGAAAATCTAGATCTTCTGGTACCTATTTGGACCATGAGCACGATTACTCCCGAACAGTTGGCGGCCGTGCTCGAAGCGGTTGCCCAAGGAACGGGAATCGGTGGCTGCCACGGTGGTATGTGCGATTCCTTCCGAAATAGCGTCGAGTGGCAGTTCCTCACCGGGGGTCAATGGGTGGCTCACCCCGGAAACGACGGAGTCGAGTACATGGTGGAGCCGGTGCAAAAAGCTCATCCCATCATGAAGGGCATCAAGGCCTTTTCGGTTAAATCGGAACAGTACTATATGCACGTCGACCCCGCCGTGAAAGTTTTGGCAACCACGCAGTTTCCCGTGGTCGAGGGGCCCCACTCGCCCAACGGGCCGGTGGCCATGCCGGTGGTATGGACCAAGCTTTGGGGCAAAGGAAGGGTGTTCTACACGAGCCTCGGGCATCACTGCGACGTCGTTGCGGCCGAGCCAGCAAGAACAATTCTCGAAAGGGGGCTCGTATGGGCAGCTCGGTAGTGCGCAAAGTCGGAGTTGGTTTGATAGGCTGTGGAAACATCAGCTCGATTTATCTGAAAAATGCCGCCAGCGCGTTTGACAACTTCGAAATCCTCGCCCTGGCCGACCTGATTCCAGAACGTGCGGCTGCCCGAGCGGCGGAGTTCTCGATTCCCAAGGCCTGCACCGTGGAGCAGCTTCTCCGCGACCCGGCCATCGAAGTGGTGCTCAACCTGACCATCCCTGTGGCGCATTTTGCCGTCACCAAGGCAGCCCTGGAAGCCGGAAAGCACGTTTACCTGGAAAAACCGCTCTCGATCACGCTTGCCGAAGGCGAACAACTGGCGGCCTTGGCCAAAACCAAAGGGCTATTGGTCGGCGGCGCTCCCGACACCTTTTTGGGCGCCGGAATCCAAACCTGCGTCAAACTCATCAACGACGGCTGGATAGGCAAGCCTGTGGGCGCAACGGCGGCCATGGTGAGCGGGGGGCACGAAGGGTGGCACCCTGACCCGGCCTTTTACTACCAAACCGGAGGCGGGCCGATGTTCGATATGGGCCCCTATTACCTAACGGCCTTGGTGGCCCTGCTCGGCCCGGCAGCTTCGGTGGCAGGAATGACCGCGACCACCTGGGAAAAGCGCCTGATCACCAGCGCTCCCAAGAAAGGTACCATGATGGACGTGGAAGTTCCCACCCACGTTACGGGCCTGATTTCCTTCGCCTCAGGAGCCATTGCCACGGTGGTGATGACCTTTGACGTGAAGGGCGGCAGTACCCAGGTTCCCTTGGAAATCTGGGGCACCGAAGGGAGTCTTCAGGTTCCTGACCCCAACACATTTGGCGGGCCGGTTCTTTTTCGTCGCGCTGGCGAACCTAAGTGGAGCGAGGTTCCGTTGCTGTTCGGCAGGAGCGAAAACTCGCGTGGTTTGGGGCTTTCGGACCTGATAGCCTCGCTTTCGCAGAATAGAGCTCCTCGGGCCGGAGTCGATTTGACCCTGCATGTTCTGGAACTGATGCAGGGGTTTCATGTGTCGTCCAACACCGGGCGACGGTACCGGATGCGGCACAAGTGCCGGCGCCCGACTTTGAGTTAAGGGGCTCTGAGAATACCGATTGACAGTTCGAGAATCTGCTCCCACAATACTGTTGAATATCCATATATTGGGTATTTATAGGAGAGTCTGATGTCTCGACTGACTTTGTCTTCCGCCCCTTCGGGTTCGGTGATCGATTCGGGGATTTACGGGCATTTTGCGGAGCACTTAGGCCGCTGTATTTATGAGGGTCTTTGGGTAGGGCCGGGAAGCTCTATCCCCAACACCCACGGCCTGCGCAACGACGTGGTGGCGGCGCTCAAAGCCCTGAAGGTCCCCGTGCTGAGGTGGCCGGGTGGTTGCTTTGCCGACGAGTACCACTGGAAGGATGGCATTGGCCCGCAGCCCGAACGCAAGCGCATGGTCAACACCCACTGGGGTGGCCTTGTCGAGGATAATTCCTTTGGCACGCATGAGTTCCTACTTCTGTGCGAGATGATCGGCTGCGAGCCCTACGTCAATGGCAACGTCGGTTCCGGCACGGTGCAGGAAATGAGCGAGTGGGTGGAGTACATGACCTTCGATGGCGATTCCCCCATGGCAAGGCTTCGTCGTGACCATGGCCGAGACAAGCCCTGGAACGTGCGCTATTTCGGTGTAGGAAACGAGAGCTGGGGCTGTGGTGGGAACATGCGTCCCGAGGCCTATGCCGACGAATACCGCAAGTTCCAGACCTTTGTGCGCAACTACGGCGAGAATAAAGTGTACCGAATCGCCTGCGGTGCCGCTGTGGATGATTATCGTTGGACCGAGGTTCTCATGAGGGATGCTGCGAAGTACATGGACGGTCTCACCCTCCATCACTACGCCTGGGAACCTCGCTGGAATGAGAAAGAAACCGCCACCGGCTTCAGCCGTGGTTCGTGGTTCCGGCTCTTGGCCAGTGCGCAGCGCATGGATGAACTGATCACCCGCCATAAGGCGATTATGGACCAGCACGACCCCGACAAGCGCATCTCGATGATTGTCGACGAGTGGGGCGCGTGGCACAAAGAGGAGAAGGGGACTAATCCAGGTTTCCTGTACCAGCAGAACTCCATCCGCGATGCGCTGGTGGCCGGAATGACGCTCAACATCTTCCACAAGCATTCCGACCGGGTGCGGATGGCCAACCTGGCTCAGATGGTCAACGTGCTCCAGTCGGTAGTTCTTACCGACAAGGAGAAAATGCTGCTCACTCCCACCTATCATGTACTGCGGATGTTCCAGGGTCATCAGGGCGCCCGCAACGTGGTTGTTGACCTTGAGAAAGAAGACCTGCCCGAGAGTCCTGGACTTCCACGGTTTTCAGCGTCCGCCTCCCTCGACAGCCACGGCACTCTCCGCCTGAGCCTCTGCCACCTCGACCCTGACAAAGAAGCCACCCTCAGCGTGGAACTTCCCTCGGGAACTTCTATGGCCAAGGCCAAGGGAGAGGTGCTCACGGGGTCTACCATGGATAGTCACAACACGTTTGCCAAACCGAACGAAGTGAAGCCCACAGCCTTCAGTGCGTTTCACATGGATGGAAAGCATTTGTCGGTGAAGATGCCCGCTCGCTCGGTGGTGGTGTTGACCTTTGAGGCCTAGAGATTTAGAAAGAAAGACGTAAGATGATATCCTGACCGTAATTACCGAAGCCTCGGCCGAAGATGTTCATTCCGCCGAGGTGTTCGGCCTCTTCCTTGACCCCGATTTTGACCTTCACCGAATGGTGGCTCGGGAGGCCAAGGTCGGCGAGGGTGACGCCGCTGATCTTCACGCCGTCGACGAAACTTCCCTCTTCGTTGACGCTCCAGTTTTTGAGAAGGCCGTACTGCGAGCCCTCGAGTTTCCACCACTGCGGGGTGTATTTTCCACGCCTGTCGCCGAAGTCACCAGGGCTTGTCCACGTACCCACTTCCACCGAATTGACCCAAAGTGTGATGTCCGAGAGCCAGTTCTTGTTGGTTCCCGGAGTCTCTGACGAGAGTTCAGTGACAATTTCCAGACGGGTGACCGGGCGGTCCTTGAGGCGACTATTGTTGGGAAACTTGTATTCCACCCAGCCTTTTTCAAACCAAAGGAGGCCCGCCTTCATCCGGTCGGGGCTGAGAAAGCTGTCGGGCACATCCAAGTAGCCCACCACACTGTCGCGCGAACACAGCCCGCAGGGCGAGAACACTTCGTAGTTTGTGTACAGGCCGATGGGCATAGCCACCTCGACCACGCCGTCGCCGGCTTCTTTGGCAGAATCCACAAAACGCAGGAGAATCTCATTATAAACGGGGCGGCAAAGCTTTTGGCTGCCCTTGCGGGCTTTCACGGCCTCGGTGGCAATGAGGCCCGCCTCCTCGAGAGTCAGCACATTGGTAGCTACCGTCGACTGCGGAAGAGTCAGAGCATCGGCAAGTTCGTTGACGTTGTGGGGCTTCTGGGCGAGTTGCTGGAGGATACGCAAACGCACTTCTGACGAGAGAACCTTAATAGTTTCTAAGTCATCGCCAGGCGTAAGAATCAGAATACGATCAAGAACTTCGGCCATGGACCTACCTCGCAGTTGGTAATCATATCATGGCCTGTGCTATGTATCAACTAAATTGGTACGAGCAAAAACCTTCTCGAAACCATCGAGCGTTGACACAAGCAATCTGCAAATCGGGTCGAATCCGAGTCAATATCAGGATATGTGATTTATATCATGTTGTTGTTGACGGATGCAAACTGTGGGTTTAGGGTTATTCCACTCTAGGGGGCCCGCGCGGAGCGCATCTGTTGCTACCCTGGACGAACAATAAGGAGGAGCCATGAAGAGATCACTATGGCTGATTGTTGCTGCGTTCTTTGCTGCTTCGGTAGCCTACGCAGACATCGATCCGAACAAGGAAGTCATTCCCGGAGTCAAACGGGGTGACACAATCATCGTTGAAGACCCGACGGGCGCCATTACCAACCCCGACAGCTTCAACATCTGGACATGCTGGGCCGGCGGTAACGGCGGCTGGTCGCACGGGTTGCAGCAGCTTGGCCTTGATACCCTGTGGCTTATTGACCCCGATTCCGGCCTTCCCCACAAGGGCGAAAAAGACAACACCTGGCACAACAGCCTCGCGGCTGATCGCCCGGCGTACAACAAAGACTTCACTGTCATGACGGTGAAGCTGAAGAAGGGACTTTACTGGAGCGACAACGTCGAGTTTACTGCGGCCGACGTCAAGTACACCGTTGAGACCCTGGCTCAGAACCCCACAGCCTTGTTTGGGCCCCAGTTCAAGACCGACGTCAAGAGCGTGGCCACTCCGGATCCTTACACCGTTGTGTTCACCTTGAACAAGTCCAACAGCCGTTTTCACAGCAACTTCACCGTTCGCTGGAATGCCTGCTGGATCATGCCCAAGCATCGTTTCGAAAAGGACCTGAAGTCGGCCACCGACCTGATGACCTACAACTTCAATCCTCCGTTGTCCCTCGGGCCCTATACCCTTAAGGATTACGATAAGAACGGCCGTTGGTACATGTGGGAACGCCGCGCCGACTGGGCAAAGACTTCGATCAATGACTTCGGTAAGCCCGTGCCAACCTACGTCATGTACCAGCTCGACCTGCCCAACGACAAGAAGGTCATCGCTCAGACCAACCACGACCTCGACATGATTCACGAAGTTACCCCTGAAGGAATCATCTCGTTGGCCAAGAACAAGTGGGAAACGAACTGGTTCCAGGGCTTTCCCTTCGGCCATCCGGACCCGACTCTGGTCGCCATTCTTCCCAACAACGCCAAGGCTCCCTTCGATAACAAGGATGTTCGCTGGGCGCTTGCTCTTTCACTCGATATTACCAAGGTCGCTCTGGCGAGCTACAAGGGCGCGGTCACGCTGTCGCCTCTGCAGTACCCCCCAACAGGAACCTCCAAGAAATATTACTTCGACCCCATGCAGGGCTTCCTCAAAGACCTGAGCATCGACACGGGCAGCAATAAGGCCTACAAGCCTTACGACACCACCATTGCGGCTAAAATTGGCGACATGGTGCGGCCCACGTTTGGCGATGCAGTACCCAAGGATGCCACCCGTTTGGCCGCCATGCTGGGCCAAGGCTGGTGGAAGTACGACCCCAAGGCCGCTTCCGACCTCTTGATCAAGGCTGGTATGACCAAGAAGGGTGACCAGTGGTTCAAGAAAAACGGTGAACAGTTCAAGATCACCCTCTTCAACTGGGGAACCGGCAACCCGACGTTGCAGCGCTTGGGCACCATGGTTGCTGAACTTTGGACGGCCTTTGGTATCGAAACCACCGCTCTTTCGGCTCAAGACAACGGTACTCGCTACGGCCTGGGTGACTTCGACGTCAACATGGGCTGGAACATTGAATCGTGGGGTGGTAACCCTGACATCAGCTTCTTTGCCGCCGGTATGCACTCCCGCTTCTACACTCCCGTGGGAGAAGTGCACAACGGACGCAATGCTGTGCGCTACAAGAGCACCGAGCTGGATAACATCCTCGACAAGGTCAACGTCTCCGACTTCAACGATGTGGACAAGAGCGCTGCACTCGGCCTGGAGTTCCTGAAGCTGACCGCCAAGGATATGCCTACCATTCCGCTGATGTCCTACAACGTCATGTCCAGCCAGGACAACACTTACTGGACCGGCTACCCGAACTTCGACAAGCCTTATGCCAACCCGGTTACCAACTGGGCAAACAGTCGCTACATCTTCACGCAGCTGAAGCAGATGCTGCCCCCGAAGAAATAAGGGTCTAAGCTTCTTTCGTAACTTAGGGAGTTCTCCGCCTTCGGGCGGGGAACTCCCCTTCCTTGATTCCTGATCATGCCAGCCTGAAAAGGCAAGCGGGAGAGCCTATGACTTTTAAACATGTTTTCAATAAGAACTTCGGCAAGTATCTGCTTGGCCGGGTTGGCCAGACCATCATGGTCATCATCATAGGAATCACCATTACGTTCATTATCCCGCGGCTAGCTCCAACCAACCCCGTAGAGTTAAAAATCCAGCAGATGATGGTCTCAGGAGCCAACATTCACCCGGAAGCCATCAAGGCCTTCCGCGAGGCGATGAATGATATCTATGGCCTCAAGGGAACCTTGTTCGAACAATATGTGAACTTCTGGAGCCGTCTTTCTCGGGGCGATCTGGGCCCCTCCATCTTTAGTTTTCCACGACCCGCCACCGACATCATTATGAAGGCAATGCCGTGGACGATTGGTCTGCTGCTCTCAACAAGCGTCATTTCTTGGATTTTCGGTAATCTGTTGGGCGGACTGGCGGGCTACCAATCCAACCGTCGCTGGACCAAGTGGGCCGAACTGGCGGCCAACAGCATACGTCCTATCCCGTACTACATTTTTGCCTTTATTTTGCTGATCCTGTTCTGTTTTGTGTGGCCTCTGTTTCCAACCTCGGGGGCCTATGACCCCGGTATGGACGAACATTGGCTCGATCCCGTTTTCCTTCTCAGTGTGCTCCACCATACGTTTCTACCGGCCCTTTCCCTTGTCCTTACGGGCTTGGGGGCCTGGCTGCTGGGTATGCGTGCTTTGGTATCTAATATCATCTCCGAAGACTACGTGCAGTACGCGGAAGTTGCCGGAGTCAAAAAGAAAACAATTCTCTACCAATACGTGATGCGCAACGCCATGCTGCCGCAAATCACCGGGCTAGGCATGAGCTTGGGAGGAATCTTCTCCGGCGCCCTCATCACCGAATACGTCTACGGCATTCCCGGCATGGGGCAATTGTCGTACCGGGCCATTGTAGGCTTTGACTACAGCCTCATCATGGGCGTTTCGATCTTCTCCATCGTAGGCGTATCAGTAGCGGTCCTCATCGTTGACCTGCTGTATCCCATCTTCGACCCGCGCGTTCGGCTCAATTGAGGTATTTGGCATGATTAACGCATTTACAGGCTTGTGGAAGACCTCTGGGTACTTCCGGTTCGGCATCGTGGCTGTGGTTTTTGCTGTGGTCATGGTCGTCTTATCGTTCTTTTCCCCCTACAAACCGATGGAGTCGTACGCTGTGGCGGCCGACGCGCCGCCTTCGCTAGAAAATTGGTTTGGAACGACCAGTCGCGGTCAGGACTTGTTCTGGCAGATGACCTTTGCCCTCCGCAATTCGTTGGCTTTTGGCATCATCACCGCTCTTCTGAGCCGTATTATTGCCATCTTCGTGGGCATGTATTCCGGCTACAAGGGTGGTTGGTTCGACAAAGTTCTGATGTCGGTCAACGATAGCTTTGTCATCATGCCGGTGCTGCCCATCCTCCTACTGCTCAACTTCTTGCTGCGCGACCAGATGAACTGGTTCTACATGTCTTTGATGATGGCCTTATTGGGTTGGGCGTGGGATGCGCGCCTCATCCGCTCCCAGGTGCTCAGCCTCAAGGAAAGGGTGTTTTCCGAAACCGCGGTGTTCTGTGGAATGCCGACGAGAAAAATCATTTTCCGTGAGCACATGCCCTACGTTTTGCCGGTGCTCTTTTCTACCACCATCAACAACCTGCTGTGGTCAATCGGCATGGAAGTCACTTTGTCGATTCTCGGCCTGACCAACCTCAACAACCCCACCATCGGCGTGGTGATCTTCTGGGCCAACCAACATCAGGCAATGATTTCGGGCTCCTGGTGGTGGGTGGCTGCCCCGGTCATTGTCACTGTTTTTGTCTTCACAGGTTTTTACTTGCTTTCAGTAAGCATCAACGAGTTTATTGACCCGCGGACAAGATTGCGGATGAAAGGGGGTGCGGCATGAGTGACCTGATACTTCAGACCAAGGGCTTGCGGGCGTCTTACATCACCCACCTCTACGGTATTGACCGCGAGGTCAAAGTGGTCGATGGCGTGGACTTGTCCATTAAAAAGAACGAGTTTTTCGGCATTGCGGGGGAATCTGGTTGCGGTAAGACCACTTTGCTCAAACTCATCGCGGGTTTCTGCAAGCCACCTTTGCAGGTTCAGGCCGGCTCGGTGGAGTTTCTTGGGTTGAAGGAGCCGATGTCGTTGTTCGAGGCCACCGAGGCGGAGTTGTACAAGATCCGTTGGCGCAACATCAGTTACATCATGCAGGGGTCGATGAACGTTTTAAATCCTGTGAGGAAGATTTTCAAAAGCTTTGAAGACTTCGCTTACCCCCACATGCTGGAGCTTACCCCGGCCGGGTTCAAGCAGCGGGTGATCGAGCACTTGGGCAACCTCCGGCTGAGCAAAGAGGTTCTAGAAACCTATCCGCATGAGCTTTCCGGTGGCATGAGGCAGCGGGTGACTATCGGTCTAGCAACTCTGTGTTCCCCCGAGATTATCATCGCCGACGAGCCCACCACGGCCCTCGATGTGGTAGTGCAGCGTGAAACTCTGGGGCTCATCAAGCGCATTCAGAAAGAACTGGCCAACACCATTATTTTGGTAACCCACGACCTCGCTGTTCACGCCAATGTCTCAGACAGAATTGCCATCATGTATGCCGGAACCATTGTGGAGGAAGGGAAGACTACCGATATTTTTGACCGCCCGGCGCATCCCTATACCCAGCACTTGATCCGTTCGCTGCCCCGTTTGGGCGACAAGGAGAAGAAGGGCTACCTCAAGGGTGCCCCTCCCAATCTTGCCGACCCTCCACCGGGTTGCCGTTTTCATCCGCGTTGTCCTTTGGCCGTCGACCGTTGCCGAGTCGAAGTTCCCAAATTGGAACTCAAGAAGAGCGGAACCATGGCCGCCTGTTTCCTGGCCGAATAGGTCAACGGAGGAATGTTGTGAGCGAAACTATTGAACTGCTTTCTGTCCAGAACGCCAAGAAGTCCTTCCGCCTCGGAGGCATTCTTTCGAACAAGGAAATCATCGCCGTCAACGAGGTGAGTTTTAGCCTGTTTGCCGATAAGCCCGATATCCTTTCCATCATTGGCGAGTCTGGCTCGGGCAAGTCGACCCTTTCGAGGCTCATCCTGCGCTTGCTGTTGCCGGATTCTGGGTCGATCAAGCTCGAAGGCACCGATGTGCACGCCATGAAAGGTCGCAAACAGGAACTCGACTACATGCGCCGCGTGCAACCCATTTTCCAGAATCCTTTTGAAACCTTCAATCCGCTCAACCGTGTGGATGAGTTTTTGATGGCAACGGCCACCAACTATTTCCCGGGAGAAAAACCGGCTCAGGCCAAGGAAAGAGTGGAAAAAGCCCTTCAAGCGGTAGGTTTGTCGCTGGCCGAGGTAGGAGAGCGCTACCCTCATGAATTGTCTGGTGGTCAGTTGCAACGGGCCTCGGTGGCTCGGGCCATTATCCCCAACCCGAAGATTCTTGTGGCCGACGAACCGGTCTCGATGGTGGATGCTTCGCTGCGCATGAGCATCGTCAACCTATTCCAAGAGCTCAAGAACACGATGGGCACGTCCATCATCTACATCACCCATGACCTAGCTACCGCGTACTACATTTCCGACCGCATCGCCATCATTCACAAGGGCTACTTTGTGGAGCAGGGCGATACCGAGGCCATCCTGAGTAAACCCAAGCATCCCTACACCAAATTGCTTGTGGAATCGACTCTCGACCCTCGGCCCGGGGCAACTTCCCTTGCCGACGGCGAAGTGTCTACCGGCGATGAGGAGTACTTGGCGGTGGGTTGTAAGTTCGCGGCCCGGTGCCCACGAGCCATGGACATTTGCCGAAAAGTGCAACCTGCCGAAACCATTGTTGGGAACTGGAAAGTCCGCTGTCACCTTTATGGAGAAAATAATGCAAGCTAAATTACACCTCGACAAAGAGTTCACCGTTGGTGAAGTCGACAAAAGAATCTTCGGCTCTTTCATCGAGCATCTAGGGCGTGCCGTTTACGGGGGCATTTTTGAGCCCGGCCATGCCCAGGCCGACAAAAGTGGCTTCCGCAAGGACGTTCTGAACCTTGTGCGCGAGCTCGATGTGCCGGTGGTGCGTTACCCCGGCGGCAACTTTGTCAGCTCGTTCAACTGGGAAGACTCAGTCGGTCCGGTGGCCGGGCGGCCCCGCCGCCTCGACCTTGCTTGGAAGGCTGTGGAACCTAACTTGTTTGGGCTCAATGAGTTCATGGCCTGGGCAAAAGCGGCCAACACCGAGGCCATGATGGCCCTCAACCTAGGCACGCGGGGTATCGAAGCTGCCAGTGCGCTGGTGGAGTACTGCAATCACCCCGGGGAGTCCTATTGGTCCGACCTGCGCAAAAGCCACGGAGTGAAAAATCCGCACAACATCAAGCTATGGTGCTTGGGCAACGAGCTAGATGGTCCCTGGCAAGTGGGGCAAAAAACCCCCGACGAGTACGGCCGCCTCGCCTTCGAGACCGCCAAGGCCATTAAGCTGTTCGACCCCACGCTGGAATTGGTGGCGGTGGGAAGCTCTAACCGCCGGATGCCCCTTTTTCCCCAATGGGAAGCCACCGTACTCGAGCACTGCTACGACAAGGTGGATTACATTTCGGTGCACGAGTACGACGCCAACCGAGAAAACGACCTGCCAACCTTTCTGGCCAACTCCATCGGCATGGACCACTTCATCAACGACGTAGTGGCCACCTGCGACTTCGTGCAGGCCAAGAAGCGCGGCCACAAACAGATCCACCTGAGCTTCGATGAATGGAACGTCTGGTTCCATTCCAACGACGCCGACAAGAAACTGGCCCCTTGGACCGTTGGGCCCGCCCAGTTGGAAGACGTGTATACCTTTGAAGATGCTTTGGTTGTTGGAACCTTGATCAACACTCTGCTTCGCCATGCCGACCGGGTGAAAATTGCCTGTATGGCTCAGTTGGTCAACGTGATTGCCCCCATCATGACCCGTAACGGTGGACCAGCTTGGAAACAAACGATTTTTTGGCCTCTTTTCCATGCCTCGAAGTATGGCCGAGGCACTTCGATGCACCTCAAACTCGACGTAGGTCACTACGCCAACGCCACTTACGGCGATGTGCCTTGGCTCGACGCTTCGGCCATTCAGTCGGAAGACCGAAAGACCGTCACCGTATTTGTCGTGAACCGGCACGCCAAAGAGACCATTGAGCTCACCGGAAAGTTCGCGGGGCTAGAACACCTGAAGCTGAAGGGTCACACCGTTCTTCACCACGCCGACATCAAAGCCGTCAACGATGAAAAGCATCCCGACAACGTGGCGCCGGTGGAAAAGGCTGTTGGGGCCCAAACCGCAGGCACGCTTTCGGTGGGCCTCGGCCCTTTGAGTTGGAACGTCCTGCGATTTGAGGCCTGAAGATGGCCCTAGAGGTCCGCGTCGACACCCGCCGCCGGTTGGGGGCGATCGACGGGAAGCTCTTCGGCCACTTTATTGAGCACTTTCACCGGCAGATCTACGGTGGCGTGTTCGAGCCCGGTTCGCCGCTCTCAGATTCGCTGGGCCTGCGTAACGATGTCGCCGAAGCGATGCAGGGCTTGGGGGCACCGGTGGTCCGCTGGCCGGGGGGATGCTTCGTCTCCGCCTACCATTGGAAAGACGGCGTCGGGCCCGCGAGGGAACCCTCGTTCGATAAAGCTTGGCGAGTAGAAGAACCCAACACCTTTGGCACCGATGAGTTCATCGCGTGGTGCCGAAAAATTGGAACCGAACCCTATGTGTGCACCAACGCCGGCACAGGCACGCCCGAAGAGATGAGCGACTGGGTGGAATACTGCAATTTGCACTCCGAAGGGCGCTGGGCCAAGTTGCGCCAATCCCACGGGCATGCCGAACCCTACAAAGTAAAATACTGGAGCATCGGCAACGAGAACTACCTTGGTGGCGAAATGGGCTCCAAGACGCCGCAGGAATGGTGCCGGTTTGTGAAGGAATCGGCCAAGATGATGAAGCGGGTTGACCCCACCATCGAGCTTTTTGCCGCCAGCACCCCTGACTTGGAATGGATGCGTCTTTTGCTCCAAGAAGCCGGCGAGGTGCTCGACTGGATTTCCATCCATGGTTACTGGGACCCACTATGGATCAACAACAACCTTGCCCCCTACGAAACCTGCATGGCCTACACAACCCGCATCGAAACCCCTATCGAGCAGATCCGAGCGATTCTCACTGCTACGGGCCAGCTTGGCAAAATCCGGGTGGCCTTCGATGAGTGGAACCTGCGCGGGTGGCATCACCCCTACGTCGACACGGCCGCCAACGCGGCAGACTGTATACGTCCGCGTGATGAGAACGACCGCAACAGTTCCTACACCATGGCCGATGCGGTGTTTTCGGCCTGCTTCCTCAATGCTTGCGTCCGCCACAGCGACCTGATCGGCATGGCCAATTTTGCACCCTCGGTGAATGCACGCGGGCTGATTTATGCCCACCCCGAGGGAATTGTGAAGAGATCTACCTATTTTGTGTTTCAAGCGCTCGCCGAGGCCTTGAAGGGCACGAGCGTCGGTGTGTCCGTCCATGGTGATGCTGGCTTTTCCGTCGGCGATTCGATAGTGCCTTGCCTCGACGCGGCTGCGGCCTTGGAAACCGACGGCTCGTGGGCGGTTTCACTGGTCAATCGGCATCCTGAACAAGCCCAAGTGGTAGACCTGCGCCTCGATGCCGGAGCCACCGGGAAGGCCACTTGGTGTCGGGTCAACGGCCCCTCCAAGGATTCGTATAACGACATTGGCCGAAGCGAGGTAGGGCTCGAGCGTGGTGCATTTGAGATACCGAGCGGCGATTTTTTGTCTTTTAGTCTACCGCCCCATTCGGTGACCGTTGTCAGGGGCTCGTTATAAAAATGCCACAAAGGCTGGCGTCGATGGTGCTTGGTCTGTTGGGATCCATAATGACGCTGGCTGCCGACCCCGGTGCCCCGGGCATGCTTGCCGTAACCGGTGCGTTGAGTACTCATGATCCCACAATAGCCAAGGTGACCGACCGCTATGTGCGTGTGGCGAGCGGCCGCGGCATTCCTATCGCAACCTCACCGGACTTGCTTACCTGGACCACGGCGGGCCAAGTGTTCGCCACCAACCCGGCGTGGACTTCCCAGCAGATTCCTGGCTCTACCGACTTGTGGGCTCCCGACCTCGTATTGCGGGACGGCCAGTGGCGCCTGTACTACGCTGTTTCTACTTTCGGCTCTAACCGCTCGGCCATCGGTCTTGCGGTCAATAGCCACCTAGATCCGGAGCATCCAGAGAAGGGCTGGGAAGACCTAGGCTCGGTGTTTGAAACCTTTCCCACCAGCGATGTGAACGCCATCGACCCGCAGATTGCCAGCGATGGCAAGAAAGACTGGCTGGTGTTCGGTTCTTTTTGGTCGGGGATCCGACTAGTGCCTCTCGATGCTACTGGAAAGGTTGTGGCCGGCGAGGTGCCCCAGCCGTTGGCCCAACGCCCCGACCCGCCTGATGCGATAGAAGGGGCCTTCCTTTACCGCCATGGTGACTGGTACTACTTGTTTGTTTCGTTTGATTTTTGTTGCAAGGGCCTACAATCAACTTACAACATCCGTGTGGGCCGCTCCAAAAATTTCACTGGTCCGTATACCGATAGGGAAGGCATAGCGATGCTCCGCGGGGGTGGCACCCTCGTCAAAGGAAAAGGCTCGCGAGACATCGGACCAGGCCATAACTCGATTTTGGTCGATGGCAGCCAGGAGTACTTGGTTTACCACGCCTACGATGTTCAGGTAGCGGGAATGTCACGGTTGCGCATCCAGCAGCTCACTTGGGACGCGCAGGGATGGCCCGTAGCTCCTTAAATATCGAGGGACTTCTCCACCCGCGTGAACTGCTCATCTTCAGCCCTGTGGGTGTAAGCATCCGAAGCGATGAAGAACACCAGAGACACAACGATTCCTACGGCCAGGGCGACACCCAGGGACTGATACCATTTGATCCAAGGATGGCTGGGCGCCGGGAGAAGCGCCATGGCCAGCACCGTCAGAAGCGCGAGCACCACGCACACCAAAGTGGTCATTCCATCAAGCGTTCCTGAGGGACTATCGACCCGCTTATCCCGCAAATCGACAATCTTGTTCACCTCTTCCAGCATCGTTTGGGCTTCCGCTTTCTTTTGGGCGTCGGCTTCGATGTCCTTTTCCAAAACATTGAACTCTTCGAGCAGCTTTTCGAAGGCTTTCTCGGTTCGTGGGTCGCCTCCTGAGGGCGGGGTCATGTCGATTTCGTACTTGCGCACGTCTTCCAAATAATCCAGAACAAGTTCCTTGACCTTCGGTGCTAAATTAGGGTCAAAGGCCCTTGTTTCAAGGATGATGGATTCTAGGGTAGTTGTCTCGCCAAACAGGGTGGTCTGAGCCGCACTCTGATCACTCCAAACGTTCACGATGATGAAGGCTAGCAGCAGCGTAAAGGCAGTTCCAATGAAACTAAAAACGGCAACTTGGCCATCGGTGTCGCGCTGCTCGAGTTTGATGTAGCCTTTGAGAACCGCAAGCACAACGGGAACAACAACAACAAGAGGTATCCCGATGCAAATCAGCACAATAAACAGAGGCGGTAAAGACAAAAACGCTTCGAGCATAGCTCTCTCCCTAACAAACAAGTAGTAATTTAGGACCCACTGCCTTCGTTAGATTGCACCTCTTGGCACCTCCACGAAGACTTGAGGCGCAAAATGTCCCAAAAACAACTAGGCTGTCAAGCCAAAAAATAGCTGGCATTTCCCGCGCCCAATTTTTGCTAACTAGAGATCCAGAGACTTTTCAACGCGCACAAACTGCTCATCTTCCGCTTTGTTGGTGTAAGAATCTGAAGCGATGAAAAACACTAAGGAGATGACAATTCCTACGGCCAACGCGACACCAATGGATTGAACCCATTTGATCCAGGCGTGGCTAGGGGGAGGGAGAAGCGACATCGCAAGGACCGTGAGTAACGCCAACATGACGCACACCAAGGTAGTCATACCATCGAGGGTCCCTGTAGCGCTGTCAACGCGGGTGTCACGAAGGTCAACGATTTTATTCACCTCTTCCAGAAGAATTTGTGCTTCGGCTTTCTTTTGGTCATCGGCTTCGAGGTCCTTCTCCAAAACGTTGAACTCCTCGAGCAACCTTTCGAAGGCCTTTTCCGTTCGCGGATCCCCTCCTGAGGGCGGAGTCTGATCGATTTCGTACTTGCGCACGTCTTCGAGATACTCCAGCACGAGTTTTTTAATTTCTGGTGCTAACTTTGGGTCAAAGGCTTTTGTTTCAACAATGATCGATTCTAGGGTAGTTGTCTCGCTGAAGAGAGTGTTCTGAGCTGCACTCTGATCGCTCCATACGTTGACAATAATGAAGGCTAGCAGCAGCGTAAAGGCAGTGCCAATAAAACCAAAAACGGCCACTTGACCATCTACGTCCCGCTGTTCGAGTTTGATGTGACCTTTCAGGACGGCATGCACAACGGGTATCACAATGGCCACGGGAGTGGCGATGCAAATCATCACAATGAGCAAAGGCGGTAAAGACAAAAACGCTTCGAGCATAATTCTTCCTTTCGTTAGCTTACTAATTTAGTCAGCAACGCTGACAAAAGTAGACTGTTAACTGAAAGGAAAAAGGCTGTCAAGCTCAGAAGGGTGGTGGGGTTAGATCATTTACGAGGTAACTCAACGGAATGACTAAACTCTGAAACTTGGTCGCAGCGGCAATTTCGAAGCCTGGTAGGCCGCATCAATCAGCTCCGCTTGGGCCAGAGCATCCTTGGCATCCGTTTTAAGGGCGTAGCCTAGATCCACCGCATCCGCAAAGGCCATCAACTGGTAGGTGTAGCTCGATAGAGAAGGCAGATGCTCAACCCTCGTAGAGCCCGACACGGTAACAATAACCCGCGGATCCCAACCCGAAACCACAAAGTTCGGCATATGAACACTGCCTTTGGTACCGGTAACCGTGAAAGGGGCTGCAAAGGCAGGCGATTCAAAATCGCCTTTGGCGAAGCCCGTCACACCATTGGGATACTGAAACTGGAGGTTCATTTTCGTATCAACCTTGCCATCTTGAGCATTAAACTCGGTTTTAGTAATACTCGGCTCGCCCTTGGCAAGGAGATGGCACAACATTCTTTGGCTATGCAGGGCGTAGCAACCCACATCCATCAACGACCCCCCTGCCAAACTGAATTGCAGCCTCAGGTCATTCGTTTGTGGCATGGGAATCAGGAGAGCCGATTCCACCTTAGTCACCTCGCCAAGCTCACCGGCTTTTACAAGGGCCAGCATTCGTTGAAAAACGGGGTGGTAGTAGTAATGAAAACCTTCCATGAAGACCTTACCCGAACTTTTTACTGCGGCCAATACCTCGTTCGCTTCTGCCGCATTGCTCGCGGAGGGCTTTTCACTGAGCACATGCTTCCCCGCTGCCAGCGCTTTCAGGTTCCAGGGTCCGTGAGCGCCGTTAAACAGTGCGTTGTACACCACATCTACCTCGGGATCATCGATGACCTCTTGGTAGGAGCCATAGGCCTTTTCTATTTGATATTGCTTTGCGAACTCGCTAGCGCGTGCTTTGTCGCGAGCACCCACTGCAACTAGCGTATGACCCGTGGCATGGGCGGGAAAAATGACGGCGGCAGGTGCAATTTTCGCGGCACCAAGGATTCCGATTCGAAGTGGCTTTCGTGTAGTGTCCATTCCTGTAATTTATCCTCAAATGACTTTCGGAAGCAACAGATGCGAGAACTCATGCCATCGTCATAAATAAAAGGGGTAGACAGATTGCCGAAATCGAGTTAAGTTCGTCCGAGAATTTTTGCCACACTGGAGGTCCCCTAT
>Ga0114970_10001254_pt1 | contig 18946 bp, 14 predicted proteins | sample M_140205_XF_Meta_FD_87030 | JGI IMG/M metagenome (GOLD analysis project Ga0114970, IMG submission 87030) | Freshwater microbial communities from Lake Montjoie, Canada to study carbon cycling - M_140205_XF_MetaG | ecosystem: Environmental > Aquatic > Freshwater > Lake | place: Lake Montjoie... | reverse complement strand
GAATTACGCATTCAATGGATAAAACTTTTCAAATTGCCTGTGGACTTTGGAATCTACATTTGAAGATAAATCCGTTTGTAACGTAGATGAGAGAAGGCCAAGGAGTTTCGCAGAAACTCTATTGGGTGATTTCTTGGATGGAGGCTAATTCACTTTCCGATCCTGAGAGAAGAGAAGATGCGAAAAAACTGGTTCCAAGGATCAAAGAAGAAAGGATAGATCGTCGCATAGAAACTCCTTTATGTCACAGAGGGAATGCCTTTGGGTATACAGATATCCACAAGCAGAGCCTTGCCGAATTCAAGGGATTGCCAATGTACATCGTACTCGAAGAGATAGAGTCTCCAAATCTTAGCGGAAATGGTGCCTCTATCTTGGGAAGAACGAGGATCTAAGGCGAGGGTTTGGGTGATTACCTTCTTCTCTTTCTCCACTTCAGTAGAAAGTGCTTCCAGTTTGGCTAAGGCCTGTGGACTCCAGGTCACAATCAGGCGTTTCTCCATAGGGAGTTGGGAAAGCCATCCGAGAGAGGCTTCGGGATGAGTATCACAATAGGTGAGATAGGGTTTGATATCCACCACTGGGGTCCCGTCGAGAAAATCCCCTCCTTGGATGCGAAGTCCATGGGGCATTACTTCCAATAGGCGGCAACAGGACATCCCAATGGGCGTGGGACGTGTAGGGGCTCGGGAGGCAAAGACACCCATTTGCTGCGCGCCGCCCAATCGAGGAGGACGGACACAGGCTTGAGCTGGATCCCATCGATGGGCATGGAATACAAACAGGACCCAAATATGGGAGAAACTCTCGAGTCCTCGCCAGTAAGTAGGATGTTGGAAATCAGTCTCGAATAAAATTTCTTGTTCTACATCGGGCACCAATCCCGCTTGGCGAGGGGCGCCCAGATTTTGTCGAAAGGGGCTCTTGATTCTGCCAATTAGCGAAACAGGTAACAGGGGTTGTTCTTTGGATATCATGGCCTGTGTTCCTTTTCTTTTCTCACTCGAACAAGAAGTTCGTTAAGTACGGATTGGGGTTGTGCAAGAACAAAGCGGAAGAATCCTGACTGGGGGCTGTAGAAGAATTGCCCTGGGGAGATGTTGATTTTATATTCATGGAGCCATCGAGTATGTAGCGCCAATTCTGTTTCGCGTGTTTTCTCTTTCGGTAAGTAACGTCGTAGATCTACCCACAGGAAGGGGCCTGCTTGGGTGGGATAACAAGAAATATCCAATGTAGTCTCGAGCCCTTCTTTGGCTCTCCTCAGTTGAGAGTCGAGTCTTCTTTGGCTCTCTTGTAAGAAAGTATCAAGAAAAGGTTTGGATAACAGGGGAGCGATGAGTCGTTGAGGGGCTGTAGAAAGACCATAAAAGAGGCTGATATTTTGCATCCGTGTAAGGAGGTCTTGATTCTCGGAATAGAAGAGGCCCAGTTTAAATCCACTTAAACAAAAATCTTTGGCAAAGCCATAGATCAAATGGGTAAAGTCTGGATCATGGAGGGTAAGTAGGCTTTGATGGTCGGTGGGTTGATGGGTAGAGAGAGCGTAGATCTCGTCGGAGACAATGTGAAGATCATGGGCACGAGCAAAATCACAAATCTGGCGCAGTTCGGTTTCAGGAAAAATTTTTCCCGTGGGATTGTGAGGATGGTTGAGCAAAATGGCTTTGATGGAAATACCGGCTTGCGTAGCCATAGAAAAGGCTTTTTCAAATGCCTCGCGCTCTAGGGCGTAGCCTTTTTCTGGGTCGAGAGGAACTGGTATGATTTTCCCATGAAAGCGGGTTTGCAAATCATGGGTAAATCCCGAGTAGAAAGGAGTGGGGATCATAATACCCTCTCCTTCATCCAGTAGGCAAAAGGAAAGGGCTTCGAGGACTCCCGTCGCGCCTGAGAGGATTACGATGTTCTCGGATTTCGCTCCTGGGATGTGAAGATAATTCTGGAGGAGGCTTGCACATCTTTCTCGGAAGTATTCTGCTCCGTGGAGGCATGCATAGTGGAGGTCCTCGGGGAAGACTTGGGCGTTCTCTTTGAGATAAGGGGAAAGGACGTCATCCATGAGATGATTTTGTGCGGTACCCAGATGGAGGTATCCCGTTGGGTTGGTTTCATCATAGAGGTCTTGGGCACAGAGGAAATGAGCATGGACCAAAGGTGAGCCTTGGGATGCGAAGGTTTCGCTTCTTTTGGAAAATTTCATATTGTTCTCTTTATTTTTTATATGGAGGGCGTTCCTCCCTCCATACCACCCCCCTAGATGTGGGCGTTCCCTCCGTACCCCTCCTTGCTTTCTCCACGCCGCCCCCCTAACTCAGACAACTGGGTCGTACGCCCAGTCCGAGGGAGGCGTCAAGAACAGCTCCATGAAGCGCATTAGCGGCATCGGTAGAGAGAAATCGGCAGAGTTCTGCTATTTCCTTGGGCTGTATCATGCGTTGCCCAGGAAGTTTGGAGAGAAAGAGCTTGCGTGCCTCGTGGGTCATGGATTTGAGGGTACTTTGGTAGAACATATCTGTATCCGTGGCACCAGGGCATACGGTGAACATTTGAATGTTATCAAATACGCATTCGCTGGCGAGTTGCTTTCCCATAAAGGTGAGAGCGGCTTTGCTCATGCCATCGGCTAGGCGAAATCCAGGGTAATGGAAAATCCCTCCTCCCACAGAGCTGATGTGAATGATCTTTCCATGGCCTTGCTTTCGCATGCGGGTCAGGATTTCTTCCGTGAGCCAAAGGGCACCCAGAGCATTCACTTGGAGAAGAAAGAGATCTTGGGTTCGTTTATCTGTACTTCGTCGAGCCACCGTAGCAGAACCCAGGCCTGCATTATTGATCAAGAGATCAATGGAGGCGGGGAGCTTCTCATAGAGGGCATCGTGGGATTTCGGATCAGATAAATCAAAGGGTAGAGGGATTTCATTGGCCTCGGGATTGCGAGGGGCACTGGAGAAATAGGTGCTGTATACCAGGTAGCCTTCGGCTTTGAAGGTTTCTACGAGTTGTTTGCCAATGCCTTGGCTGCCACCAGTGATTAACGCAGTTTTCATTGTTTTCCTTATGATAAAGGAGGGCGTTCCCCCCTCCTTTAAATCCTCCCCCCTTTACGAGGGCCGGAGAATCCTCTTTATTTTAGACATGAGGTCTCGCTTTTCTAGTTTGAGGGAGGAAAGTTTGGGGCTGTCTTGCAATCCAACTAGGGGATGAGCCTCAAAGCTACAGATCAGATTCACCACATGGTAAAGAAATCCATCGTGAAGTAATCGATGCCGATCGTGTATATCCTCCACTTTTCCAATGGTATCGAAGGCGTCATAGTGAACGTGGATAGAATTAAAGGTAGTGAAAACCTTCTGTAGGAAGTGAGTGGGCAGGCATTCCATATGGGAGACTAAGCAGTAAGGATTGAACTCTAGCACCACGATGGGGTGGAATTTAGCTAGGGTTTTTTTTGCTCCCTCGAGCACTTCCCCTTCGAATCCTTCTACATCTACTTTGATAAAGTCAACTCGTGTCAGGTCGTTGGCTTCTACAAATTCATCCACAGAAGTCATAGGGACAGAGATTTTCTCTGTTTGATGATGCTGGGCTGCCATATTGTCCGATTGGGTAGAAACAAAACTTCCTGCACCAAAATCTTGGGTTTCAAAGAAAGAAAGGGTCCCCGACTCTTTTCCTATGGCCTTTTGAATGGGATGGATCTGGGTATATCCATTGATTTTGCTGTTTTCTTCCAGATAGCGAAAGTTTTTTGGGCTGGGTTCAAAGGCAAATACTTGCCCTGCCTTTCCTACCAACGTACCGAAAGCCAATGCAGTGAGTCCAATATTCGCACCCACATCGAAACAAACCATACCTGGGGTGAGGATTTTTTGTAGATAGCTGCCACAGGACTGGAAACCATCGGAAGAAAACCCATCTTGAAAATACCGATCCGATGGATTGCCTGTGAGTTGTAAGGTCTGCGTACCAAAATGGATTTGCTTCATTTTGTTACGCCTGCAACTCTTTCTGAATCAACTCCGTCGCCCGTTTTCCATCGAATTTCCCCTTAATCAAGGGAGAAAGTTCCTTCATCACAGGACCCAATTGGGTGGCCTTCGTGCGAGCGAGAATCTCTCGAATGAAACCCACTACTTCTGCTTCCGTCACCGGTTGGGGTAAGTAAGGGGCTAAATATTGGAGCTCCAATTCCAACTGCTTATAGTGGTCGGAACCAGCTGGGTAGGTGGTCATGGCGTCTTTGAGCATCTTTGAATACTGAATGGCCACATCCGCTTCAGGGACCGGGGCTGTGGAGGTTTTGTTTTCAATGAACTTACTCTTCAACATACGCAGTACGGAAAGCCGCTGCTTGTCTTGGGCCTTCATGGCTTCTTTTATGTCGTTGGAAATACGGTCGAACATGGAAATGCTTCTTTCTTATAGAGAGACTTCTGCGGAGTTACTTTTACCAAGAGCCATCTGGTGTACGAATACTACCATAGCGATTTTTGCCGAAAAGTACAGTGGCGCCCAGCGTGGCGGCAACTTTTGCGGCAAGGGCCCCAAAACCCCCTTGCTCGGGAATGAGATAGCGAGCGTGGGAGAGTAATATCAGATCTTCATCTGCAGTGATGGAGGCTGGATACAACTTTTGATAGGGAATTTTTTTCCATAGGCGTTTCCTCTGTATGGGAGGGATAAGGGATTTTTACCCTTTTGGGATGAGGCCGAGTTCCGTGAGAAACTCATCCAAATCTGGGCCTTCTTTTATCGCGCATAAGGGTAAGGAGCAACCACAAGATTCTTCGCTCATGCCTCCATTTGCGCATACGCAAAGACCAAAACCGATGCTATCCCATACCCCATGAAGAGAGTGGAGAAAATAGGCATAAGAATTACTCAGGGATGTGAATGAGTCAACCGTCATGGGTCTCTTTCCATAATAGATTCCAGCAGAAAGAGAAGGGCATGCACACAGATCACCACAGCAATTATCATTACGTTGGGGGCCTAGCACAGAGCAGCGCGCTTCCAGCCGAAGGCGTGCTGAGGCGTTTGGTTGTACTCTCCCGTACGCACCGCCTAGCTTGCAGCCAGGAACACAGCAACAGAAGCCGCATCCCATATAGGATTCCAGACCGCATCCATGTTTTGTGCCATAGGGATACCCATCAAAGAAGAATCTTATGAGTTGTCTTTCGATCAGTGGGTCAACGGAGACACCAAACTGAGCGGCATATTCCTCTCGAAATTGCTCTTGCTTGGTTGAAATGGATACAGGTGGTTGGAAGTGTGCGGTTGGTTGGGTAACGATCTCTTGGGGGAAGATGTCTTTGAAGATCTTTCGCTCCTCTTTGATGGTTTTCTGAAGATCGGACTGGATATGGGTAAGATCATCGGCTTGCCTGTTTGGATTGGCAAGAAACCCTTGAATTTTTTGCTTCATTTCATGAAGGAGCACCAGACCCAATTTATACCCCAAGAGGCTATCTTGGTTGACCACGCCTTGGATTTCTTGGATGGTCCACAAGGTGATGGATTGGATTTTCTTCTGGTGGCGTTGGTAGTTGGCTATTTGCTTTTGTTCGGTTCTTTTTGCTTCTTCAGCCGCCTGAAGGCTTTCCAGCCGTTCTTTTTCAGCCGTTCGAAGGCTTTCTAGCCGTTCTTTTTCAGAGGCTAGAAATTGGTGGGTGGCTGTAAGTTCTTCTGGGGAATGAGTTTTTTCGCTCTCAGCGGCAGTGCTTATGAGTGGGAGAGCACAACACAGAAAACAGAAAGTGATCTGTCGTCCTTGTGTGAGGAGAGACATAGCCGGAAAAGAAAGGATCTTCATTAATTTCTCCTGTGAAAATGCAACCGGGTCAGAAAGTCCCATATGATAGGAAGGAGGAAAAAAAATAGAAACTGAACATCAGCATGGTGATGTTCTAGAAGTTGAGCCTTCCCCTCAGATATGGTATGGATGAGGCTCGCACATCTTCAGAAAGACGGCTCTTTATATGCAAGATCCCAAATTTATAAGAAATTTTAGTATCATCGCTCACATCGACCATGGGAAATCTACCTTGGCTGATCGCTTAATCGAGGAAACGGGTTCCCTCTCTTCTCGCGAAATGAAATCCCAGGTACTCGACAGCATGGAGCTTGAGCGGGAGCGAGGGATTACCATCAAAGCCCAGACTGCGACCATGAATTACACTCGAGGGGGGCAGACCTACCAGTTGAACCTTATCGACACACCAGGTCACGTGGACTTTAGCTATGAAGTGTCCCGTAGTTTGGCTGCGTGCGAAGGGGCCCTCGTGGTGGTGGATGCCAGCCAAGGGGTGGAAGCCCAGACCATAGCCAACGTGAACTTGGCTATGCAGAACGGTTTGACCCTGATCCCGGTGATTAATAAGGTAGATTTACCGAGCGCTGAGCCGGAAAACGTACGTGCCCAGATTGAAGAAGAACTGATGATTGATGCCCAAGAGGCGATTTTGGTCAGTGCCAAGACGGGGATCGGCATTCGGGAGCTGCTCGACGCCATTATCGATCGAATCCCCGCGCCTACTGTGGTTCCTGATACCCCCCTGCGGGCCTTGATTTTCGATAGCTGGTTTGACTCCTATTTGGGGGCCGTTTCCTTGCTGCGAATTATGGATGGTAGCATCCGCTTGAGGCAGAAAATTCGCATGGTGTCCACGGGCAAGGTGTTTGAGGTGCTCACCGTAGGCAAGCTTACGCCAAAACCATTGGCTGTGAGTCATTTGGTGGCTGGCGAAGTGGGTTTTATTTCCGGTTCCATCAAGGAAGTAGCCGATACCCAGGTGGGTGACACCATCGCTGATGCGCAGACAGAAAATCCCGTGGCCCTGGCTGGCTTTCAAAAGGCCCAGCAGATGGTGTTCGGTGGGATTTTCCCCATTGATTCAAGTGACTACCAGGTGTTGAAAGACTCTCTGGAAAAATTGATGCTCAATGACGCTAGTTTGGTGGCAGAGGTAGAAAGCTCCAGTGCCTTGGGCTTTGGTTTTCGAGTGGGTTTCTTGGGTCTCCTTCATATGGACATTATCCAAGAGCGCCTCGAGCGGGAGTACAATCTCTCCCTCATCTTTACCGCACCCTCCGTGGTCTACCACGTATACCAGCTGGCTGGGGAGATGCTAACGGTGGAAAATCCTGCCAAATTGCCGGATCCCACCAAAATTGAGCGTATTGAGGAGCCCTACGTCAAGGTCACGGTTCGGACGCCCGAGGAGTATATCGGCTCGATTTTAAAGCTTTTGCAGGAAAAACGGGGTACCCAACGGGAGCTTCTTTACTCCTCGAGCAAGCGGGTGGTCATTGTCTACGAAGTGCCCATGAACGAGATCATCTTTGATTTCCACGACAAGTTGAAGAGCCTCTCCCGGGGCTACGCCTCCATGGATTACGAGTTGATGGATTATCGCGAGGGCGATTTGGTCAAACTCGACATCCTGGTCAATAACGAGCCTGTGGACGCCCTGGCTTGCATCATTTACCGTGGGCATGCGGCCTATAAGGGCCGAATTTTATGCAAAAAATTGAAGGACATGCTCTCCCGCCATATGTTCCAAATTGCCATTCAGGCCTCCATCGGGAGCAAAATCATTGCCCGGGAGACACTTTCCGCCATGCGTAAGGATGTGACAGCCAAGTGCTATGGGGGGGATATTAGCCGGAAACGTAAACTCCTTGAGAAGCAGAAAGAGGGGAAAAAGCGAATGAAATCGGTGGGCAATGTGGAAATCCCTCAAAAAGCCTTCCGCGCGATTTTGAGCCTCGACGAGGAATAAAATCCCTTGGTTCCGCGACGATGTTTTTTGCATGGAAGCAATAAAACCGTTGACTTTTCGGTGGAAACTGCTTAAACACATTCTTCTTACTTTTTTTCTACTGGCACGCGTGCGTGCATATATGAACACAGCCTGTGCTGTTTCTCTTTCCCGATGTAAAGGAGCGTATCTTGGCCAAGAAGGTAACTGGATATATCAAGCTGCAAATCCCAGCCGGAAAGGCCAACCCTGCGCCTCCTGTAGGCCCTGCATTGGGTCAGCGCCAGGTCAATATCATGGCGTTCTGCAAGGAATTTAACGCCCGTACCCAGAAGCAAATCGGTTCGATTTTGCCAACGGTGATCACGGTATATGCGGATAAATCCTTCTCCTTTATTACGAAGAGTCCTCCCGCTTCTGATTTGCTTAAAAAAGCAGCCAAAGTGGACAAGGGTTCTCCGACAACGGGGAAGACTACCGCAGGTAGCGTAACAGCAGCGCAGATTCGTGAAATCGCGAAAATTAAAATGGCCGACTTGAATGCCTATGACGAAGACGCTGCCTACAATATTATTGCAGGCTCCGCTCGAAGCATGGGTTTGACAGTCGAAGCGTAATTTATCAACCGTAGGAGAGGGGCGCCGTTTGGAAGCCCCTCGTTTGCACTACATGGAGTTTCGTATGGCAAAAAGAGGGAAAAAATACAGCAAGGCGGTGGCAAAAGTCGATCGTCAAAAGTTGTATTCATTGGCAGAATCCGTTGCCTTGGTTCAAGATACGTCCTACAGCAAGTTTGTAGGCAGCTTGGACTTGGCCGTGAACTTGGGTCTTGACCCTCGACAAGCGGATCAAAACATTCGTGGGGCAACTCCGCTTCCGCACGGAAAAGGCAAGCAAGTGCGCATCGTCGTATTTGCAAAAGGTCAAAAGGCCATCGATGCTCAAAACGCGGGCGTAGCCCAAGTGGGTGGAGATGACTTGGCTGAGAAGATTTCCGGTGGATGGTTGGACTTTGATCAAGTGATCGCCACCCCGGATATGATGGCCGTGGTAGGGAAGTTGGGTCGTGTGCTCGGTCCTCGTGGATTGATGCCCAACCCAAAAATGGGAACGGTTACGTTCGACGTTGTGCCTGCCATCGAGCAATTGAAAGCCGGTCGTAGTGAATTCAAAGTCGACAAGGCTGGGATTGTGCACACTTCCGTCGGTATCTTGAGCATGGGAACAGACGCTTTGGTTGCCAACGCATCTGCTGTGATTGACGCGCTTTTGAAGGCGAAGCCAGGCTCTGCCAAAGGTACGTATGTGAAGAAGATCTCCTTGTCCTCTACTATGGGACCTGGGGTACGCGTGGATCCAGCTCCGTATCGGTAACTCACACGGGCGTTAGACAGAAAGAAGGTCCCCTACTATGGCAAAAGATAGAAAGACAAAGGCACTGCTGGGTAAAAACCTCGCAGAGAAATTCAACAAGGCTCCAGCTGCCATCGTGGCTGAGTACCGTGGTTCTACCGCAGAAGAAATGGCTGACTTGCGTCGCCAACTTCGAAAAGTAGACAGTGAATTTCGAGTACTAAAAAACCGCGCCGTGAAAAAGGCGATATCTGAATATGCAGTTTCAGCTGAGGCTCTCTCTTCTACTTTGAGGGGCCCCATCGGGATTACCTACTTATATGGTGATCCAGCTGCAGGTACAAAGACGTTGCTTGAGTTTGCAAAAGATCATGCAAACATGAAAGTAACGGCGGGTTTGATGGATGGTGCGCTCGTATCTGCTGAACAACTTAAAGCCATTTCTGAGCTTCCAAGCAAAGAAGTGCTGCTCGGCAGACTCGTCGGTACATTGGTTGCTCCCCATCGTGGTTTACTCTATGCCCTCAATGGGGTTAGCGCGAATCTCGTTCGGGTTATTCAGGCAATAAAGGACAAGAAGCCTCAATAATTGAGACTCTTTGGAACAGAAACACAAAAAACGAACGAAAAGTTTAGGAGAAACTCATGTCTACAGTATCAAAAGAACAAGTTGTACAATTCTTGGAAAACTTGACCCTACTCGAAGCCGCTGATTTGGTAAAAGAATTGGAAACCAAGTTCGGTGTAAGCGCTTCTGCGCCTGTAGCTGTAGCTGTAGCTGCACCTGCTGCTGCTGCTGAAGAGCAAACTGAGTTCACCGTGATCCTTAAGGATGCCGGCGACAAGAAAATCAACGTGATTAAAGAAGTACGCGCGTTGACTGGCTTGGGCTTGAAAGAAGCTAAAGATTTGGTAGAAGCTGCCCCTAAGAGTGTAAAAGAAGGCGTTTCTAAAGAAGATGCTGCCAAGATGAAAGATGTGTTGGAAAAAGCTGGGGCGAAGGTCGAAGTAAAATAATCGGTGACCTTTCCCTTATAGACCGCCAGATTTTGTATGGTATAATGGTATCACCCTTCTCAATTTTACTATACAATTTTTTGTCGGTTGTTCGAACGATCGTGATACACTTGGATCATTTTGCAGGAGCAGGGCACGGGAGCCGAAATTGAGTCGGATTCTCAGGCCCTGCTTTGTTCTTACGCCGGCGTGAAATTGTTTGGGATCCACATCAATTGGAGTGCAGTATGACGTCGTTAGACGCTTCGTTTACACGTCTCAGGAAAAGTTACCAGAAGATTAAGCCTGCGATCAACCATCCTTACTTGATTGAAGTACAAAGAACCAGCTACGAGCATTTTTTACAAAAAGATGTGGAATCCGATCAACGAAAGAAAATCGGTTTGCAAGGGGTTTTTACCTCCGTATTTCCTATTCGAGATTTTTCTGAGACTGCCTCGATTGAGTATGTGGGCTATTCTTTTGAAGCGCCAAAATATTCAGTGAATGAGTGTCGTCAACGAGGGATGAGCTATGCGGCTCCCTTGAAGGTCACCATTCGTCTGGTGGTTTGGGATGTAGATAAGGAAAAGAACCTTCGAAGCATTCGGGATGTGAAGGAACAGGAAGTTTACTTCGGCGAGATTCCATTGATGACAGAGAACGGAACGTTCATCATTAATGGAACGGAACGGGTGGTGGTATCACAGCTTCACCGGTCCGCTGGGGTATTTTTTGACCATGACAAGGGCAAGAGTGTAGGGGGAAAAGTTCTCTATACCGCTCGGATTATTCCGTACCGAGGCAGTTGGCTCGACTTTGAGTTTGACTCCAAGGACATTCTGTTCGTTCGCATCGATCGCCGACGAAAAATGCCGGTAACGGTATTGCTCAAGGCGTTGGGATATACCAATGAGCAATTGTTGGCCTATTTCTACAACCGGGAAGAAATTCTTGTTTCCGGGAAAAAATTTGCTACCACATTGAATTTTGATTTGCTTCGTGGACAACGAGCCGGTTTTGACATCGCTGATGCCAAAACAGGAAAAGTTTACGTGAAGAAGAACCGACGGATTTCCGTGGGGATCATTCGTCAAATCGAAGCGGCTGGGATTACCTCTCAGCCTATCGAAGCGGAAGCTTTGATCGGTAAAATTACCGTTTTCAATGTGATGGATGCCAAAGGTAACTTGGTTGTGGAAGCCAATACCGAGTTGACCAGCTCTCATATTCAAGAGCTCCTCAAAAGTGGCGTGAAGAAATTTGACGTGCTTCACATCGATGGTGTGAACGTAGACAATTCCTTCCGTAATACGTTGTTGGCTGACAAGATTGAGACTCGCGATGAAGCCATTATCGAAATATATAAGCGTTTGCGTCCGGGGGACCCGCCTTCTCCAGAGCCAGCGGAATTGCTCTTCAACAATCTCTTCTTCAATGCCGAGCGATATGACTTAAGTGTTGTAGGCCGTTTGAAAATGAACGAGAGATTGGGAGAGAATGCCCCTCTTGAGCAGTCAACCTTGACCAAGGATGACATTCTTAAGACAGTGGCTTACTTGTTGAAACTGAAGAGTGGACAAGGCGATATCGACGATATCGACCACTTGGGGAATCGACGGGTTCGTGCTGTAGGGGAATTGCTAGAGAACCAATACCGAGTGGGACTTCTTCGCATTGAACGAGCCATTCGGGAGCGGTTGCAGTTGCAAGACGTGGACACATTGTTGCCCCACGACTTTATCAACAATAAGCCGGCAGCGGCTGTGGTAAAGGAATTCTTCGGGAGTTCTCAGCTGAGCCAGTTTATGGATCAGACGAACCCTCTGTCAGAGATTACCCACAAGCGTCGTCTTTCTGCACTTGGGCCCGGAGGGTTGAGTCGAGACCGTGCTGGTTTCGAAGTGCGAGACGTGCACCCTACTCACTATGGTCGTATTTGTCCGGTAGAAACACCGGAAGGTCCGAACATCGGATTGATTTCCTCTTTGGCTTCTTATGCCAAAGTGAATGCATATGGGTTTATCGAAACACCGTACCGTGATCTGCAAGCTGAAGCAGATGGAGTTTCCCAACGTGAAGGGATTCGCTACTACTCAGCTTCCGAAGAGCACAAAGATCACGTAATTGCACAGGCTGGTGCAAAGTTCACCGCTGACGATTACATCAACGCACGACGTCAAGGGGAACCGGAAATCGTGCGGGGAGAAGAAGCGGACTTGATGGACGTATCCACGACCCAATTGGTGTCTGTGGCTGCCAACTTGATTCCTTTCTTGCAAAACGATGATGCCAACCGTGCCTTGATGGGATCGAACATGATGCGGCAAGCTGTGCCGCTCATTAAGTCCCAAGCTCCATTAATTGGAACGGGGATGGAAGGCATTGTAGCCCATGACTCAGGGGCTTCTGTCATTGCAGAGCACAACGGGGTTGTGGTGTCTGTGGATGCTGAGCGGATCGTAGTAAAAATCGATGCAGCTTCTGGTAAACCCGACTCCGTGACGGAAGTGGGTGCGGATGTTGATATCTATGGATTGAAGAAATACCGACGGTCCAACTTGGATACTTGCATTAACCAAAAACCTATCGTTAAAGTGGGCGAGCGGGTGAGTGTAGGGGATGTTATTGCCGATGGATTTGCGACGGAACTGGGTGAATTGGCTTTGGGTCAGAACGTGACTGTGGCCTTTATGCCTTGGAACGGATACAACTTCGAAGACTCCATCTTGATCTCCGAGCGGGTAGTGAAGGAAGATCTCTACACTTCCGTTCACATCCAAGAGTTTGAGTGTATTTCTCGAGATACCAAATTGGGACAAGAAGAGATCACCTCTGATATCCCGAACGTGGGAGAAGAGGCTCTCTTGAACCTGGACGATGCAGGGATCATCCGCATTGGTGCCGAAGTGGCGCCAGGGGATATTCTTGTGGGTAAAATTACTCCGAAAGGGGAAACCCAACTCACTCCAGAAGAAAAGCTCCTACGGGCCATCTTCGGGGAAAAAGCGGGCGATGTACGGGATACATCCTTGCGTGTGCCACCAGGGGTTGTGGGAACCGTGATTGGATGTAAGGTATTCGCTCGGGAAGGTACCGAGAAGGATAGCCGTACTCTGCAGATCGAAGAGCAAGAAGCCGCAAGTTTGCGTAAGGATGAGCGGGACCGTATCAGCATCTTGAAGCAATCAGCCGTTCGAAAGATTTTGGCCATCGCGGAAGGGCAAAAAGTTGCCAAAGAAGTGAAGGACAAGGACGGAAAGATTGTGATGCAAAAGGCGGTTGCCCTAGAGGAAGCCGTATTGCTCGAGACAGATTATAACAACTGGTACAATATTTCCCTCAATGATGCAGAGAAAAATGCCCTCTTGGCAAAAGTCTTTGCGAACTTGAAGGAAAAAGTAGCTCAGATTAAAGCCATCACCGATACTCAGTTGAAGAAACTGAAAAAAGGAGATGAGTTGCCTCCAGGCGTAGTGAAGATGGTAAAGGTCTATGTTGCCATCAAAAGAAAGCTGCGCGTGGGAGATAAAATGGCCGGTCGCCACGGGAACAAGGGGGTTATCTCCCGAATTCTACCGGAGCAAGACATGCCGTTTACCGCAGACGGTGTACCTGTGGACTTGGTGTTGAACCCACTCGGGGTTCCCTCTCGTATGAACGTGGGCCAGATTTTGGAAACCCACTTGGGATGGGCCGCCAAGAACATTGGAATGGCACTGAATCGCGTGATGGACGAGGCTTTTGATCGAAAAGCTTTGGAAAAAATGTGTCTTGCGATTTGGGACACAAACGATGTGAAGGACGTGGTAGAGTCTTTTGTCAAGACATGCAGCGATGATGAGCTCAAGACCTTTATCCAGAAGTACAAGGAAGGCGTTCACTTTGCCAACCCAGTATTCGATGGAGTGACGGAGTCAGAGATCGAAGCGGCCTTGAAGTTGGCTGGTGTGGAAACCGATGGTCAGACCGTTCTATTTGACGGATTGACAGGAGAGCAGTTCCATAATCGAGTCACCGTAGGTGTGATGTACATGTTGAAGCTCCACCACTTGGTGGATGAGAAGATCCATGCACGTTCCATCGGTCCATACTCGCTGGTTACCCAACAGCCATTGGGTGGAAAAGCCCAATTCGGGGGTCAGCGACTCGGGGAGATGGAAGTATGGGCGATGGAAGCATACGGAGCTGCGTATACGTTGCAAGAAATGTTGACGGTGAAATCCGATGACGTTTCTGGACGTACCCGCATGTATGAGTCCATCGTGAAGGGGACGAACTTGGCCAGTCCAGGGTTGCCGGAAAGCTTCAATGTATTGGTGAAGGAACTTCAGAGCTTGGCTTTGGATGTGAATTTGCTGCGAGAAGATGGGGAAGAGTTTCACGTAGAGCGGGCCTAAATTTAAAAAAGCCTGAGGAGATATCGTTTTGAAAGACTTACTGAATTTCTTCGACAAACCAAAAGATCCACTTGATTTTAGTGCGATCCGAATCTCACTGGCCTCTCCTGAGAAGATCCGAAGCTGGTCTTACGGGGAAGTGAAAAAGCCAGAAACCATCAACTACCGTACGTTTAAGCCGGAACGGGATGGTCTTTTCTGCGCGAAAATCTTCGGGCCTGTGCGGGATTTCGAATGTATTTGCGGTAAGTATAAGCGCATGAAACACCGAGGCATCGTGTGTGACAAGTGCGGAGTGGAAGTCATCCATTCCAAGGTACGTCGTGAACGATTGGGTCACATTAACTTGGCAACGCCAGTGGCTCATATTTGGTTTTTGAAATCCTTGCCTTCCCGGATCGGTACCATTCTGGATATCGCTTTAAAGGATATCGAGCGGGTATTGTTCAGTGAGTCTTACATTGTTCTCGATGCAGGGGATGAGGACGTCACTGGATTGACCCAAGGATCTGTCATTGGGGAGGATGAGTACGAAGAGTACTTGGCGAAATTCGGAAACGGGGCTTTCCGAGTTGGCGCTGGTGCCGAAGCCATTCTCGAATTGTTGCAAAAGCTTCGCATCGATGACTTGGAAGAGGATCTTCGTCGTGGTCTTACGGACAGCAGTTCTGAGGCCCAACGCAAGAAGCTCCAGAAGCGTTTGAAGGTGGTAGAAGCCTTTAAGACGAAGGATCGTAACGGAAACTTCTGTGCGAAGCCTGAGTGGATGATGCTCTCTGTTGTTCCCGTGCAGCCACCGGACCTTCGTCCGTTGGTGCCGCTCGATGGGGGCCGTTTCGCCACTTCTGACTTGAACGATTTGTACCGTCGTGTAATTAACCGTAACAATCGGTTGATTCGTTTGATGGAGCTCAATGCGCCCGATATTATCGTGCGTAACGAAAAGCGAATGTTGCAAGAAGCCGTGGATGCACTTTTTGACAACGGTCGTCGAGGTAAGGTCTTTACTGGACCGAACAAGCGTCCGCTTCGTTCTCTGTCCGACTTCTTGAAAGGGAAGCAAGGTCGCTTCCGTCAAAACTTGCTCGGTAAGCGGGTAGACTACTCTGGTCGTTCTGTGATCGTGGTAGGTCCTGATCTTAAGCTTCACCAGTGTGGATTGCCGAAGAAGATGGCCTTGGAACTCTTCAAACCGTTCTTGTATGCGAAATTGGAAGAACACGGCATCGTGTCTACCATCAAGAGTGCAAAGAAGTTGGTAGAGAAAGAACACCCTGAGGTATGGGATGTGTTGGAAGAGGTAACAAAGGAACATCCGATTCTTTTGAACCGTGCTCCTACCCTCCATCGATTGGGGATCCAAGCTTTCGAGCCGGTCTTGATCGAAGGAAAAGCCATTCGATTGCACCCGTTGGTTTGCTTTGCTTTCAACGCAGACTTTGACGGTGACCAGATGGCCGTCCACTTGCCGCTTTCTATCGAAGCGCAGATGGAAGCCCGTGTATTGATGATGTCCACGAACAACATCTTGAGCCCCGCTTCTGGGTCTCCGGTGATCGTGCCCTCTCAGGATATTGTGCTTGGGATTTACTACCTCACAAGAGAAGATTTGGCTGCCAAGGGCGCTGGAAAACGCTTCTCTTGTTTGGAAGAAGTGCGCTGTGCCTATGACCACGGGGAAATCAGTCTTCACACACCTGTAGAGGTTGCGGGGATTCGGAATCAAATGATGAAGACCACCGTGGGTCGTGCATTGTTTTCTGAAGTGATTCCGGAAGAGATCCCTTATGAGTTCTTCAATAAGTTGATGAACAAGAAAGCCTTGGCTGACTTGGTAGAGGAATGCTTCCGTACCTGTGGTCCGAAGAAAACTGTATTGATGGCCGATGCCATTCGTACCTTGGGGTATACCTATTCGACCCAAGCCGGTCTTTCTATCTCCATTGGAGATATGGTCATCCCTCAGGAGAAAGCCATGCTTCTCTCCCAAGCGGAAGATGAAGTAAAGCGAATCAAGGAGCAGTACTCAGAAGGATTGCTCACCGAAGGGGAACGATACAACAAGGTTGTAGACATTTGGGCTAACGTGACTGAGCGGATTGCCGAATGTATGTTCAACAACATCGCAGAAATGGATGTGGTTGATCAAAATGGTGTGACCCGTCGAGTACGAAGCGACAACAGTATTTTCATGATGGCCGACTCTGGGGCTCGGGGTTCTGCGCAGCAGATTCGTCAGCTGGCAGGTATGCGGGGATTGATGTCTCGTCCGTCTGGGGAGATTATCGAAACGCCAATTACAGCGAACTTCCGAGAAGGGTTGACTGTGCTTCAGTACTTCACCTCCACTCACGGGGCCCGTAAAGGTCTTGCGGATACAGCGTTGAAGACAGCCAGTTCTGGATATTTGACTCGTCGTTTGGTGGATGTGGCGCAAGATGCCATCATTTACGAATACGACTGCGGCATCGTGAATGGGGTGAAAGTGACCCCCATTCGAGACGGTTCCGATATCCGTGTCTCTTTGGCAGAGCGGGTTTTGGGTCGCACGGTGGCTGGTGTGGATGTGAAGCACCCGATTACGGGAGAAGTGCTTGCCACGATCGGCGCCTTGCTAGAAGAGGCAGACTGTCGGAAATTGGAAGAAGCCGAGATTGAAGAGATCGAAATTCGTTCTCTCCTTCTTTGCCAAGCCAAACGAGGGATGTGTGCCACTTGCTACGGTCGAGATCTTTCCTCTGGGAACCGAGTGGACCTCGGTGAAGCGGTGGGCGTAATTGCCGCCCAGTCCATCGGGGAACCAGGAACCCAGCTCACCATGCGTACCTTCCACTTTGGGGGTACAGCAACGCACAAGGTGGAAACCAGTGCCTTGGAAAGCCGCTTTACCGGAAAGGTGAAGTTGGTCAACGTGAAGTTGGTTGTGAACAAGCAAGGCAAGCAAGTCGTGCTCTCTCGAAACGGAGAAGTTCACATCATTGGTATGGAAGGCCAAGTGCGAGACATATACCCATTGGTATACGGAGCGACACTGGTTGTAAAAGAGGGTGTGGATGTTGTGGCTGGAGAGGCTTTGGGTAACTGGGATCCATTCTCCATCCCCATCGTGGCTGAAGTACCTGGTCGAATTCGGTACGCTGATCTTCGAGAAGGAAAAACACTCGAAGAAAAAGTGGATGATATCACATTCTTGACGCGAAAAACCGTATCCGAATACAAAGGGGAGGCCTTGAAACCTACCCTCGAGATTGTGGATGAAAACGGTCAATTGGTGAAACCACCGGTCGGGGGACGAAGTGCCTACACCCTCCCTATTGGTTGTATCATCAACGTGGAAGAGAATGCGGACGTGGCTATGGGAGACATCCTCGCCAAGATCCCAAGAGAAGCCACCAAGACGAAGGATATTACCGGGGGTCTCCCTCGAGTGGCTGAGTTGTTCGAAGCTCGGATTCCGAAGGATGTGGCTATCATGGGCGACCGCAAAGGGACCATCTCCTTTGGGGATGATTCCAAAGGTAAGCGGAAGATTGTGATCACCGATGCCGAAGGCGGGAAGTCCGAGTACCTGATTCCAAAGGGCAAGCATATCCTTGTCAACGATGGGGACTTTGTGCGCAAAGGGGAATCTTTGGTGGATGGTCAACCCAACCCTCATGAGATTTTGTCTGTGATGGGGCCTGTGGCTTTGGCTGACTTCCTGGTGAATGAGATCCAAGATGTGTACCGTCTACAAGGGGTACGTATCAACGACAAGCATATCGAGGTCATCCTACGACAAATGCTTCGCCGTGTACAGGTCATCGATTCTGGGGAAACCACCTTTATGCCAGGGGAAACCGTGGCCAAGATGGAGCTGGACTCTGTGAACCACCGTGCCGATGAAGATGGCTTGCGAACGGCCACTTGGCAGCCCCTTCTTTTGGGGATTACCAAGGCATCCTTGTCCACGGAGAGCTTTATCTCCGCGGCATCGTTCCAGGAGACCACGAAGGTCCTCACCCAGGCAAGTATTGAGAGTAAAATCGATTACTTACGTGGATTGAAGGAAAACGTGATCATGGGACGTTTGATCCCAGCGGGAACGGGTAGCATGGCGTACCGGCATCTGACGGCCCAAGAAGCCGTGGGTGCTCATTTGGATAACGGCATGTTAGCCAGTGCTGCAGGTGGATATGATGATCTTGGGGAGGAAGGGAACGGCTGATTATAAGGGGGTTTCCTTATGATTCTCGTTGCCACTTGCCTGGGAATTTGATAAAGAGTGGGGCTCCACAGTCTACCTTGGGGTACTTTGGGCCTCTTGAAGCGATAGGAAATAGGAAAACCGAGACGATGCCAACGATTAATCAGATCATTCGAAAAGGGCGCAAGCAGCAAAAAACCAAGTCAAAAGGGCCTGCGTTGCAACAGTGTCCTCAACGACGGGGT
>Ga0114970_10001253_pt1 | contig 18949 bp, 18 predicted proteins | sample M_140205_XF_Meta_FD_87030 | JGI IMG/M metagenome (GOLD analysis project Ga0114970, IMG submission 87030) | Freshwater microbial communities from Lake Montjoie, Canada to study carbon cycling - M_140205_XF_MetaG | ecosystem: Environmental > Aquatic > Freshwater > Lake | place: Lake Montjoie... | reverse complement strand
GCCTTGGGCAGGCGTTCAATCTCACTCGCCGGCACCTTGGTTCGGCTACCCAGCACCACGGCCACGGCATTGTGCGCCGCCGCTAGCGACGGCATCTGACCGGGCTCCGTCGCCGCGGTGGGCTCATAAAGAATATCAAAGCGTGCCCGTGCAACCTCCAGGGCAGCGTCAGTCAGCGCCGCCGCAACCAGAACCCTATGCCGCATGGCACTTTCCCCTCACCGATAGTCGGCGTTGTTTAGTCCTCTCGCCCCAGCGGGCAAGACCTAGTGACCGTAAGCGCGCCAGAAGAAGCGCAGGGTCATGACACAGGCCAGGGTCAGGGTGAGAGCCCGCACAATACGAGGATCAAGCCGTTGGCTGAGGTGAGCACCGGTAAACCCACCGACCAGGGCGGCAACGGCCATAATCGCGGCCTCGCGCCAATGGACCACGTCGGCGATGGCGAACAGGATAATCGCCACCGTATTAAAAGCACTGACCATAATGACGCGCGGGGCATTGAGGATTTTCACCTCACGCCCATCCAGCAGGCTCCAGGCCGCCAGCAACATCAGCCCTGCCGCGCCGCCGAAATAGCCGCCGTAGATACTGAGCACCAACTGCACCGCCAGCACGATTCCGCTGTGGCCGCGCAAAACACCTTGCAAACGATCGGCAATTCGCCGGCCGAATGCCAAGGCCAGGGTGGCAATCAGCAAGAGCCAGGGCAGCACACCGTCGAACACCGCTGTCGGGGTCCACAGCAGCAACAGGCTGCCAACAAACCCACCGATCAGGCTGGTTATCAACAGAGGCTTTACGCCCACACCGCCGACGCCATCGAGGTTAGCGCGATAGACGAAAGCACTGGCAATGCCGCCTGGATAGAGCGCAACACTGCTTGAGGCATTGGCGCTTACGGACGGAATGCCTGCCGCGATCAGGGTTGGAAGGGTCACGAACGATCCGCCACCGGCCAGGGCATTCATGGCCCCGCCGAGCAATCCGGCACCGGCAATCAGCAGGACAGAACTCATCCCCGCTTATCCGCTTGAGGACCGCGGGTTTCAACTCCCGCGCGCGGCTAGGTTCCGCTGAGCGGCGGCACGTCGTCGCCGGCCGTCTTGGTGCGGGCGATATTCATGGTCATCGCCAGCAAGGTATAATAGCCGGCCACCGCTGCCAGATCGATCAGGCCTTGTTCGCCCAACAGGTCGCAGGCTCGGGCATAGAGCGCATCATCAATCCCGCGCATCCGGTGCAGCTGATCAAAAACATCATAGACCGCAGCCTGGGCGGGCTCCATCGACACGGGACGCCGTCCTTCCGAAATAGCCTCGACAACAGCGATCGGCAGGCCCGCCTTCAAGGCGGCCGGGCGGTGAATTTCCCACTCAACGGGCTGGGACCACAGGCGGGAGACCAGCAGGATCGCCATCTCGCTCAGCACGAAGGGCAGGCTGGAGTGGTAGCGCAAATAATAGCCCATCTCATGGGCGCGCAGCATCAACTCCGGGCTGCGGATCAGCGGCCAGAATGGGCCGAACACCGGGACACCACGAACTGCTGCGAAGGAGGCCGCCGCGGCCGTCTGGGCCGGGGTAAACGCCTCTGGCGTAAGAGACGGAAGGCGATCGGGACCGTTGCCGCCGCCTGACCTTTGAATGCCCATAAGTTCCTCCCTGCGCCAAGCAATGCTAGGCGAGGTGTGCATATTGCAATGCGCCGCTGATTCAAGCCCGGCGGCCCGCCAGAAAGACCGCATATCCCCGAATGCCGCCCGCCCCCGAACATCCCGCCAAGGCGGCCCCCGTCTATGCCGTGCGGGGCTCCACAGCCTTTCTGAAGATCAGCTTCGCCCTGTTCCTAGCTGGGTTCTCGACCTTTTCCCTGCTGTACTGTATCCAGCCCCTGCTGCCGCTGTTCGCGCGGGATTTTAGCGTAAGCCCGGCGCAGAGCTCGTTGGCCCTATCGATGACCACGGGCCTGCTGGCCATAGCCGTGGTCGCCGCCGCCGCCTTGGCCGAAGGCTTTGAGCGGCGCAGCCTTATTTTCGTCTCCATGGCCAGCGCTGCGGTGCTGACGATCGTGCAGGCCTTTATCCCGCATTGGCCCAGCTTCTTGCTGGTTCGCGCCCTAGAGGGCGTTGTCTTGGGCGGGGTGCCGGCCGTGGCCCTGGCCTATCTCGCTGAGGAAATCGATCCCAAGGGCTTGGGCTTCTCGTTGGGACTTTATGTGTCGGGCAACGCCATAGGTGGAATGATCGGGCGGCTGGGTACTAGCGCTCTTGCAGAGGCGTTCAACTGGCGGGTGGCGCTGGGCGTCATGGGTCTGATCGACCTCGTCACAGCCATCGGATTTTTCTTGCTGTTGCCACGCTCACGCAATTTTACCCCCCAGCACGGCGCGGGATTTCGCTTTCACTGGCTGGCCTGGAGGGGCCACCTGTTCCGGCCCGGACTGCAGCGCCTGTTCCTAATGGGCTTCATGGGCATGGGTGCCTTTGTCAGCGTCTATAACTACGCCGGCTTTCGGCTCTCGGCCGCGCCCTACTTCCTGAACCAGACGCAGATTGGGCTGATTTTTACAGTCTATGTGGTGGGAGTAGTTTCCTCCTACTTGGCTGGCGGGTTGGCGGACCGGATCGGGCGGCGGCCGGTGCAGACCATCGGTCTTTTGGCGATGGGTGCAGGCCTAGCGATCACCCTGGCGCAGCCGCTTTGGCTCGTCATCGCAGGGGTGGCGATCTTCACCGGCGGCTTCTTCGCCACACAGCCCGTGCTGAATAGCTGGGTGGGCCGTATCGCCCCCAGCACCAAGGGCCACGCGGCGGCGCTGTACCTGCTGGCCTACTATGCCGGCTCCAGCGTCATGGGTTCGGTGAGCGGCCATGCCTACTCGGCCGGCGGCTGGCCCGGCCTGTGCCTGATGGTGGCCGTGCTGATCGCCATCGCCCTGGCCGCGACCTGGAGCCTGCATCCTGGCATCGACGGCGAAGCTGGCTCATGATCAGCGTACAATAGACAAACCAACCAGAGAGTTTGCCCATGCGCATCATCATCCCTGCCCTGCTCGCCTCTGCAATCCTGGTGATGCCCGCGCTGGCCCAGGCACCAGCCACGTTCGCCGCGCCGCCGTCCTTCGCCTCCGTGCCCCCTGACACTCCGCCAGTAACCTTCGTAACCGCCGCCGAGGTGATGGCCATGGCCGCCAAGTCCAAGGCCGTGCGTAAGGATGAGCCGCAGCTCAACACGCCCTTGCTGGTACTGCCGCCCTACCGGTCGCAGGTCGAATACCGCGGCTCGGCTGGCCCGCCAGCCGTACATGAAACGGAGGCAGAGATGATGTTTGTGGCCGATGGCGGGGCAACCCTGGTCACCGGCGGCAAGATGATCGGCGAGAGGCGCACCAACGCCACCAACCTCACCGGCACGGGTATCGAAGGCGGCCAATCACGGCATTTTGCCAAGGGCGACTGGGCCATCATTCCACAAGGCGTGCCGCATCAGATTGCCGCCGTCGACGGCTCGGTAACGCTGGTGACGCTGCACGTACCCCGCACCTAACGGAGGGCAGCCTAGAGCGCTACACCGATCACCAGGTCCATAACATTGGTTCCGGTCGGTCCTGTGATCAGCAGATCACCTAAGGCCGCAAAGGCCGGATAGGAATCGTTGCTGGCCAGGGCGGCGGCAAGATCAACCCCAGCTGTCCTGGCCCGCGCGGCGGTTTCCCCGTCTGCGAAGGCACCCGCCGCGTCCGTCGGACCATCGGTGCCGTCGGTGCCGGCAGCCAGCACGGCGACGTTCGCTTCACCGTCGAGCAGGCGCGCTGCGACCAGGGCAAATTCCTGATTGCGGCCACCCTTACCTGTGCCAACGACTTTCAGCGTGGTTTCCCCCGCAGCCAGCAGCACCATGGGCGGCCCCCCTGCGCGGCGGCGCGCAGCGGCGGCCATTAGCTGGTCTACAAACGCGTTAGCAGCGGCGTGCGTATTGCCGTCCATACGGCGGTCGATCCAGGCGATCTCCAGTCCCAGTGCACTGGCGCGGGCAAGAGCCGCGTCCACCGCCGTGTCGCTATTGGCCAACAGGATCACTGGGCCGCTATTCGACGAAGCTACGGGCACTGGCGCGTCTCTCAGGTGGCGGATCACCACCGCCGGAACTCTATCGGCGAGGCCATAGCGGTCGAGTACGGCCAGAGCCGCGCCATGTGAGGCTTGATCTGGAATTGTCGGACCCGAGCCGACCATGCCGGGATCGTTGCTGGGCACGTCTGACACGATCAGGGTTATGCACTGCGCTGGGGCGATGGCGCGCAGCAGCCCGCCTCCCTTCACGCGCGAGAGCCGCTTGCGCACCGTGTTGATCTCTTCGATGGCGGCGCCGCTGCGCAGCAACAGATCGGTCACCGCTGCCTCGTCGGCGAGGGTCAAGCCTTCCATCGGCGCGGCTAGCAGGGCGGAGGCCCCGCCGGTCAGCAGAACAAACACCCGGTCATCCGGCGTGAGGTCATCGATCAGCGCCAGCATGGCACGCGTGCCTGCCTCGCCCGCCGCGTCGGGAATCGGGTGGCCGCCTTCGACGGTGCGGATACGGTCCAGCAGCTCGGCATGGCCGTGCTTGACCACGATGACACCATCATCAATGCACGCGCCTAACACCGCCTCTAGGCCCTGCGCCAGCGATGCCGTGGCCTTGCCGGCCCCGACCACCAGCACCCGGCCACCCGGTGGGAGCGGCCAGCGCAGCATTTGTCCGCCGAAATCCCCGACCCAGGTGTCGCCCTCCAGCCGCGACCGCAAGGCGATCAGCGACCGGCCCCGCACTGCCGACAAGGCTGCGCCTAATATGTCAGTGAGGACGGCCTTGGGACGGGGCTGCTGCATGAGTCTCTGTGGCCTTGGCCTGGCGGCCGCACCGTGGTTTGAGTCCTATATCCTGCCCAAGCTAGGGTGCCCAAGTCTGACTGCCCAAGTCTGGCCGCGATAGGCGGAGTACAATAGAGCATGGCCTACCGTTCCATCTGCAATCTTGGTTTGCTGCTCGTATCGGCGTTTGCGACAGCGGCCATTGCCCAGCCCGCGCCTTCCGACCCCAATGTGGTGTCTGGTGTAGCGGTCGTGAGTAGCGACCCGCCCAAGGTTACCGCCACCTGGCCCGCCTCGGGGGCGGGCATAGCGCCAGGGGTTCTGGTGCTGAAAATCGTCTTCGACCAGCCGATGACCGCAGACCAGTGGAGCTATGCCAAGGCCGTCGCGAGCGACTATCCCGACTGCCTGCCCACGCCACGCCTACTGGCCGACCGCAAGACCTTCGCGCTGCTTTGTTCGACCACGGCGGGCAAGCGCTATGGCGTGCAAATCAACGCCACGAATGCGCGCGGATTCGTCAATGTCGGCGACCGGCGCGCACCCCTGTTCGACCTTGAGTTCACGACCTCGAACGCCGAGCCTCTCCGTACCTTAAAGGCGGCGATGAAGTTGGCGGGTTTGGGCGAGCTGGACATGCCGGTGGAAAGCTTGGGGTCCTTTATTAGCCCAGCAACAGGGGTGGCCCCCAATCGGTAAATGTCGCCGGCCTTAAGCGGCCAGATCGAGACGGCGACTACGGTACGACGACCAAAAGACGTGGAAGGCGCGGCCTGCCTCTTCATCATTTACGGCGATCTGGGCAAACGCCATGGGCTCGCTGATGATGGAGATGATCGCTGGCCTAAAGCCGTCCGGCCGGGTTTCCGCAAAGCTGTAGGCGGCGGTATGCAGGCGTTCGATCTCGGCGGCGCTGCGGAGTGGAACTGTAACGTACACGGCGGACCCTCTATTAGAGCCTCCGGATTATCTGCCGCGTGTGACAGACTAGGGACAGATAGGCGAAGTTTAGCACATGAACGTGCCTCGCGTTTTGGGGCTGCGACTACAGCCTAGACCTGTTGATTCGGCCGGTCGGCACGCTCTGATTGTCCCTCGGTCTGTACCACTGTGGCCAAATTGGCCCATCTGTCAGAAATAGTAGACACGTCATCGGCGATCCGGGCGAGCTTCGCAGAAGCGTCACATAAATCGCACTCAATTGTCTTTTTCTCCGCGTATCCGGCCCGCAGGCCAGTCGAACTGCGGCCGAACAAATTTAGGGGATATCAAATGACTACCATTCGCCAAAAGGCGGACCTGCGTTCGCGGCTGATGATCAGCGGCGCTCTGATCGCGTTCATGGCATCGCCGGCCTTCGCTCAAACCTCCGCGCCCAACAGCGGAATTTCGGAAGTCATCGTGACGGCGACCAAGTCTGCCACCAACTTGCAGAAGACACCGATCGCGATCTCGGTCATCGCCGGGGCGGATATCGAAACCCGCCACGTCGAAAGCCTGCTGAACTTGGCCGACGGTGCCCTGCCGTCGCTTCGGGTCGCAACCTTCGAAGCCCGCCAGTCGGCCCTGACGGTCGGCATTCGCGGCATCGTGCCGTTCGACGCCAACCAGACCGCCCGCGACCAGGGCGTGGGCGTCTATATCGATGGTGTCTACCTTGGCCGTCAGCAAGGCCTGAACGCCGCTCTGTTCGACGTCGAGCGCATTGAAGTGCTGCGCGGACCGCAGGGCACGCTGTTTGGCCGCAACACCGAAGGCGGTGCCCTCAGCATCGTTACCAAGCAACCGACCGGAAAGATGGGTGGCCGCGTCACTGTCGGCACCGGAAACTACGGTGCCTATGGCACGGAAGTGCACCAAGACCTGCCGGAATTCGCCAATATCTCGGTGAAGCTGGACGCCCTGCTCCAGCACCAGGACGCCTTTGTGAGGAACCCCATGAACGGCCAGTCCGGCTGGGGTCTCTACGACCGTCACGGCGGCCGAATCACCGCTCTGTGGCAGCCGACCGACGGTTTCAGCGCCGAGTTTTCCGCCGACATCGCCAAGGACCTGAACACCCCGTTCTACAGCCAACTCCTGAACTACAACCCCTACGGCAAGCGCGTGCGTACCCTGGCTGAAATCACGGCGACCGCATCGGCTCCGGCCGGCACGATCAACCCCTTAGCACCGCTGATTATGGTCCACACCGACCGTCAGAGCGTCTCCGACGTTGGCGCAGTGCAACAGCCGAGCGTCGACGACACAGGCGGTGTCGCCGCCACCCTGAAGTACAAGGTCGACGACTCGCTGGAACTGCGCTCGATTTCTTCCGCCCGCGCGGTTGGTACCAACCAGTGGGATAACTCGGGCATCGGCAGCCGCAACGTGTTCGCTCCGAACGCCACCTTCGGCCGCTACAGCCTGTCGGACCTCTATCAGCGTCAGTTCAGCCAAGAATTCCAGGCGGTCGGCAACATCGGCGACCAGCTAAGCTACGTCGGCGGCATCTACTACTTCAAGGAACACGTCAAGGAATCGGCCGGCACCCCATTCACCAACCAGTGGAACGCCGACGGCACCGCCTATGTCATCCGCACCTCGGCCGGCACCTCAAAGGCCGCCGCCGGCACGGCAGGCTGGGAATACGGCACCCGCTTCCTAACCCGCGCCAGCCAAGCCGACGCCACCAGCACCGCCGTCTATGGCCAGGGCACCTACACCCCCTCCATGATGGAAACCGTTCACCTGACCGCTGGCGGCCGCCTGACCAGCGACAAGCGCAACGGCACCCTCTACATGGTCGCTGGTAAGGCGACGAACTTCAAGTTTGACTATGCCAACAGCCGCTTCGACCCACTGGTTACCGTTTCCTGGGATGCGGCCTTTGGCATCAACCTTTACGCCAAGTATTCGACCGGCTTCCGCGCCGGTGGTGCCAACTCTCGCTCTCAGACCTTCTCCGCATTCAACCCCGAAGAAGTGAAGGCCTATGAGCTGGGTGCGAAGACGATCCTGTTTGACAACAGGGTTCGCATGAACCTGGCAGCCTATGCCATGGACCGCACCGATACCCAGATCGACTTCGACAACGTCGACACCACTCCTGGCAGTCCGACCCAAGGCGCGCACACCGAAGAAACCCGTAACGCGCCGGGTAAGTCGACGATCCGCGGCTTCGAAGCGGAATTGACCTGGAAGCCGATCGACAACATGACCGTGGGCCTGAACTACGCCTTTACCGATGTGAAAGTCCCGGCTGCGCCGTTCCCCTTCACCGGCAACGTCGATGTTCCGGTCGGCACGCCCTTCCCAGTCAACGTGGTCTACACGCCCAAGAACGCCGCGTCGGGCTATGTCGACTACCAGTGGCCCGTCGGCGACCTGACCCTGCGCGGTCACCTCGACGCCAACTATGCTGACGCTCAATACTCCTTCCAGACCGAGTTCGCCGACGTGTCTCCGACTGGCAAGCTGGTGAAGAACGTATCTGCGATGGGCGATAAGAGCTTTATCGTGAACGGCAACCTTGCCCTGGCGGATATCGGCATGGCAGGCGGCGGCGCGACCGCTACAGTATCGCTCTGGGCACGCAACCTGCTGGACGAGACCTACGTCTACCGCATCTCGGTCGCCAACCGCGGCACGATCGGCGACTATGGCAACCTCAATCCGCCGCGCACCTTCGGCGTGGAGCTGAAGGTCAACTACTAGTCTCCAAAGACACTGCAGACGGAAAGGGCGGCTTCATGAGGAGCCGCCCTTTTTGGTATCAGGCTTGGGTGAGATTTGCGCCACCGTACGCCGCGCTCTAGGAACACCGCGATCCCCAGCGCCAGAGACCGCACCCATGTCCGCCCGCATCATCGACGTCCGCGAAATCACCAAGCCGATCGCCTCTCCGATCCGCAATGCCTACATCGACTTCTCCAAGATGACCGCCAGCCTGGTGGCGGTGACGATTAAGGCCGGCGGCAAGCGCGCCACCGGCTACGGTTTCAACTCCAACGGCCGCTATGGTCAGGGCGGGCTGATCCGCGAGCGCTTCGCACCCCGGCTGCTCGAAGCCGGCGAACTTGCCGACGTGACCGGCGAAAACCTCGATCCCGATAAGGCCTGGGCGGCCATGATGAACAACGAAAAGCCGGGCGGCCACGGCGAGCGGTCTGTCGCGGTCGGCACACTGGATATGGCCATCTGGGACGCCGTGGCAAAGATCGCGGATAAGCCGCTTTTCCGCCTGCTGGCAGAGCGCCACGGCCGCGAGGCTAATCGGCGCGTCTTCGTCTACGCCGCGGGCGGCTACTACTATCCGGGCAAGGACCTGGCCATGTTGCGTGCCGAGATGCGGCGCTATCTCGACCGTGGCTACACCGTCGTAAAGATGAAGATCGGGGGCGATTCTCTGGTGCAGGACGCCAAGCGGATAGAGGCCGTTCTAAGCGAAATTGGATCGGATGCCCAGCTGGCCGTGGATGCCAACGGCCGCTTCGGCCTGGAAACCGCCATCGCCTACGCCAAGATGCTGCGTGACTATCCGTTGTTCTGGTACGAGGAAGCGGGCGATCCACTCGACTACGCCCTGCAAGCCGCTCTGGCTGAGTTTTATCCGGGCGCGATGGCCACGGGCGAGAATCTGTTTAGCCACCAGGACGCCCGTAACCTGCTGCGCTATGGCGGCATGCGCAGCGACCGCGACTGGCTGCAGTTCGACTGCGCCCTGTCCTACGGCCTATGCGAATATCAGCGCACTTTGCGGGAACTAAGCATTGCCGGCTGGTCGCCCAGCCGTTGCATCCCCCACGGCGGGCACCAGATGTCGCTCAACATTGCCGCGGGCCTGGGCCTGGGTGGCAATGAGAGTTACCCGGACCTTTTCCAGCCCTATGGCGGATTCCCGGACGGGGTGCGGGTGGAAGCCGGGCACATCGTCATGCCCGAACTTCCCGGCATAGGCTTCGAGGGCAAGAGCGACCTCTATGCCGAAATGAAGGCGCTGAGCGCGACCTAGACCGACATGCCGCGCAACGCATCCTCAATCGCCTTGCCCATCTCCTGGGTGCTGGCCTTGCCGCCGAGGTCAGGCGTGCGCGGACCATCGTCGAGCACCAACTGAATCGCCTCGACGATCGCGTCGGCGGCGTCCTGATGGCCCAGGTGCTCCAGCATCATGGCACCCGACCAGATCTGTCCAATTGGGTCGGCGATATTGCGACCGAAGATGTCTGGTGCCGAGCCGTGCACCGGCTCGAACATCGAGGGGTAAATCTTCTCGGGATTGATATTGGCGCTAGGGGCAATGGCGATGGTGCCAGTACAACCCGACCCCAGGTCGGACAGGATGTCGCCCATCAGGTTAGAGGCTACCACAACGTCGAAGCGATCAGGGTTCAGCACGAAATGCGCCGCCAGGATGTCGATATGATAGTTGTCGGCTTTCACGTCTGGGTATTGGGCGGCCATCAGTTTGGCGCGCTCATCCCAATAGGGCATCGAGATATAGATGCCGTTCGATTTGGTGGCCCAGCTCAGCTTTTTGCGCGGGCGTGAATTGGCCAGTTCGAAGGCGTATTTCAAAATCCGGTCCGTGCCCTTGCGGGTGAAGATGCTCTCCTGAACGACCCGTTCTTCTGGCACCCCCTCGTTGAATATGCCGCCCTGGTCGGAATATTCACCCTCAGTATTTTCGCGCACCAGTGCGAAATCGATGCTGCCGGCCTCGCGACCGCGCAGGGGCGAGACGATGTTTCGGATCAGCTTGATCGGCCGCAGGCAGACATATTGGTCGAAGCCACGTCGGATAGGCAGCAGCAGGCCCCACAGTGAAATATGGTCGGGAACGCCGGGAAAGCCGACTGCGCCCAGGTAGATCCCGTCGTGATTGCGGATCTGGTGCAGACCGTCTTTCGGCATCATCTCGCCGTGCTTGGCGTAATATTCGCAGCTCCAGGGAAGTTCATCCCAATTGAAGTCGAAGCCGAACTTGCGGCCAGCCTCTTCCAAGACCCGCACGCCTTCGGGGACCACCTCGTGGCCAATGCCGTCGCCAGGAATGAGCGCGATCTTATAGGTGGTCATGGTGCGTCCCCTGCCCTGCTGCCGGCGGATGTCTTATGATTGCGGCGACCTCTTCACCCGCCCGATTTCCGAGGTCAAGCACCGAACGCCGCCGCATGGCGCAGCAAAAAACCCCGGCAGCGAATGCTGCCGAGGCTTGCTGTTTTTTTCACCGTCTACGGGGCTTTAGCCTCCTGGAGTGAATTGGTTGGCCGGATCGTTGCGCGGATCCGCCGGATCGTTCCGGTCGTAACCCAGCATCGGATCAGCCTCTTCCTTGGTGGCCTTCAAGAGTTCCGGATAGGGCATCACGACATAGCCATTGGTCTGGTAGGAGGTGGTGGTCAGGTCAGCGATCATCTTGCCGTCCTTCGTCCAGGTCATGTGGTCGACCCAGGGAAACAGATAGCCCGGCTCCCACTTGTTTCGGACGTTGTCGATCCGCTCGGTAACGGGATTGTAGCCATCGAAGCTCGCCACGTAGGTGTGCTTCATGTAGGGCACCGAAACCTTGGTGACCAGGTTGGCGCTATTGACCGTGATGGTCACGGGATAGGGCTCGTAAGGCGACTTACCCGTGAAGGTCATGTTGCCTTGGGCGTCCTTGCCCACCGTCACATGGCCCTCGGCTTCCACGATCGAAAGCAGCGCACCCGGAGGGGTCAGCTTCATCCAGACCGGGCGATAGGACATGGCGTCCTTAGGGCCAGGCTTGGGGCCATAGCCCGGGCCGGTTTCGTCCCAGGCGCGGTCGGTGTTGAACACTTCGGTGTTGTAGAAAGGCTTGCCCTTAGCGTCCTTGCCCTTCGCTTCAACGCGAATGCCCGGATAGTAGTAGTTCGAGCTGATATTCGCATAGTCGAGCTTGATCGGACCGGCGACGGCGTCGACCCAGGTGCCGGTGGCCGAAAACACCGTCGCCAAGACCGAACGGCTGGACAGCGGGCGCGAACGACCAAAGCCCATGGATTCGATAACGTTCTTGAGTTCGGGCGGCGAACAGGGGCTTACCACCTGGTAGACGGCAGTCAGTCCGTCATTACCGCCGGCAAAGGCGAACAGCGGGGGGTTGTAGCCGCTGGCAGGGCAAACGGGCGCGGGCGCGGGCGCCGGGGCACCGCCGCCACCGCCCATACCTTCTTGGGCCATGGCCCCTGTGGCGATTAACGAAGAGGCGATCGTTGCGGCAGCCATCGAGGCAGCCATTATGGTTTTCTTATGCACCAGAGTTTCCTCAAAATGACGGTTTGCTGATCCAATTTTCCCGGCGGCTTAGCCGCGGTAATATTGGTCGATGATGTTCTTGGGGTTGGCCGACAGGCAGGGCAGGCCCTCGTTCGGCGTCGGATTGTTGGGGTTCTGACGCTTCCACTGTGTCGCGGAGGTCCACGGACGAAGGAAGATAGTCGGGTCATCAACCGTGAAGTTGTAATAAAGGATGTTGCCGTCGCGCCAGAGACGCTCGGTCACCTTCATGCGGTCAGTGTGGAACAGGCCTTCCCAGGCCAGCCAAGTGTCGCCATTGAAGCCGACGCTGTCGATCACCAGGACATCTCCGTCCCAGTGGGCCGCCGAAATACCCTTGTCGGCGGCTTCGTCACCGTCATTCTCCGTCAGCTTACGCGTGCCAATCGGAATGATGCGGGTTTCACCGCCGTCATAGAGCCAGATTTCCTTGTCGGCCTGAATGATCTTTTGCGGAATGCCCATCCGCGGCACGCCTTCCGCATCGCAGCCGTAGGCAGGATCGGAATCCACCTTGCTGAAGCTCAGGGAGGTGACCTTTTTCCAGTATTCGGGCTTGTAGAACGGCAGGTAGTAATGGCCGGAGCGTTGCAGCGCCGATTGATCAGGCTCGAAATACTCGTTCTTGCGGCGGCCGGGCTGTTCGGGGACGGGTGAACCAAAGCCCAGGTTCCAGAAGCCGGTCAGGTCCGGGTGACCATCGGCGCGCTTCGGCGTAGTACCCGTCGGCTTGGTGCGCTGGATGAACCAGTCGTTCATATCCGGCCGCTTGGTCGGGGGCACATAATCGCCTGTTTGCGGAACATAGGCGGGGCGCACGGGCGCTTCTTGCTGCGCAAGGGCCACCGAACCGCTTGCCGCCGCCATGACAGCCAGGGCAGCACCGAGGGCCAATTTCTTCAAGATCAACGCATCCTCCTGCGATTCTTTTTTCTTCTTACCTAGACCGCCGACCGAATGGGGTCTTTGGGCGGGACGAATGGAGCCTGAAACTAGGCTGTTATACGCTTGGGAAGCAAGGAAGATTGCGGGCCGCAACGGCTAAATCGGATTCCACGGCCAGCTGCAAGTTGCCGGACGCTGGGAGGCCATTCAGTCGAGCAATGACACACGAACAAGGCCGCCAAGCGAACTTGGCGGCCTTGTCTCGTCTTGGTGAGCGCTCGCTGGAGCGCTCAGCGAAGTCTTACTTGCCGTCGGGCGTGGTGTAGTCGGCCTGCATATTCACGCGCTTGCCATTGACCATCACGCCGCGGATGTAGCCGGTGGTCGAGTTATCACGCGCGGTGTTGTACCAAACCGTGAACTCCTTACCGACTGTCATGTCTTCCTTCATGCGGATGCCGGAGCGGCGCAGGTTGCCCGGGCTCGGGCCTTCCAGGCTCCACTTTTCGACAGCGCCACCGGGCTTTTTCACGATGAAGTACCAGAAGCTGTGCGGCTGCACGTTGTCGAGCTTGGCCAGGGTGCCGGTGATGGTCCCTTCCTTATCCACGTCGAATTGGGCGTTCACGGCATGGTGCGCCGAAACTGCGCTGGCCATACCCAGAGCCATCAGGCCCGCCGCGCTCATGATCAGAAACTTCTTCATTGGGTCCTCAGAGCTCCCTATTTCTCTTACCTGGTCCGTGGCTTGGAATTCTTGTTGATCGAAAAATGTGTCGATTTCACGCCAAGCGATAGCCGATCAATTGTTACACCGATCATGAGATCTATAGCATCTGACGGGGACTTTTCCAGAGCTAAGATAGGGCGCTTACCGGCGCGTCAGGAAATGCAAAACGCCGCCCGGAGGTCCGAACGGCGTCTTGTCTTGACTGCAGTCACCGCCCAGAGCGGCCAGCCGGGGATCAGCCGTCGGTCGAGCCACCAAACAGGCTGGACGACCCCTGGAAGGCCACGATGAGGCGGCCCGCGACGATCACCAGCACCCAAATGGTCAAGGACGCGAGCGCCGAAATCTTCATGCCAAGGTCCGGCGACTTACCCTCGGCGGCATAGGCATGCAGCTTCTTGTCTTCGACCAGGGTGAAGAACAGGGCGTTCAGCCCTGCGAGAGCCACCAGGATCATCTTGATCTTGAAGGCCCAGTTCGCCCAAAGCTGGAACGGCTGGAAACAAAAAAAGCACAGGCCTGTGAAGGCGTTGATGCAGAAACCGATGATGACCCAAGGCAGGAACGCCAGACACTTGTCGAGTGGGATACGCTTGGCAAAACCCAGCACGCGCAGGTCGACCACCAAGAGCCCGCCAAACAGCAGCGAGAATCCCAGGAAGTGCAGGCAGAGAAAGTAGGTGTAGAGCCACGATGAATTCCGAATGATCGTCCCCAAGGGGAGGTCATGGAGCATCTGCAGCACGGGATGCATTTCAGCAGGGGTCATCAGAAGGCGCTCCCACTCAGCGCGAAGCTGTCGTTGATGTAGGCGATCAGGCGGCCCGCGACGATGGCCATGGTCCAGATCACCAGCGAGGCGATGGCGAGGTAACGAAGGCTCTTGGTCACGACGGGTTCGCCCATCGCATCAGCCTCGGCGTCAGTGGCGTAGGTGTAGGCTGGGAAGTTGAGCTGACGCGACATCAGCCAAGCGGTGATGACGCCCAGAACCACACAGGTCATCTTCATAATGAAAGCCCAGTTCACGCTGAGCCGCGATGCGTCAGCCGCAAACAGGATGATCCCCGAGATGGCGTTGATGATGAACCCGCCCCAGGCCCAGGTCATCAGCTTGCTGAAGCTGGAAACCGGGAACGACTTAGCAAAACCCAGGATTCGAACATCGAGCATGACAAGGACGCCCAGGACCACGGCGAGGCCGATGGAATGAAAGGCCAGAAAGACCGGAAAGCCCCATTCGGACTCCTGGATCCATGTGCTGATTGGCCAGGCCGTAAGCCATTCTAGGAACTGCATCTACTTATCTGCCTCCTCATTACCGCATGGACTTATACGATTGCCCATGGAGTTACCCTCCATTGATCGGTCAGGAGACGAGCATCAATGCGATCGTCAAACGACTGTCGAAACAGCCGAAATTCGCAAGATAAGGATGCAACGATGTCCCATGTCGATGGAGGGACATATCGACTTTCAAACAGCCGTGTCAATCGACCCGCCCCTCCGTATATTCCCCTAATGAGCCCCTGAAGCGGGGCTTGGGCGCCCCCGGCCACAGGTTACGCGGCGGGCCATAAAGCAACGGCGGGCACCTTTGCCAGGTCCCCGCCGCGTCGATTTCAGTCGGTAAAAACAGGGCGCTAGTGCGCGCCGCCACGAATGATCGGCTTACCTTGAAGTTCCAGTTCCTCAACGTAGCCTGGGCCGCGCTTGAGCTCGAGCTTGAGCTTGTCGCGGTCGAGCTCGCCTTCCCAGGCGGCCACCACCAGGGCGGCAACGCCATTACCGATCAGATTCACCAGCGCGCGGCACTGGCTCATGAAACGGTCGATACCGACCAGGATGGCGATCGCCGCGACAGGGATCGTTGGAACCACGGCCAGGGTTGCCGCCAGCACGATGAAGCCCGCGCCGGTGACGCCCGTGGCACCCTTGGACGTCAGCATCGCTACGACCAGGAGGGTGGCGATCTGGGTGGCGGTCAGGTGAGTGTTGGTCGCCTGGGCCAGGAACAGGGTAGCCAGGGTCATGTAGATGTTGGTGCCGTCCAGGTTGAAGCTATACCCGGCTGGAATCACCAGCCCAACGACCGGCTTGGAGGCACCCAGGCGCTCCATCTTTTCCATCAACTGCGGCAGTACGGTCTCTGACGAGGACGTGCCGAGCACGATGAACAGCTCTTCACGGATATAGGCGATGAAGCGGAACACCGAGAAACCGGACAAGGCGCAGACTGCGCCCAGCACCACGACGATGAAGACAATCGAGGTCAGGTAGAAGGCCCCGATCAGGAACCCGAGCTGGATCAGCGCGTGGATACCGAATTTGCCGATGGTGAAGCCCATGGCTCCGAAGGCCGCGAGCGGCGCGATCTTCACGATGATATGGATCATGCCGAAGAAGATCTTCGAGATGCTTTCCAGCCCGTGGGCGATCTTGGTCCCGGTCTCACCCAAGCGGGTGCAGACCACGCCGGTGAAGATGGCGATAACCAGGGTCTGCAGAATGTCGCCGTTGGCCAGAGCGCCGAAGAAGCTCGTCGGCACCAAGTGCATCAGATAGTCGATCGGCTTCATTTCTGCGGCCTTGCCGACATATTCGGCCGCGATCTTGGGATCGAGCGACTTGACGTCGATATTGAAGCCGTTGCCGGGGTGCAGCACGAACGCTGCCGCCAGACCGACAAACAGGGCGAAGGTTGAGATCACCTCGAAATAAATCAGCGCCTTGCCGCCGACGCGGCCCAACTGTTTGAGGTTGCTCATGTGGGCGATGCCGCCGGCCACCGTGCAGAACACCAGCGGTGCGATAACCATCTTCACCAGATTAACGAAGATGTCGCCGAGCGGTTTCAGGTCGACACCGATCTTCGGCCATAGCCAGCCGACCAGGGACCCCAGGATGATCCCGATAATCACCTGCACGTAGATCAACTTAAGAAATCGCACCTTGGCCTCGCGTCATGTTGTCTGAGCCGCCCATTCTCGGATGGGTTTGAGTTATACTTAGAGCATAGCCGCCCACTGAAACGAAGGCGGATTTTCCGACAGTCGCGCCGGAAAATAACCAGGGCGCCCCGGTTTGAAAACTTATAACGGCGACATCTACGGCGGCGGCCAGTGAAACACCTCGGCCTGATTCTCCAGACTGTAGAAGTCCGCCGACAGTTCCTGCAGGGCGCGCTCAGCAATCGTCTGGGGTGACCAGCCGTTTTCCTCGGTCACGCTACGCAAGGGCCGTGGCTGGCTCATCAGAATGATCTCATTGCCCCGCGCAACGAACACCTGGCCGGTCACGGCCTTGGCGGCCGGTGAGGCCAGGGTCACGGCCAGCTGGGCGACCTGCTCGGGCCGCATGCGCGAACGCATCTGCTCGACCCACTGGGCGGCGGCCTCGTCGGCCTGATCTAGCGGGATGGTGTCAATCATGCGGGTCCAGGCAAACGGCGAAACGACGTTGCTCCGCACGCCCTTGAACTTGCCCTCTATCGCCAGGATACGTGACAGCCCCGCCACGCCCATCTTGGCCGCCGCATAGTTGGCCTGCCCGGCCTGGCCAATCAGGCCGCTGGTGGAACTGAAGAAGACGAAAGCGCCTTCGCCCTGATCCCGAAAATGGCCCACAGCGGCGCGGGCCAGGTTGAAGGCACCGCCCAGATGCACGGCCAACACCGCGTCCCAGTCCTGCGGATCCATCTTGTGGAACATGCCGTCGCGCAGAAAGCCGGCTGGATTAATCACAGAATAAAGGCCGCCAAATTCATCGAGAGCCTGCTCGACCATTCGCGCGGCCGCCGCGCGGTCGGCCACGCTGTCGGTATTGGCCACCGCATGCCCGCCAGCGGCGATAATTTCGGCAACGGTCTGGTGCGCCGGCCCTTCGCTCGCTCCCTGACCCGAAACGGCCACGCCCAAGTCGTTGACCACGACACAGGCCCCCTGGGCCGCGGCCAGCAGGGCGCAAGCCTTGCCGATGCCGCCGCCCGCCCCGGTGACCAGAACCACCTTGCCTTCGAGAACGCCTGTCATGAATCCCTCCCAAATTTGCGAAAGTTGCCGCTAAGCGCGTCATGGTTCGTTGGAATTCAGCTAAACTGCCCCACGCGGTCGCAACCGAAGATCGCAGCCGTTTCCAAAAGCGTATGGATGCAGCGTGCTTGAACAGTCAAAAATTGCCTGCTGCATTTCGATGCCCAGACAAATCCCATCTACAAAGATATCCGCAAAGGATCACCTCATGAAACTTATTCCGACCCTCGCTTGCCTCAGCGGTGCCGTGATGCTGGCCGGAGCCGCCATGGCCCAGGCACCCGCAACCCCGGCTGCGCCCCGCCCCGCAGGCTTGGCCCCGCCCGCCCGCGGCCCCAGTCTGGTCCTATCTATGGAAGCCGCGCAGGAGGCCCTGGCGGTTTGCGACAAGGCCGGGTTCAAGGTCAGCGCGACCGTACTGGACTCGGCAGGCATTCAGAAAGCGCTGCTGGCCGCCGATGGTGCCGGGATGCGACCGGTCACGTCTTCGACCGCCAAGGCGCTGAATGTTATCAAGACCGGCCACGCCTCGTCTGTATCGCAGGCCCAGGCCGAAAAGGACCCGGCCTATGCGGCCGAGGTCGCTAAGGACGCGACCCAGATGGCCCGCGCCGGTGCCGTGCCCCTGATGGTCGGTGGTACGCTGATCGGTGCCATCGGCGTTGGCGGTGCCAACCCCAGCACTCAAGACGAGACCTGCGCCAAGGCCGGTGCCGACAAGATCGCCGCGCGACTGAACTAGGTTACTGCTCCGCCGCCTTCGCCGCGTCCGTATCGAGCAGGGTGAGGGCGGCGGCGATGCGCTCGCCTTCCGCCGCATAGCGCCGCGCCAACACCGCACACAGCATCAGTTGCATCTGGTGGAACAGCATCAACGGCAGGATGATCGCCCCCACCATCGGGGCTGGAAACAGAACCCCCGCCATAGGCACGCCAGAGGCCAGGGTTTTCTTACTGCCGCAGAACACGATCGAGATCTGGTCCTCGCGTGAGAAGCCCAGAGCCTTGCCGGCGACAGTAGTCGCGACCACCACCACTGCCAAGATCACAACATCGATGATCAGTACGGCCATGAAGTCCTGACCGGTCAGCTTGTGCCAGATGCCCTCGACCACAGCCGCGCTAAAGGCGGTGTAGATCACCAGCAGGATCGACGTCCGGTCG
>Ga0114970_10001252_pt1 | contig 18955 bp, 16 predicted proteins | sample M_140205_XF_Meta_FD_87030 | JGI IMG/M metagenome (GOLD analysis project Ga0114970, IMG submission 87030) | Freshwater microbial communities from Lake Montjoie, Canada to study carbon cycling - M_140205_XF_MetaG | ecosystem: Environmental > Aquatic > Freshwater > Lake | place: Lake Montjoie... | reverse complement strand
GATCTACCGGTTCAACTGGATCTACCGGTTCAACTGGATCTACCGGTTCAACTGGATCTACCGGTTCAACTGGATCTACCGGTTCAACTGGATCTACAGGTTCAACTGGATCTACCGGTTCAACTGGATCTACCGGTTCAACTGGATCTACCGGGTTGAATGGTCCGGCGCTATTTACATTAGTATCAAGCACAAATGATATTCATTACCCTACTAGTAATTCTATAGTGAAAGACGTATCTAACAATGCAAATAGTATAATTAAAACATTAGAATCTTTCGAAACAGGATATATAACATTTTCTGCTCCATCGATCAATGGTACCGGAACATCGGTGGGATTAACATCTAATTATTTATCAGATTCAAGTAATATAGTATTTTATGGTGTAAACTTTACTTCAAGTACGACTTGTAATTTTATTTTTGATGCATCATCAAATGCGAGTATAAGTTATGTATCGACTGATCTGTTTACAATTATCCTTTCAGATACTACCGTTGAAATATATAAAAACGGATCGTTCCAAATAATTAGCGCAGAACGTACAGATATAAATGCAAATAGATTATGCAATGCTATTATAGTTTTACGTAATCAAAATGATACAATATCTAATATAACATTTTCTTATGTATTACAGGGTTCGACAGGGTCTACTGGTAGAATTGGTTTTACAGGCAGTACTGGTTCAACTGGATCGACTGGTCCGACTGGTCCAAGCATATGGTCCCAACCATCGCAAAATACGATCAATTACAATGGTAAAGTAATAGTTGGTCCAACTGGACCCACAGATGCATCATACAATTTATTCGTTGATGGAATAGTACGCACTAATAAACTTGCTTATCCCCTAATCAATGCATCTTATGCAAATGGTACTATCATTTTAGATAATGATAGAGGATCCAGCTTTTATTTGGACGCTAGTTCACAGAGTGGTTTAACCGGACAAATGAGTTGTGTTATACAAAATACATCAACCTGGTCGATGAATACAAAGACCGATATAACATTATTGCTACAAGGAAATTACTACGTGCAATATTTATACAAAGATACTTCGGCAAATGAGAATAGATTAACAATGTACCGCGATACCACTATAACTACACCATCTGGAGCAGATTATGTCGCTCAATCATTCACACTTTACACACCATCTGGCTCAGTATTAACACCATCTGGAGCAATAATAACAACGGATATTAAAGGATATTCGCAATTTCTGTAAATTTAACATAGTAGATGAAGCGTATCGAATTAATTACGGATTGGAGCTTTAGTAAAGGAGAAGAGTAGTAAAAACGGATAATCTTCAAAATAAATTTGGAGCGAGCCGAAGACGTTGCGAAGCAATATCGTAGGTGAGCGACTGAACTCCGGATATGTGCGACGCATATCGAAGGAGTTTGAAATGAAATACTTTCATTTATTTTTGTTTCGCAAATTAGAAACAAAAATAACAAATATGTAATGGAACGACTGAACTCCGTATACGAAGTCGAATGGAGTCGAATGAGTTTAAAAAATATATCTTTATACGATATACGATATACAATATAATAATGTCAATCGCTACATTAAAACGAAAAACACAAGCCCGATATAACAATATGAGTGTTGGGTCGAAAGACGGATTTTCTTTAAACGGTACACACCGAAATCAAGGATATATCGGTCAATCATCCTTGTCGAGATCACTTCCCCGAACATTGATGAAAGGAGATACGCCCCGCGGACACGGTGGATGTTGCGGTACATATAATATTACTCCCATCGTTCAATCGGCCGTCATTTCAACAAATGACCCCAATGTAGTCAAATCGTCCGTACTTGGCACATCAGGAATGTTGGCGACAAAATACAGATGGATACGTCGACCAGCACCTTATGCGACCGTGAAACAAGATAATAACCGCAATTTGAATAATCAAGGTGATTATCTTCTGTTCACAAAACGAAGACATATTCGATGCGTAAATGATGCAACGGGCGATGTAAAACCAGTCGCACCGCAATCTCAATGTACAAATCCGTTTTTGCCGGATTATTCGACTCAAGCCAATTTTAGTGAATGTAGCACTTGCATCCTTGCTCCAACAACGGCTAAGTCCAGACATTTGAATTGCAAATATAATCCAACTGTTAATCATATCGTAAAACCAGCACAAGATTTTGTTGCGAAGACACAAGGAGAATATTTAGCTCTTCTTGAAAATAATTGTACGGCTACATTGGACGAATTCGCATTTACATTATCATCAGGTACAACTAATAGACTGCCATTTACGTGTTAAATGGATAAAAAAGAAAATGCAGCAATAAATTGTATTATTTCATAAAAAACATTTAAAATGAAATTATATATTATATTATTTCATTTTCATCATTCGGCAAGCAGAATGGAAGTTCTAGACATAGATGTTGATTTATATAATTTCGAGCAACGATTTGATTATGTAAAAACAGATATTCAAATATTTACCGAATATATTCATTCTAGAAAATACTCCATTACTGCAAGACGTTTGGATCAAAACAAGGGTTGGGACCAAAACGTGAATGTTTTTGTGAATTATTTGTCTAATGATAACTACATTATTCATACAATAGGCCAGTCAGATTCCAATGAAAAAACGGTGTTTATTGAACCCGATTTTGATATTTTTCCATCTTCATCACCTATAAACAGATTGCCGTTATATACTATGATCCAATCACCGGATCCCCACGCCATATCGCGACAAGATTTTAATACGCGATTTAATACAGATATTGTCGTACTACCACACGCATTATATGCGGTTGGAATCCAAGACGGAGTCGTTTATATGTACAATGAACAATACGCCGATTATTACGAAATAATACGTAATGTAAATCATATTAATAGTGTTATTTTGACACATAATTTATCGAATTCGTTCTATTATATTATTTGCGCGTGTGATGGATATATGGAGGATCAATATTTATCCGAGCGCACTATACCAAGAATCATCGGCGAAACGGAGTTTGCCAACAAACGGTTGGTGACACTAGAAAATCCGAAAGAATATGCTATATTACACAAGAATAAATATATTTTAGGGATGTCTGTTCATTTGAATTTACCGTTTGCATATGGAGTGCCAGATAGACATTATTTTTATTGTAATTTGTATAACCCATTTCGTTCTTTTCATAGAGGTATTCCGTTCCATACCAAGAAATCGCAAATCGTCTTTGGTTCTAGAGCGGATCGCGGTAGCAGGTATAATTTTATTAATAGACCCGAACTTGATATGCTTCAGCGGGCGTATTTTCATAGCGACGCTGTTCCAAAAGATAACATTTATAGTTCTCCAACGGAATGGATTGACAGTACGATGATGATAAATTACAAATACGTTTTAGATATTGATGGGCGAGCGTCTACATGGGACGCGACTGCGTGGAAACTGAACTCCGGGTCGGTTATTTTTAAAACAGAAAGTTGTTGGATACAATGGTTTTACGACGAATATTTGCCGTGGGTCCATTATGTTCCTGTAAACAACGATTTCAGCGATCTACAAGAAAAATTTCATTGGTGTGAATCTCACCAAGAAGAATGCAAACAAATGGTGAAAAACAGTAAGGCGCTATTTCAAAAAATATATAGTTATAGTAATATTGTCAAAGATACCATTCGTATTTTACAACAAATTGGTATAGAAAATTGAATTATAAATAATTCTCGATAATATAATATTAAAATCAATCAACAATATTATATTATAAAATGGATACACCATCAACAGTAAATGCGCAAGTGCCACCAATGGAGGACCTTTTGGGACTTTATTTAGAATCGCTATCGGAAAAAGAATTCAAGGCGTATGAAATTGCGAAATCGCATTTGGGATCAACATTTGATTTGGAAAAAAGTGTTGGATTCCTACAATGGAAGGCACTTTATCTACAGGTTAAGAATTGATTATTGCATCTGTTTTCAAGTTTTTAAAATCACGGTAATTAAACACTTGCGCTTGAGTGTCAGATTGGTTCATCAAGTGCTTCGACAGTGCAGAAAATAAAAATGTATCCGAAGGAAATAATTTCGGTTTATTTTTTGGTGGTGTATTCAAAAAGCGAAAATTGGTTATCTTACCCAAGAAAATAAATCTGTTTTGCTGCTTTTGTGAAATGGTTTGCGAAACTATTTTTTTTGCATTATTGTTTAAAATATTTTTATTATTATCTTTCAATATCGTACTTTTGCCGATTGATGAATTGTAATTTTTTAATTTGACAAATGGTCCTGAATTTGTACTTGTTTTTTTAATAAAATGAATATCTGATTCGGACATTTTGTTCATTTTTTCTATTTTGCTTGTTTTTTCCTTTTTATCTTCTTCGTATTGCTTATTAAGTATCATAGAAGGGAAATTATCTGGAATGACATGTTCGTCCATAAAAAAATCACGACATCGAAATAATATTACATATTTCATTGCAACTGCATTTAAAACAATATATGGTATATGTTGGTCAGCATAATATACAAATCCCTGCTTAAATGCATCGTAATGCATTACAACATTACCGCGTGGAGTAGATTCAAACAAGATTCGCGTTTTCCATTGCGATTCAATTGAATTATTTTCATTTTTCAGTATATTTTCATATTGTTCGCGAAAATATAAAGAAGCATCGATGTTCGCATTATATTTTGTTCCGTTTCCATTGATTTCATATGTTTTCAAAAATCGGGATATTTGAGAATTATAATAGGTTTGCTCACTTGATAATGGTAATTCTTTTTCTTTATCTTTTTCTTTTTCTTTACTGTCATTGCAAATAGATTTTGTATTTTTACAAAATAAAATATTATGCCATTTTGTCCATATGTAAATCGAAAAGATGGAACCGATTATTGATCCGAATATTGATAAATATGCATATCGTGGTTTATTTGCAATAAATGATGATAATGCGCGTTCTGATAACATAATCGGGTCAATCGAATAAAAAATATATACATTATTATTTAAATACATTTTTACAAATCGATGTTTTTATATTTTTAGTTTTTTTGTTTTTAGTTTTTTTGGTTTTTATTGTTTTGTTATTTTGAACCAAAGTTGAGTTTTGTCTGCTGTAGTTTTTTCGGTTTATTTGATGTAGTTGTATTTGTACTTGTTGTATGTTCTTCAACCGCACGCTTTTTCGCTTCTATTTCCAAGCGGCGCGCTTCAAATAAATCCATCATTTCTTTGTCCAACGATGGAACTTCTATGCGTTCATATGATTTTGACGAATTGTCCGGATGTAAACAAACCAAATACATTCCTGAAACTTTTTTACCGTATTTGGATTCTAATATTGTTTTATATGTATTTAATTGGAGCGAGTAATGCCAAAAATTTGTATTTGGTAAATGCTTTATACATTCCGTTTTTGCCGTTTCACCGAATCCATTTTCGTGTGATATTTCTTTACATCTTTTCCAGTCATAAATCTGAATCGTCCCGTCCGCGTTTTCGAAAATCATATCAATCGATCCACTTAATTTGAGTTCTTCATAATAAATCATCCATTCTGTGCGTAAAGCAGTAAGTTCGGGAAAATCTTTCACAAATTTTTTGAAATAACTGAATTCAACACTGTCGTTTTCTACATTCAGACCATTATAATAACATTCGATATCATAATGCATATTTGTCCCAGCGCACGATGCAATCGAGCAATTTTTATCCCAATCTGCTTTTATTTGTTCTCGTGTCATACCGAAATATTTATAAGTAGGATCCTTCATTTTGCGACCTTTTAACATTGTAGTAATAATCGCATCTGAATTAAATTGGGGAAAATGGTGGTGATTCCACGTAGTAACAGAAGTGTATCCTTTCTCTCCGTGCACCGTGTATATGTGCGGACCTTCTTCAAATGTAATATATTGATCACGCGGATGAGCATTCTTTTTTGCTAGGAAATCGGGCGGTGTTTTTGACATTTTTACGTTTATTGTTTGTTTATTGTTTGTTTATTTGTTTGTTTACATTTATATAAACATAAAAAAGGTGTTCAATTTTATAGCATTTGTCTGTTTTTGAATTTTTAGAAAGCTTTTTGTATGTTTATTACATATAATCGTATTCGACGTTCGTTTGAATATCTTTTTCTAATTGAGTGTATACCCATTTGCGCATTTCAGATTTGCGCCTATCATCGTGCAGTTTTCCACCGCCATTGATTCGTCGCATATATTCCAGATTTCGGTCTTTTTCATCATCAGATGAATTCATTTGTTCCGAATGTTCGAGTTGCCATTTCAAGAATTCTTGCAGAAATCGGTGCGAAATGCGATCAATCCATTTGTCAAAATCCTCGCAAGACAATATTCGCCACACCATTTCTGAATTTGGAGCGAGCCGGCTACCGAAGGTAAGCGTAGGTGAGCGACCTAACTCCGGAGCTTTAGTGAAGGAGTTAACCTTGAAACAAGCGTAAATGGTACCGTTTTTTTGCGTAAATGCACGCAGGGGTATATTTTCTTTCGATTCAATTAGGTCGCGAATGCACTGTTTTATTCCTTCTGTCAAATCGACTGAAAATACACATTCCAAGTGAGACAAATTAACGGGTATATTTTTAATCCACTCGGCAAATGATGAATTGGGTACATTGGTCGATCGGTTCAATTGTTCGAGGATAATCCGTTTTTTTCGGACCACAATTGCATTTTTGAGTTTATCTATTTCGCGCTGCTGGGTTTCGCACGTCAACATTAAATGTTGGATTAATTTGTATTGTTCTTGAGGGGATGGAAGTGATATTTCAAATGCCTCTTTTTCGCGATCTCGTTCAATTTGGCGTTTTGAGTAAAACTCACACGTCGGTATATGTTGATCATATAAATCTTTGAATTTAAAAGAACGGCTGCAGTATCGACAATGATGGTTATCCATTTGTTTCTTTTATTTATTTTATTGATTGGTCCGTTTGGTTAGCAGTTTATTTTCAATAAAAACATTATGAATCAAATTCAATTTTCTACTTGAATTTGGAGCCAGCCGGAGCGTAAGCGTAGGTGAGCGACCGAATTTCGGTACTTTAGTTAAGGAGTTTAGGCGTCTATAATATATAAAGCAATTATATATTATATATATATTCATAAAAATAATAATGAGTCATTATTTTGATAACAAAGGAGGAACTTTTCTAGAACCAAATGTTACGCAATATGGCAGCCATATGATTATGACAAATGTTCAAAAAGCGACAAAAATCAAATATTTAAATATTGATACGCGGTTTAGTGATGATTTAAATGAAAATACCACTGCGAATTATTTAATGACACTACCCCAACGCATAAATGATGTGAAAACAATCGCAGTACGCAACATCGAGATTCCAATGACATTTTATAATATTTCCATTAATCAGAGAAACAATGTATTTAAAATGACCGCCGAATCAACGAATGAGGAAAGATTGGTTATACTTCAAGATGGTCATTATGATACTGATAAACTGAAAATGGCAATGAACTTAGAAATTCAAGGTCTTGGTCTCCCTTTTTCAAATATTACGTACGATATTGTAGATGGATTTTCCGTGTTTTTCTACAACAACGATGAATCTCTTCCTCTGGAAGATAAACCAGATATTGTTATTGACTTTGATGTGAAAATAAATGGAGAAACGGATGCCGATTTCTTTAAGTTTAAACTTGGTTGGTTGATCGGATACCGCTGTCCATCATATGAGGTGGTGCGTTCTTCTTATATTTCAAGTAAATCATTGATTCATTTAGATAGCATACGATATTTATATCTTGTTGTGGATGAGTTTGGAAAAGGAACGCAAAACACATTTGTATCTACAATGGACGCTTCGCTAATCAATAAGAATATATTGGCTCGCATAACGCTGAATACTACATTATACGGTGTTAATACAATATTACCAGCAAATCAATATAATGGATATTTGCTATCCGATAAACGCAGTTATACTGGAAAAGTGGATTTGCAGCGAATGAATGTGCAAATAGTGAACGAAATCGGAGTACCGATAAATCTAAACGGGCAGGATTTTTCGTTCTGCTTGGAATTGGAATACGAATAATATACAAAATGCGAAAAATTGATTATACAATTATGTTTATTTTTATTACTTATACATAAATATAAACAAACATAACAAACATAACAAACATAACATAACAAACGTAAAAAATGGATTTATCAACCCTCTCCCCGGAACAAAAATATGCATATAATAAATTTTGCAAAGGAGAAAATTTATTTATCAGTGGACCCGGCGGTACCGGAAAAACAAAATTAATCGAATATTTGGTATATCAGTCAAAAACGACTACAAAAACGCACCAGGTTTGTGCAATGACAGGTTGCGCAGCTATATTATTAAATTGCAACGCGAGAACGCTTCATTCGTGGAGCGGAATACGCTTATGCAAGGGTCAGAAAGACCAAATTATCGCAGGTGTTTTGAAAAATCGCAGTGCATTGTCTGCGTGGCGAAAAACCAATATATTGATTGTCGACGAAGTAAGTATGATGTCATTGAAAATATTCGATATTATTGAAGAAATTGCACGCATTGCGCGCCGCTCATCGTTGCCATTTGGCGGGCTTCAAGTTGTATTCACTGGCGATTTCTTTCAACTTCCGCCAGTAAGTACCACCGGTGAAACCGATACAGAATTGTTCTGCTTTGAATCGACGAATTGGCTTCGTGTATTTCCCTTGGCAAATCACGTTATTTTGAAAACGATTTTCAGACAAACCGACCCACTATACAAGGAAATTCTATTGCAGGTACGAACTGGCGATTTAACCGAAGAAAATAAAAAGATTTTACAGGGATATGTGAAGCGCGAATACGACCCAGAACAACATAATGGGTGCATTCCCACGAAATTGTTTCCTACTCGCGCCAAAACCGATTATTTGAATGCAACAATGTTTGCCAAATTGAAAGAAAAAGAGTTTGTATTTGAATGTGATCGAAAAACGCAGTGCAAAACATTTCTGGAGACAAACAAAGCCATTTCGCCCGAATATTTATCCATTGGCGCGAGAATGACCGCCCAAGAAATCGATTATGAAATTCAAATGTTGTTGAATAATACGTCAATGCAACAAACATTGTCGTTAAAAAAGGGATGTGTCGTAATGTGCACTGTGAATTTGGATATGGAACAGGGTATTTGCAATGGGTCTCAAGGTATAATTATCAATATTTTAGAAAATGGCCCCGTGCCGCTACCAATAGTAAAATTTGCAAACGGTATTACTAAAACCATCCATCCGCACTATCGGCAATCCGAAGAATGTCCGACAATCGCAGTAGGACAAATACCACTGTGTTTGGCGTGGGCGTTAACAATTCATAAAATTCAGGGCGCGACGCTGGCACTGGCGGATATTGATGTAGGTGGAAATATTTTCGAATATGGGCAAACATATGTCGCATTATCGCGGGTTCAATCGCTCGAAGGGTTATATTTGACTGCATTTCACGCACATAAAATCAAGGCAAATGACCGCGTTCGACAATTTTATTCCCAAATACCGGATATTACTAATTATGAATCGATCGCTGATGCAAATTCAACGGAACTAAAAACGGAAGATTATGGAATTTCCGAAGGGGGTCGAAGCGATAATGAACAATTAACTTCAGAAACCGTAGTGAATAAATTTGAAGAATTCGCATTTGATCCAACTATCAAGAGAATTCGATTGTAAAAACCAATGATATAAAGCGTTTGCAAATATAACAAATAGAAAACCAAATAAAACAAAACAAAAAATAATGTCGAAAAATATTATCATAAAATGTCCTCATTGCGACCGACAGATTGAAGTCATCGAACTAAATTGTTGTATATTTAGATGCGGTATATATCAAACTACATTCGAACAAATTCATCCACATTTATCAAAACCGGAATGTGATCGACTTTTCAATGAAAATTTGATTTATGGATGCGGAAAACCATTTCGCGTCAATAAATTAGAGGATGGCACTTACGTATCCGTCATTTGCGACTACGTTTGACCGTTTTTTTCCGATTATTCACTGCCCCCATTTTGCGCGTAACGATAAATGCACGTATTTTTTTCATATCTTCCAAAAAATGATCGACGATTTCTTGGTAAAATCCGCGAAATTCGGATCTGCGCGCTTTCATTTGCTCAATAGTGAACCACCCAATCTCGATTTTTTCGAACAATTTGCTGTCGTTGAGGATCGTTTTGTCCATTTTGTCCCATAAAAACGCGTGATTTTGATTATAATAGCGGGGCAGATTTTCGTCATAATCGATGCGAAAAATATGCACGTTGTATGTGTTATGAATTATAGGATAATATCCACCATTTTTTGTTATTAACTTACGTATTTCCGATGCATCGCCTAAAAAACCCGTCAATTCTTCTCCGCCTTCTCGAAGCGCTGCGTCATATGGTTTTTCACCTTCGTCCATACGCCCGCCAAAATCCGAAAACCCTTTGGCACTATCTTCCATCGAATTCTCTTTGCCGAATAAAAAATATAATTTGTTTTTGTACCAAGCAACCGGCAGAATACTTCCTGCGACCATTTATACAATGAAGATATTTTATTTTGCTATACTCCAAATTGGATGAAACCAAAATAAAATCTTTAGTTATATATATAAATGCCATACAACACACGAAAAGTCGCAAATCGCAATTGCTATCGAGTTTACAATACAAAAAGCAAACGCGTATTTGCAAAATGTACTAGTATGAAAAAGGCGAAAAAACAGTTGCAATTATTACGGGCTGTTCAAAATAACAAAAATTTTGTACCGAATTCTAAAAACCGTACTCGAAAAATGTCTCGAAAATAATTATAAATATTTTTATTGTGGAAACTCTAAAAATATTTACCCTTCTTCTCTCTTATTGAATGTATCATTATTATTGTTATTATTATTGTTCGATACAAATACGCTTTTCGCCAACTGTTTGGCAATGGTTTTGCCATTTTTCACGTTATTTGCACCTGATCCACCCATAACATTCTGCATAAATTGCAGATATTCACCGTATTTGGGAGATTTCGTATTAGAGAATTCGGGATTGTCCTTTAAAAAAGAACACAGTTTGTTCATTTTTTTATTGGATATTGTATCGATCGCTTTTTGAATCCGTTTTGAATCGCCTCCTGTTTCTTTCACCCATCCTTCTTGGTCTTTGATATGCATCGTTTCGCGCTTCATATCAGTACAATGCATCGGACGGGTATTTATATCGTAATTTTGCAAGCCGCGCTCGAAAATTTGGGCAACTGCTTCGGTAAATCCGTGATCTTTGGCATACATCAAATCTGAATCTTCAATCTGGAGAGATCTAACAAAATCGGTAAGAGTAATGGCGTTTTTGCAATCTTCGTTGAGAAACACTTGGATATTGAACGTTTTCTTGTTTTCAATAATATTATCTCCGTTTATGGTTGTTTGCACAACAGATGGACCGGTCGTTGTTTTCAGTTTTTGGTTTTCTTCCAAAAGAAACTGGTTTTGTTTCAATAAATATGTACACATTTCACGATTTTGCTCCAATAATATGTTGGTTATCGGTATTAAACTATCATTTATTGCAGTTTGTTCTTGGTTTTCTATTATATTATTAGTCATCAAATCATTATTCGTGGATATTTTCTTTCCGTGTGATTGCAGTTCACCTATTTCTAAATAATTCCCCATTGCTTTACATTTTTCACGTAATGTTTCAATATTACTACGCGATGAATGAACATTTTCTTCATTTAATAAATATTTCACGGTATTGAGCGTCTTGGGTTGATTAAAATAAATGAACCCAAATATTGCGTGAATATTATCCGCTGTTCCAAAATAACCAATAATATGGTATTTACAATCCAATGTTTTCAAAAAACCCAATGTTTCTTCTTTATTCTTGGTTGGTGTTATATCATAAATATATTTTCGACATTTTGTTTCATTTTTTTTTTCTACCATTGTTATAAATATTATTATATATATTGACCATATATTTATATTATATTTGGTCAATTAGTATTTTGTCGTGCATTTTAGCAGGCATATTATTTTTATTTATGCCAAATGGCGATTCTCAGTGTTCACAGTTGGATTGAGCTTATTTTGAACAAGTGTGAACACCAACATATTGCTTAAAAATTTAATTTATACTATCAATATAATGCATATATGCTAACAAAACCCAAAATCGACCGTTGTCCGACGTTTAAAAACAAGTGTGAACACCAACAGACCCTGATAATATACAATACTCGAAATAATGTCGCATTGATTATGCTACGGATTTATAAATTTAGGCATTGTCCGATTTCAAAATGAGGCAAAAACAAGTGTGAACACTGAGGTTGGTGCGCTGCGAAAAATGTCATTATAAAAACGGCTGCATAAAAGTCTAGCTAAATCGCTTTATGGGCTTGGGAAATATTTTCCGAGAATTCCAAATTTAAAAATAAAAAATGCGAAAAATTATGCAGCTAAAATAAAATGGAAAAAAACAGCTTCGCTGCAACTCAATCACAAATGGTATATTTTGCAAAGACTCCGTCGTATATTTCATTTTGGACAATGATTTCATTGTCCATTTTTGATTTCTACGAACTCTTTTCAAAGTAAATACCAAGAAAGAAAGATTGACCGCTTTTCATTTTTGTACCATTAAACATTAAAAACATCGGTTTTTGCAGTTATATTTTCTATATATTCTTTTACGTTTAGATATGAATAACATTTCGTATTGAATTTTCTTCCAAATAAACACTTGCTATTTAACAAATATACTAATTCTTCTTTATCAATAGCATCGTAATTTTTCAACCCATAACCGGATCCATACTTATAACCCATATCGTTCCAGTTTGTAAATGTCGTAGCATCATTTGAAAGGTTTGGCGTAGCAATTATGTCATGTTGCAGATTATTATAAAATACTAAAGTTATAAAAAAATGTTCTTCGGGAGAAGTTATATTACCATATTCTTTATCAATTTTCAGTGTATTTTCTTGTATAACTAACTTACATATTTGTCTATTTAATATAAACCAGTTGGAAGATTTTTGAATGACATGTTTATCATAATACTTTATTAATTCATTGCATCGGGGAAAACACGTAGCGGAAGGTGCAATATTAAAATGTCCATAATTGTCTTTACATAAAAAATCATAAATATAATCGAAAGACTTGAATGGAATACACGATTGGCTTAAACTTATTATCTTATAACAACCATCTTCATACGCTTTTTTAAAAAGCAAGTTGTGAGCGTGAATCAAACTTACGTGGGCATATTTTGTTTCAATACATTCATTTAATTTATATTGTTCAAAATATTGTAATGGTTTATCTGTTTTGTAGTGTATGTAAATATTATACTTATTTTTATCTACATTATGGAAAAATGTATTCCATAATTCCTCAAGGTTTATTCCATCGTAAATCAAAAAACAGAATGCTATCTTTTGTACAGGAGCACTCGGAGCATTATCATCGGACACATTGAAATCACTAGATACCGATTGCTCGAAATTTTCGGATTCGATGATTTGCATATATGATTTACTAAGTATAAATGAGCTAAATATTATTGCTACCAAACATAAAATAGATATAAATTTACGATTGGACATACCTAAATTCTTTGTATCTCGTCATAAATATACGAAATATATAATCTTCGAATGAACTCCGTAGTTCCCGAAGGGATCCGAAGGGATCCGAAGGAGTTTGAATAATACATATATAAATAATATAAACGCACGTCTTTGAAAAGTATATCTAATAACGAGTGTATTTTTGTGTGTTTGTTGTTTGTTTGTGTAAATCTTGGTAATGAATGAAATGAGCGACGAACAAAGAGTCGTAATGAATTATATTCGTGATGGGGATAATGTATTAGTGGATGCTTGCGCCGGCTCAGGTAAATCAACCACTATATTATCAACCGCCCAAGCGTTGCCCGATAAGAAATTCCTTCAATTAACGTACAATTCGATGCTTCGACACGAAATCAAGGGTAAAATAAACGAATTAAAATTGAAAAATCTCCAAGTTCACACATATCATAGCTTGGCAGTTAGATATTATTTGACAACTGCACATACGGATACGGGAATTCGCTATATTTTGTACAACAAATTGGAACCAAGAGAGAAAATACCGCCATTTGATGTCTTGGTCTTGGACGAAACCCAAGATATGACGTTTTTGTACTACCAATTTATGGTAAAATTGACCAAAGATATGGGCGGACAGATACAAATGCTGATTTTGGGGGATTATATGCAGGGATTATACGAGTTTAAAGGGGCGGATACACGTTTTTTGACACAAGGCGATCAATTGTGGGCGATAAATCCGCGACTAACGCGCGCCGTTTTTCACAAATGTACGTTGAAAATGTCGTATCGCATCACAAAACAGATGGCAAAGTTCGTAAATCAGACAATGTTGGGAGATATTCGGCTCGAAGCGTGCCGCGAAGGCGGTCCAGTTGTCTATATTCGCCGGTCGCGACATCAAATCGAGCAAATAGTGGTGTATCAGATACGCCGGCTCTTGGCCGAAGGCGAAAGTCCGAACGATATTTTTGTTTTAGGTGCATCAGTGAAGGGCGCGAACAGTAATATTCGCAGAATGGAGAACGTCTTGGTCGAAAACGACATACCGTGCCACGTTCCAATGACGGAATCAGACGCAATAGATGAGCGAGTAATCAGCGGAAAGGTGGTTTTCTCCACATTTCATACGGTGAAAGGGCGACAACGTAAATATGTCTTCGTGGTGGGGTTTGATAATAATTATTTGACGTATTATGCACGGAATCTGCCCAAGAATCAATGTCCGAATACACTGTATGTGGGATGTACACGAGCTACGCACGGGCTATTTTTATTGGAAAACGACCAATCAAGGCCATTGGAGTTCTTAAAAAAGACGCATCACGAGATGAAACAGTGCGATTATATTGATTTCAAGGGGATGCCGCAGACGATTTTTCACGACAAAGAGGTCGATTTGGAAATGTGCGGGGTAGTTCTTATACCGACGCATCATATTACACCCACAGAATTGATAAAATTCGTTCCGGAGTCTGTTATAGAGGAAATTTCACCGATCTTGGACCGTATTTTCATAACAGAACAAGGAATAATACCGGAAGATGAGATAGATATCCCAAAAGTATTAAACACAAGACGTGGATACTACGAAGATGTTAGCGATTTAAATGGGATTGCCATACCGAGTATATATTATGATTATTTGGAAGGAGGAACCAAGGGTGCCAATATTCTGACGCAAATGATTCACTCGGTAATCCAAGAAATGAAGGAAAATGAGCACATTTATCTGAAACGTATTGTCCGCGATTTGCCTGAAAAATGCGAAACGATTGACGATTATTTATATTTGGCAAATGTGTATGTTGCGGTTCAAGAAAAACTGTATTTCAAACTGAAGCAGATTGAACGAGACGAATATGGATGGCTAACGGCTGAAATGGTTGCTCGTTGTAGATGTAGATTAGACGGAACAGTTGGGAAAGAGTGTAAAGATAAGAGTATCGAAGTGGAAAAACAGCTAATTCACCATTCGATGGAACTGGAACATACCAAGATTGATGCATTATTGTATCAATATTTCAGCTACGAAATACGATTTCGGTTTAGTGCGCGCGCCGATTTAATAACGGACGATACTTTATGGGAATTGAAGTGTACTAGCAAGATATCAATTGATCATTTAATGCAGGTTGTTATATATGCGTGGCTGTGGCGAATGACGTGTGTGCCCGAACAAGAAAAAAAACCATGTAAAATATTGAATATACGTACAGGCGAACAATTGCGGTTGAATGCAACTACAGAAGAATTAACGCAAATTGTGGTCGCATTATTGAGAGGAAAATATGGGAAACCAGTTATATTAGAAGATGATGATTTTGTGAACAATTGTCAGGAATATAGTAAGAATCTATTTGCGCAGTAGACCGATATTAAACGTGTTGGTGGCAATGGTCGCAGTTTTGAACGGGTTTACGTTGGCAAGGCTTCCCAGCCGCAGATGTTTTACCGCACACGTATTTATAACAGGCTCCAACGCGTGCTTTATTTGATCGCCAAGCGGTGCTGGCTTCATCAAAATTAATGTCAACAGTATAACGAGGACGCAACATATAAATTTGTTCGTCATTGTTATTGGTTTTGGGCGCATCCCAATTACTTTCCCATAAAGGAGCTTCCTTGACAGGGCTTGCATTTACACTATTTCGGGTGCGATAGCGGGTTGGTTCGCTTGTCGTTGTTGTCGCGGATGCAGCAACAGTAGCAGGAGCAATAGCAGGAGCAACGAATGTATTCTTTTTTTCACTGACACTATTATTAGCACGTGATTGTGATTTACTACGAGTTTGCATTATTTATTAATTAGAATGAATGGATGGGAGAGGTAGTGTTAGTTATTTATGAAAAAAACGAATCAATTTTATGGTATATAGTATGTTTTGTTTGTATGAAACAAAAAATGGATATAAAATCAAAAATAGAATGACATAAAATGTATGAAATTATAAATTATGTAAAATATTTGATAAGTAGAATAGAAATAATAGACATATCCCGCATTATTGGACTATGGGTATTGGCAATGTCTGTGTTTTTGGCATCTACATTATCAGCAGGAGATGAAAATGCGATGAAAATGTATAGATTTGGACCACACGATGATTTATTTATATTGGGTATTTGCGTTGATACATATACAAAATATAATCTTGTCATATTATATTCTATTGTAAATACTTGTGTACGGAATACGAGTCATAATATTATAGGTTCTTGGATTACATTAAATATTCAAGATACTACAGAAGAGGGAAAACGAAACAAAATAAACTTAAATAAATGGTATGTGTATGAAATATCAACCGTTTATACAATGTATTTTTGGTTTGATTGGTTCATTTATATTCATTTGTTATTGGCACAAATCGATATTGTCTTGGTAGAAGTAGTTTCTGACGTTTCAACAAATATATTTATAACGTGGTGGTATTTGAAACAAGTATCTGAACCAGATAAGGTTATAAATACAACAGAAAATCCAATATATGAAATATTATAAATGCAAAGATAGTTCTTTGCATTTATTTGTTGAAGAAATAAAAATATTTGTGAATTAAAAATAATAAATACCAAGATTTACAAAATTATTTTGTTTTTTTAGAAACAATCGTATTTGCTACTATAGGCTCGGCAACCGGTACAGGAACAAATTGTTTTTTTTGTGCACAACCTCTATGATGAGCAGTCAGTGCTCTTGGGTTTTTTGCAACATAATTACAGAATTCGCAAATATCTTCTGATGATGAAGAAGAAGCATATATCTTGGACAAATAATGTTCCAAACAAGGAATTTTAATTTCGTCGATTTGCGATAATAATCTTTGATTAAAATCCTTGATTGTTTTGATATGAGATAATTTGTTGGAAACAAATAATTGGTATTCTTTATTGATATCGTCCAAGACATCCTTATTAATATTCGCAGAATCGCCTCCTATCATTTCAAGATCGACCAATTTTGATTTAAAATGGTCAATAATGTCGACTGCTGCTTTTATTTTCTCGGCATCATATTCAACCTTATGTAAATAAACGAGAACATTTCCATTATGAATTTCAATTTCAAAATTATCTTTGTTTGTAATACCAAAATGCTGTGCTAGCATTATCCCAGAGCAATTTTGTCGCTCAACATCGTGCAAGAATTTGCGAACTTCGTCCTGACCAATATTTTTTTCATAATTTTTGTTCTCAAATAAAATAGTTGGCTTACCTTTGCGTTGCATCATAATATCTCCTGTTTCTTTCGTCGTACCAACCGAGTCAATTTGAGCAGTAGGATATAAAGGATGCAATACGTTAAACAAAATATTTTCTGATATTTTACCCTTGGACGAAGAGTTCTCCATTTTTTTCAAAAGTTCATTCACATTGGTTTGTAAATTACTTTGAGAAAAACTATTTGTAGAAGAAATATCCTTCAGTTCATTCAACCTGGTACCAAGACGTGATTCAGTTGAAGTAATGATAGAATTAAAGACATTTTGAGAACTAACTAACGTTTTGGAAAACTTTTCATCCAATGTGCTAATAAAATTATCCAGATTTTCCTTATTAATGGATGTTTTCAATAATGAATTCGTATCTTGGTTAATACTTGAATATAAAGTCGTAATAGATCTTTCAATATCTTTATATAACGATTCTTGGTTCTTTGGTATAATTTCATTTATCATCAACCGAGTTTTATCCAAAAGCGAATCATTATAATCCTTTATAAGAGGTGCAACTCTTTCCGAAGTATTATTTGATAATATAACTTTAAGATCTTCCATATATTCACGTTTAAATTCGACAAATTTCAATGTAAAATTTGTGTTCATATCCGAATTAATCTTGGTATATGATTCTGAAATAGTTGAAACTTGTGTTTGAAGCGATTTAATACTATCAAGCAACTGCGACGCAACGTTGGCTGTAAGAGATGGTGTCGCATCCTGCAACAATTTATCCAAGATTTGTACAAAAATAACATTTATATCCTCGAAATTTATATTTTTATGGTTATCGTAAAATTCCCATACAGATTTATTGTGCGAAGTTAGAGCGTAATTCATTATATATATTATATATTTGTGTATCTCTTTATATTCTGTATTGAAACAATTATTTATTAGATATTTGTTTCAATTCGTTTTATTGAATCAATTCTTTATCAATTAATTGATTTAGAAATGGGTATTAAAACAAATAATTGTTAATTAATTAAATCAATTTACCAAGAAAAATAAAAAATCATTTAGAAAATATTTTTTTTGTCTTTTTTTTATTTTTTTTAT
>Ga0114970_10001251_pt1 | contig 18963 bp, 16 predicted proteins | sample M_140205_XF_Meta_FD_87030 | JGI IMG/M metagenome (GOLD analysis project Ga0114970, IMG submission 87030) | Freshwater microbial communities from Lake Montjoie, Canada to study carbon cycling - M_140205_XF_MetaG | ecosystem: Environmental > Aquatic > Freshwater > Lake | place: Lake Montjoie... | reverse complement strand
CATTGTGGTTTTGGGGTTGAGTTCTCTAACGGCACGAATGGTTTCAACCCAAATAAATGATCCGCCGTCTGGAAGATCATCGCGATCAACGGAAGTAATCACGCAATGCTTCACGCCCATCAGTTTGACAGATTCAGCTAATCTTCGGGGTTCCTCGGTATCAACAGCAAGTGGTCGTCCGGTAGCCACGGCACAAAACCCACAGGATCGTGTACATATATTGCCTAAAATCATAAAGGTTGCGGTACCAGCCCCCCAACACTCACCCATATTGGGGCAACTTCCACTTTCGCAAATGGTATGGAGCTTATGCGTATCAACAATTTTCCGAACCATAGCATAATCTTCGCCTACGGGAAGTTTTACACGAAGCCATTCGGGCTTTCTTTTAAAAGAAGGTTTTTCTGAGGATTCCATGGTTTCAGCCATCATTTTATATTTCAGCTGCAAAAGTAGTGATTACCACTTTTTCCCCCACAAAATATTCACATAAAAAGAAAGAAAATAAGGTTTATTTTCGATGAAAGCCATTATTGGGATGGGTTTAAAGAATCCATCTAGGCAGACGCCCGTTTCTATGGCCCTTATTTCGGTATCGGAAGAGGCAAATTCAAAGTTAAAACCAAATTTGGCATATCCCCCCGGATTGATTTTCAATTCATTCAAACCATTGGTAAAAGAAGCCTTTCCTAAAATATTGTCTACGGTATGTTTTTCAGGATCGTATTTTTCAACCACGATTTCTTTTGCGATAAAATTGGTAGATTTAAGAATATCAAGGTAAACAGGCTTCACAAAACCCCATGAAATGCCAGCAGAATAGCACATGCGTACCTCAAGCCCTCCTCTTTCTCCCTTGCTGTAGATAATTTTCTGAAATCCAGTCCCCGTGCGAACCAGCAATAAAGAATTTAATTTCCCCAAAATATAGGAACCTTCATTATCATAATAAGGGTTAGTTGTTTTGTATTCTTTGGGGTTATTCATCCCCACTATTTCAATTTCATACAAATGTTTGTTATATGCTGTTTTATTTCTACAACGTCGCACATCTATTCCCCAACCATTGGAATGCAATATTGCACCAAAAGACATTTCATTTCTAAGAAGTTCGGTTTTATCTTCTAAAAAGACATTTTCATCCTGTGCATGAAGAACACTTGAAAAAAGAAGAAAAACAAATATGAAAAATCTGCGCAAAATCATAGAACAATAGTACAACATAATTTCAAAAATCACAAACCAATTGATAAATTTGCAAGATGGAAACAGCAAAAAGCATTTACCTTGGAGATTTGCGTACAGAGGCTACGCACTTAAAATCAGGTGAAAAAATATGTACAGATGCCCCTATTGACAATGAAGGCAAAGGCGCTTTTTTTTCGCCTACTGATTTACTGGCCACTTCTTTGGGCAGTTGTATGTTAACGATTATGGGTATTGCGGCAAGAACGCACCAAATAAATATCGACCATACGCAGGTTAAAATCACTAAAGTGATGGCTGCAGATCCTCGGCGAGTTTCTGAAATACATATCGTGTTCGATATGCCCAACAGATCTTATTCTGATAAAGAAAAAGCAATATTAAAAAATGCAGCTGTCAATTGTCCGGTAGCCAAAAGTCTGCACCCGGATATTATACAAAAAGTTATTTTTAACTATTCGCAAGAGGCTTAATAGACGCTTTCTGAGTATCTACTTTACCGTATTTTCCGAAAGCAGGGCATTTTTCGTGCGTTTTACAAGAAGAGACAAAAGAAACGATAGCGACCAATGTCAAGATTTTTACGATATTTTTCATTATTTGATGGATTTAATTTGGCTTGATATTGCAAAAGTAAACATTTTGGTTTTATAAATTTAGCAAATCTGCTTTCAATTGCACTTTTTTTACACAAGCAAATGTTAATAGCTTTTCAATATACGAAATACCTATTCTATTATTATTAAATTTGCAAAAGATTTACGCATTATGGAAAGCCAAGGCCATTTAGCCGAAAAGAAAATCGATATGTCCATGGAAAAATCATGGAAAACGGAATTGGCATCTGAATTTTCTGCTGCGTATTATGAGCAATTGCTATCTTTTTTAAGATCAGAAAAAGACCATCACATCATTACTTTCCCAAAATCCAATCAAATATACCATGCTTTTCACCAAACCCCCTTTGAAAAAGTAAAGGTCGTTATTATCGGACAGGATCCATACCACGGGAAGGATCAGGCTCAGGGATTGAGTTTTTCAGTTCCTTCTGGTCTCCGCATACCTCCATCATTGAAAAATATCTTCAAAGAACTGCAATCAGATTTGGGAATCAAAATACCGCAGAATGGAGATTTAAGTTTTTGGGCACAACAAGGGGTTTTCTTATTGAATGCCACACTAACGGTCAGAGCACATACAGCCGGATCGCATCAGGAAAAGGGATGGGAGCAATTTACGGATGCTGTCATCAAAAAACTATCCGAAAAACGCAATGGAATTGTGTTTATCCTTTGGGGGAATTATGCACAAAAAAAAGAATTGCTGATAGACCAAAATAAACATTTCATTTTAAAGGCAGCTCACCCCTCTCCTTTTTCTGCCTATAGAGGTTTTTTCGGCTGCAAACATTTCTCAAAAGCAAACGAAATATTGCAAAAATTAGGTCAAAAGGCAATAAATTGGGAACTTGAAAATCAGGATCAGAATGCATTTTAAAAAAACTTGCCTTTTTCTTTTCTTTCTGATTTATGGGCTATCAGGTCCAAATATTTTTTTAGCCCAATCAAATGATTTTGAATTATATATAATCAGAAATGATAGTATTACTTTAAGTACAAAAGAAAAAAAAGAAAACAGGTCGGTATATGGATATTTCAGCAATCACGGCCTATGTATACAAGAAGCCAAACTTTTTATACGAAAAATCCAAGAAGAAGGTTTTTTGGCTTCTAGAATTGATAGCATACAAACCATAGAAAAACAAATAAAGGTATTTTATACAAAAGGAGATGCCTACAAATGGGTTAAAATTGGCAAAGGAAACGCAGAAGAAGGCGCATTAAGCCAAATAGGTTATAGAGAGCGGGTTTTAAGGAAAATGCGTACCGATTACAAAACCATAAATAAGCTCCTTGAAAAGCTGATTTCCTATTATGAAAATCAGGGCTACCCCTTTGCATCTGCCCATCTTGACAGTTTAAAATTGGATACGCTGCGGGAATTTAGTGGAAGTCTTTCCGTCAAACGAAACAAACTCATTCATTTGGATAGCCTTCTGATTAAAGGGGAAGGTAAATTTCCTGTTAAATACTTAGAAAACTATTTGAATATAAAGCCGGGCATGCCCTACAAAGAAGAGGTGATTGCCAAGGCAAGCAACCGACTCAAAGAATTGCCTTTTATATCAGTCATCAAATCACCTGAGGTGCTTTTCATGAAGGATTATACCAAATTATATATATATCTGGCTACTAAAAAAGCAAGCCATTTTGATGCCATTGCAGGCATTTCACCGGATGCACAGGGAAAAGTATTGGTAAGTGGAGATGTGAAGCTGAACCTCATGAATGCCTTTAAAAAAGGAGAACTTCTGGATATCAGCTGGAAAAATCCACAGGTACAAACACAAGACTTAAAAATAAGAATGGTTTACCCCTTTCTATTGAACACCCCTTTTGGAACGGATATTCAATTTTCATTGTACAAAAAGGATAGCACCTACATAGATATTATAATCAATACAGGCATTCAGTACTTATTAAGCGGCGGAAATTTTCTAAAAGTATTTGTTTTGAACAAGGAATCGTTTTTAATCAATAAAAAAGGATTGGAAAATCTAAGTACTTTGCCCGCCTTTGCAGATATAAGCAGCAGATTATATGGCATTGGTTACAAAATGGAAGATTTGGACTATAAAATCAACCCCAGAAAAGGGTTTTCCATTCTATTGGACCTAGCAGCAGGAAATAAGCAAATTCATAAAAACGAAAAAATAAAAGAATCCCTTTATGAGGGCATTCAGCTAAACAGCACCCAATTGCGAGCAGAATATACGGTTGATTTTTACCTACCGCTCAGCAATAGAAATGTAACAAATATTGGATTGATGGGCGGACATTTGGGAGGTGGCAACCTATTTAAAAATGAATTATTCAGAATTGGAGGTCTTAAAACATTAAGAGGATTTAATGAGGAATCAATTTGGGCTTCATCCTACACCATTTTCAAATGGGAACAAAGATTTATCATGGAAAAAAATGCATATATTTTTGTTTTTTTTAATGCTGCTTACTATGAAAATCACAGCCAGGGAGAAAGAGCAAAAGACCTTCCCTACGGCTATGGGCCGGGTATTAACTTTGAAACCAAACTGGGAATATTTTCTTTTAATTATGGATTGGGAAAAGAATTTAAAAATCCTGTATATTTGCGCTCCGGAAAAATACATTTCGGATTTCTGAGTTATTTCTGAGAGCTTCAATACATTATGAAAATCAAAATTATAGGCATATTATTATTGGCATTGGGACTTTTACCCTTAAATCCCGGCTTTACCTTTGAGGGCTATTTACACATGCCCATTGTAAAGCACCCTGAACCCGAAGAACAGGATGTGATTGAATTTTTAAACAATTTTGTTCCCAAAAAATACGCATCAGAAATATTTGATACGTATTTGTATGTTTCTATCAAAAAACAAAAATTATATCACATTGTTAATAACAGAATTGTCCATAGCTATTCAATAGGCGGAGCCAAGAGAGGAATTGGAAACAAATTTGGAAGTTTACAAACCCCAATAGGTCTGCATACGATTGCCAATAAATATGGATATGAAACACCTATAGGTGGTCTTTTTGTAGAAAGAAGGTTCACCGGTAAAATTTGCGAGATACACGATGAAAAGTTCTGTATGGGAAAAGATGATGTCACTACCCGAATTTTATGGCTTCAAGGAGAAGAACCTGGCCTGAATAAAGGTGGTGATATTGATAGCTACAACCGAAACATTTATATTCACGGCACCCCGGAAGAGGGACTTATTGGCACGCCTTCATCCAAAGGATGTGTAAGAATGAAAAACAGCGAAGTAAAGGACCTTTTTGAGTATGCCTATATCGGCATGAAAGTGCTTATTTTAGAGGAATAAAATTTACCGGTTTTTATTAAAAACTATTTTTACACCGTGTATTCGATACGGGTGTGATGAATACTCATCAATTGTTTTAAAAATATTTTCTTGATTTCATCCATTTCCCTGAAGGTGATGGGCGCATTTATAAATTGATTTTGACTGATTTGATTTTCAATGATAGCATCGATGAGATTCTGTATAGACTGCATATCTGTTTTTTGCAGACTTCTTGAAGCAGCTTCAATAGAATCGGCCATCATAAGGACAGCCATTTCTTTGGAAAAAGGAATGGGCCCCGGATATCTGAACTGATCTACATCAACTTTACGGTCAGGATAATTTTTGAGATAGGATTGATAAAAATATTGTACCACCGTAGTACCATGATGGGTTCGGATAAAATGTAGTATTTGAGCAGGAATTTTGGCTTTACGCGCCTTATCGAAACCTTTTTCTACATGGCTGATGATGATTTGCGCACTCTGATCAAAAGACAAATCGTCATGAGGATTTGCTCCGGCATTGAGATTTTCGATAAAATATGCAGGCATATCGATTTTACCAATATCGTGATACATGGCTCCTGCCCTCACGAGCAAAGAATTCCCTCCAATTTTTTGTACGGCAGCTTCCGCTAGGTTGGCCACTTGCAAAGAATGCTGAAAGGTACCAGGGGCCTTTAAAGACAATTCGCGCAGAAGCAAGGAGTTTGAATTAGACAATTCAAGCAAGGTCATATCAGAAATAAAACCAAAAACCCTTTCAAAGACCATAATCAGCGGATAAACAAAGAGAAATAGCAAACCATTTCCAATAAAAAAACGCATTTCATACCAATCGATATTTTCTATTGAGCCCTCGTGAATAAGGGAAATACCAATATGAATCATACCATAGGCAGACATGATAAATGCCGAGGTAAAAAACAATTGAGAACGATTTCTGAGCTTCACCATACTAAAAATGGCCACCATCCCTACGATCAGCTGAATAAAAACAAATTCAAAACTATTGGGAGCCATCAAGCCAATGATGAGCAAGGCAATAAGGTGCGTAAACAAAGCGAGCCGTGTATCAAAAAAAGTACGGACAATGACAGGCAGAATACAATAGGGCAAAAGATATAAACTAAACATATTCCTTCTAAAAACCCAAGCATGAATAATCACCATAAAGCAAACCAAAAAAGTCAAAAAGACTACTTGCAAATGATCCGAAAAGATATCACTTCTAAAATAAAAGAGAAAAAGATGCAACATCAACAGGCAAACCAAGGTGAGTATTAAATAACCCACATAAAGGGCCCAAGAAGAACGAGAATGATCCGAATTGCCTTCATATTCAGCTTTTAGGGAGGATAGGATCTTGAACTTTTCAGGGGTAATCAGTTCGGATTTATGGATGATATTTTCCCCGGCCTGCACCATTCCTCGTGTTGGTGAAATATTGTCAACAAGTTCTTTTAAAGCCACTGCATTCGATTCCTCATCATAAAAAACATTATTTGTCAGCGCATTTTCAAGCAAAGGCTTTAGGAATTTGGATTCTTGAGGTTGCATTTTTCCAAGTTCCTCAAACAAAAATTTTTGAGCCTTATCCAAGGTATAAAAATCATCTATTTCTGCTTCTGATAAAACATTATTGCGAACTACATTCACAACAAAATCGATAGCTTGACCCGATAATTTGCCCGTAGGCAAAATCACACCCTTATCAAACAAATTCTGCAAAATACTTTGACCGGCAGAAAACATATTTTTTTTTGCAGAAAAATCGGCAATGGAATTGGTTCTTTCTTTTTCCCAAGCGAGGTTGAAATCATTTTTAAATGAAGACAGCTGCCTTTGCACGATGGAATCATTAAACTTAAAGTAAGGATGAGTAGAGTTGAGAATGGATATTTTTTCAACGCTGATTTCCTCTGGTGATTTATTGATCGCAAAATCGAATGGCGCATTGAGGTCTTCATGTTTCCAAGTGCGACCTTTTTCGAAATCGAATTTAAATTTTATTTCTTTAGGCAGTGCAAGAACAATTGCAATCACGCAAACCAAAAGGAGGGCATAGCGAATGATGGCCCCTTTTTTACCGCTAAAAACACCTTTTATCGTACTTTCCATGTGTTGAATCCCAAAGGAAAGCAATTTAGGAAGAGAAAATCAAATTGCAAGCCCTAAATGCAAAATTAGAACAATTTCCGTATTGATGCGAAATTATATACTTTCGCAATATTGAATATTTACTAAAACAATAACCCATGAAAGAAGTATTTATTGTTGCCGCAGTGCGCACCCCTATCGGAAGTTTTAACGGCAGTTTATCTGGTTTTAGCGCCACCCAATTGGGGGCTATAGTCATCAAGGAGGCCATAAGCCGTGCAGGCATTGCACCTGAAGCTGTTGAAGAAGTTTTTATGGGCAACGTATATTCGGCAGGATTGGGTCAAGCACCGGCCAGGCAGGCTGCAATTTTTGCTGGATTACCCACAAGCACCATTTGTACTACCCTCAACAAAGTTTGTGCATCAGGAATGAAAGCGGTAATGCTTGCGGCAGAATCCATCATGTTAGGCCATAACGATGTTGCCATTGGTGGCGGAATGGAAAGCATGAGCAATGTGCCTTATTATTTAGATAAAGCCAGAAGTGGTTACAGACTTGGTCATGGGCAGTTAACCGATGGCATCATCAAGGATGGCTTATGGGATGTGTATAAAGACTATCATATGGGACAAGCCGGCGAGCTATGTGCCAAAGAATATCAGATTACCCGTGAAGAGCAGGATGCTTATGCCATTGAGTCCTATAAACGCAGTGCAAGAGCCAATCAGGAAGGGGCATTTAAAGCCGAGATTGCAGGGGTAAGCATTCCACAAAGAGGAAAAGATCCCGTGATGTTTATGGAGGATGAGGAATTTTCGAAGGTTGATTTCAGTAAGGTGGCGCAATTAAAACCTGTCTTTCAGAAGGAAGGCAGCATAACTGCAGCCAATGCCTCTACCCTCAATGATGGTGCATCTGCACTCGTATTGATGAGCAAAGAAAAAATGGAAGCGATGGGCGTAAAACCGATCGGCAGAATTGTAAGCTTTGCAGATGCAGCACAAGAGCCTGAGTGGTTTACCACTGCCCCATCCAAAGCGATTCCACTTGCTCTTGAAAGAGCACATTTAACAAAAGAAAACATCGATTATTATGAAATCAATGAGGCTTTTTCAGTTGTATCTATTGTTAATAATCGATTGATGAATTTAGATCCGAGCAAAGTGAATGTAAATGGTGGGGCGGTTTCCTTAGGACATCCACTTGGATGCTCAGGAGCAAGAATTCTAACAACCCTCATCCATGTGTTGCATCAGAAAAAAGCAAAATATGGTGTGGCCGGCATTTGCAATGGTGGTGGCGGTGCCTCAGCATTGGTTATGGAAGCCATTTAATTAAAACCTTAAAAATTGATACACAGTGTACGGAATTATTAATCTCAGTGTGGTACCTGTTCGAAGCGAACCTTCAGACAGAAGCGAAATGCTTACACAGTTGCTCTTCGGTGAACATTTTTTCATCACCGCGAGCGAAGGGAGCTGGAAGAAGATTAAAGTAGCTTATGATGGCTATGAAGGATGGATCGATGAGAAGCAATTTATTTCCATTACAGAAAATGAATTTCAATTGTTAAGAAACCCATATAGCACATTGAGTTTAGACCTTGTTCAGGTAGCCGTGCATCAAGAACAATTTAACACCCTATTATTGGGAAGCACACTTCCGTTTTATGATGAAAAAACTTGCAGGGTTGGCACCATGGAATTTTCCTTTTCAGGACATAGTAGAAACTTAGAAACAAAGCCTACAAAAAGCACATTGATTGAAAATGCCTATATGTATTTAAATGCCCCCTATTTGTGGGGTGGTCGATCGCCCTTTGGCATTGATTGTTCCGGATTTACACAAATGGTTTATAAGCTAAATGGAATTCCAATTCCCAGAGATGCCTCACAGCAAGCACAGGTAGGCACGCTGGTAAATTTTTTAGATGAAGCGACCCCTGGAGATCTTGCGTTTTTTGAAAATGCGGAAGGAAATATTGTACATGTAGGAATTATTTTAGCCAATTCAATGATTATACATGCTTCTGGCAAGGTGCGCATTGACAAGTTGGATCATTATGGCATTTATCATTCAGAATTAAAAAAATACACGCACACCTTGCGGGTCATTAAAAAGTTCGTTTAATTTCTGAACAGTACTATTCGCCTTGCATCAGTTCCTTTGCATGCTGCAAAGCCACTTCCGAAGGATTATCCCCGGCAATCATTCGAGCGATTTCTACCACTCTTTCCTCGACACCTAGTTTACGAATGCCTGTTGATGTTTTCAAAGCATCCGTTTCTTTGTATACAAACCAATGGCAATCGCCTCTGCCAGCCAGCTGAGGCAAATGGGTAATGGCAATGACCTGATGGGTATTGGCAATATGCTCCATAATTCCCCCAACCTTGAGGGCTACCTCACCGGAAATACCTGAATCGATTTCATCAAAAACCATACAAGGCAAAGATATTTTTTTAGCAATGAGCGCCTTTAGACATAGCATTAGCCTGGACAATTCACCACCGGAAGCTACTTTGGCTAGATCATTAAAATCCATTCCCTTGTTAGCAGAAAATTGAAATTGAACCTTATCTATTCCATCCGAAAAAAAAGTATCCATTTTGGCTTGCACAAGGATGTTCAATCTAGCATGGGGCATGGAAATACTTTTCAGCATATTCTCCATATCCGTTTGGATTTGCGGTGCTGCTTTTTTTCTGTTCGAAGAGATCTCCTGGGCTATTTGAAGCAGATTTTCACGCTTGAGCTGCAGGTCTTTTTGAAGGACTTCAATTTTCTCGCCCATTGAAGTAATGGCAAGCAATTTATCAGAAAGCGAATTTTGAAGATCTAGTAATTCGTCTAGGGTATTGAGGCGATGCTTTTGCTCTAGGTTATAAATGGCATCAAGGCGCTCCTGAATTTCAGTAACGCGGGCAGGATCCATCTGAACAGATTGTTCATATTTTTCGGCTTCAGCAGCAATATCTTTCAGTTCGATCATGGCCTGCCGAATGCGGTCGGCCAAATTCAAAGCGGGTTCATAAAAAGAAAATATTTGGCTCAGTGATTTCTGAATATCATGTAAAACGGATGTAATGGAATTTTCCGACTGATCGATGGGGAAATAGGTTTGAGCAAGACCTGTTTTTACTTCAGTAGCATTGCTAAGTACTTCCAATTCTTTTTCCAAGGACTCTTGTTCCCCCCTTTTCAGGTTTAATACTTCTATTTCCTGAAATTGAAAACGAAAATAATCTTCATCGGCCCTAGATTTCTGTTCGAGCAATAGCCATTCATCCAGTTGTTTTTGCATCTGAATAAAAGACACATATTCAGCTTTATATTTCAAAAGAAGTTGCTGATGACCGGCAAAAGCATCCAATACAGAAAGTTGAAAAGCGGCTTCACCAATGCTTAAGGTTTCGTGTTGAGAATGGATATCAATGAGTTTTTTTCCAAGTTCTTTAAGAATCTGCAAGTTTACTGGCATGTCATTGACAAAAGCTCTTGATTTGGACTCAGGACTGATTTCCCTTCTGATGATGGTTTGTGCATCATAATCTAAATCATGACTGGCAAAGAATTCCTGCAAATGATACGCATCGATCAAAAACTCACCTTCCACAATGCATTTTTTTTCTTTGTTCAGCAGCATGCTGGTGTCTGCCCTATTGCCCAACAATAGAGAAAGGGCACCCAAAAGGATTGACTTTCCTGCACCTGTTTCGCCAGTGATGATGTTCAGTTTTGCTGAAAAATTAACATCAAGAGCATCGATTAAAGCATAATTATTTATGTGAAGCCTTTGAAGCATACTGTTGGTATCTATTTAAAAAATCTTGTTTATGATATGTATGAAATGCTATTCGTTTCATCCTTCAATTTATTTGCAAAGAAATTAAAAAGAATTTTATTTGATATTGAGAATCATTAATTTTTAAGGATCGATTGGTACCTGTTGCCATTAGCGGGATCCATTTCATTAAGCATATTGACCATTTTGTTTTTTTCTTCCGGAAAATCCTTGCTGAGGACATTCACAATTTCGTCAACTTTGGTATTAAAAAACAACTGCAACAAGAAGGTATTGGGTCTCACATCACTTATTTTTTTCAGAGAAGTTATGGCATCTTTGATAACGGCCCTTCCTTCGTCCGCTTTATCAGACATTACATCCAAGCCTCTGCGGTGGTATTGATACAAGGTGCTTCTCACGGGGCGATAGGTTTCATTGAGAAAATTTTCAGCCAGCCAATATCTATTTTTTGTGGACTCATAGGCCTTCCATCCTCTTTCATTTGCATTTTGTGCTGCATTGGCAATGGTTTGTGCTTTTTGATAGAAAGGGGTTCCTCCTTCGGGAGAAAAAGAATCATAATCTAAGGCAATTAGCATATTCACATAAAAAGCCAAGGTAGAAGTTAGATTTGATTGATAGGTATTTTCATTAAATTCAAGTGGCTGATATTCGGCATATTTGAAAGTAAAATCAGGGTCGTTGAAACTAAACAAAGGAGAATAGTAGGATGTTTTATAAATAGGTCTTCTAATTTGAATTTGCAAACTGGCTTTAAACTCATCACCTGAAAGGCGCTCAGAGACGGTGATGACAAAGGTACATTCAATTCTTTCCTGATTGAGAAACTCGTTGTTGGTCCACTTTCTATTATTGATAAATTCGAACAAGGATTGCTGCAAGGTTTCAAAAATCTTTTTATCGCTACCCTGCAATTGCGGAGACAAAACCTGAATATTGCAATTGAGTTCCTGGGCTTGGGCATCAAAAAAAAGCAAAGAAAAAAGCCCTATACAAAGGCATTTTGTTTTCAATGAAAATATGTCAAACCAATTACGAATCATGCAGTAAATTTACACCAAAGATTTGGGATGAAGAAATGTATCAATCATATTTGAAATATCATGGGCCACTTCCTTTTTTGATTTCAATTCAAAGTTGGTTATCATTCCGTTTGCATCAATGATACTCACTTTATTGGTATCCGCCTGAAAACCGGCACCGGCATCGCGGAGAGAATTGAGAACGATAAAATCAAGATTTTTATTTTTGATTTTACGCATGGCATTTTCCACTTCATTTTGTGTTTCCAAAGCAAATCCAACAAGTAATTGACCTGGTTTTTTATTTTTCCCCATTTCGCTGAGGATATCCACATTGGCTTCCAAATCGATATGCATCATTTCTTGTTGTTCTTTTTTGATTTTTTCGGCAGCCGGATTTTGCGGTTTAAAATCACTAACAGCAGCACTCATGATAATGACATCGGCATCTTTTGATAGCTCCATGCATTTGGCATGCATTTGATCAGCGGTGACCACATCGTATCTTTTTATTTTGGCATTTTGAATCTGCAGATGAACAGGACCACTAACCAAATGGACTTGAGCTCCTCTATCGGCTAGGGATTCAGCAAGGGCAAAACCCATTTTCCCGGAGGAAAAATTACCAATAAACCGAACAGGATCGATTTGTTCATAAGTAGGCCCGGCAGTGATGAGCACTTTTTTACCATCAAAGGTTAAGGATTGAGAGCTATGCCTTTTGAGGATTTCTAAAATTGTCTCAGGCTCTGCCAACCTTCCTTCTCCACTCAAACCACTTGCGAGTTCACCACTTTCAGGTGCAATAAGGATACAGCCATCCTCCTGCAAAGACCGAATGTTTCTTTGTGTAACAGGATGTAAATACATATCCACATCCATAGCGGGGGCGATGATAACGGGGCAGCGAGATGAAAAGTAGCAGGCCAGCAACATATTGTCGCAAATTCCTGAAGACATTTTGGAGAGCGTATGCAAACTCAAAGGGGCAATTACAAAAAAATCAGCCCAAAGGGCTAAATCGACATGATTATTCCATTGATGTTCGTTATCAGTAAAATCAATGGTGACTTTATTTTTTGACAAGACAGAAAAACTGAGCGGATTGACAAAGTTTACCGCTGAGGGGGTCATTACCACCCGTACTTCAGCGCCTTCTTTTACGAGAAGGCGGACAAGCAGAAGGGCTTTATAAGCAGAGATGCTTCCGGTAAGGCCAAGCAATATTTTTTTATCCCTGAGCATGGCAGTTCACCGGAACGGAAAAATACAATTAAAATCGAGAGCTTCCTGAATCTGAATCAGCTTCTCTTGCGGGATTTCTTGAATAAATTTTCCCCTCTTGATATTCCTGAATCGCTATCAAATTCGATTTGGGAAGACGCTCGTAATATTTTGAGATTTCAATTTGCTCACGGTTTTCAAAAATTTCCTCAAGGTTATCAGCGGAAGTAGTGAATTCTGCCAATTTACCATTGAGCTCCTCTTTCATTTCTGCTGAAATCTGATTGGCTCTTTTGGCAATAATTACAATGGTTTCGTACAAATTTCCCGTTTTTCCGTCTAATTTGGAAAGATCTCTTGTAACTGTAGTAAGCGTAGTTGATTTAAAGCTCATAATATAGGGGCCTGTATTTTTGTTTCAGGGGTACAAAGATACGCTTTTTTTTATTAAAAATGAAATGATTCATAAATTTCCCAAAAAAGGGTCAAAAAAGCCTGCATTCAGACCCAAAGAGACCCAAAACCTTAGAAACAATCTTATTTTACCTGTTTGGACCGTGGATGATAACTGAGGATATTGGAACGCAGATAATCCCTATCGAGGTGGGTATAAATTTCAGTGGTGGTGATGGATTCATGGCCAAGCATTTCCTGCACTGCCCGTAAATCGGCGCCTCCTTCAATGAGATGGGTAGCAAAGGAATGCCGAAAGGTATGGGGGCTGATTTTTTTCTTCAGTCCCGTTTTGCGAACAAGGTCTTTGATAATGATAAAAACCATCACCCGAGACAACTTCCTACCCCTTCGGTTGAGAAAGATATAATCTTCATTTCCGGATATGATAGGCCCATGCATTCTCACCTGTTCCATATAGGTTTTGATCTGGCGCAGGGCCATTCCCCCGATGGGGACAATTCTTTCTTTGTTGCCCTTTCCAACAACCTTCAAGAAACCAATATCGGCAAAAAGATTTGAAATTTTTAATCCCACAAGCTCAGACACCCGCAAACCAGCACCATATAAAGTTTCGAGCATAGCCTTGTTTCTTTCTCCTTCAGGACTACTCAAATCAATGGCATTCAGCAGCTTTTCAATGTCTTCAATATTTAAAAAATCAGGCAGTTTCCGCCCCAGCTTAGGCCCTTCTATCAAGGACATTGGATCCTCTGTGACGAGATTTTCCATGAGTAAATATTTATAAAAGGCTCTGACACCTGAAATGACCCTTGCCTGTGTTCCCGGACTCATGCCCAATTCAGCCACCCAGGTAATAAATTCGGTATACTGACCAAACTTCATTTGTTCGGGCATGAGGTCGTAATCCTTGTATTGCAGAAATTGCACGACCATATTCACATCATGCAAGTATGCCTCAATGGAATTGGGCGAAAGGGAGCGCTCCAACTGCAAAAAAGACTTAAAACCTTTGATATGTATTTGCCAGTTCATTTGAGATAGGATTTATCGCTTTGCAAAGTTGATTTTGGGATAAAAATACAAAATCGCGAGACAGTCTTTGGTGGATTTTTTTGCAATAATAAAAAATATTCACTCAGCATTCTATATCTTGCTGCGGAAAATCAATTGAATTCTGCATATGAAAATCGTCATTATCAACGGACCCAATCTAAACCTATTGGGAATCAGAGAAAAAAACATCTACGGGCAAATGTCATTTGAGGACTATTACACCCAATTGGTGGCGGATTATCCCCAAATAACCTTTGACTATTTCCAAAGCAATGTAGAGGGCATTTTAATTGATAAGCTACATGAGATTGGTTTTTCTGTGGATGGAATCATCTTGAATGCAGGGGGCTACACGCATACTTCAGTTGCCTTGGCGGATGCCATTTCGGCCATCAAGACCCCGGTTGTAGAGGTTCACATCTCCAATGTATTTGCCAGAGAGGAATTTAGGCATGTATCACTCATTGGTGCAGCCTGCAAAGGAAGTATTTCGGGCTTCGGCATGGATTCTTACCGACTAGCTATTGCAAGCTTTCTATCTACGCCAGGAAAGTTGTGAAAATTTTTTCTTCTGAAAAAGAAAATAATCAAAAACCAAACTACGAGAATACATCCATTTCTTAGCAGGGTGCTCCCCTACTCTTTTTTGGGTCTCAAAAAGGCGTTTGGCTTTTTGTTTTTTAAAATTTCCATAAAAATAAAAATGAGCTCTGATGATTGACATGCAATCGGCAAAATTGCCACGCATAACATATTGAATACCTGCCAAACCATCGAGCAGTAGGCGGATAAAAATAACCAACCCAAGCCGCTTGCTCTCCACATTTTTATAGAGCATCATCAGGTTGTTTCTGAAGTTGAGATAGGTTTTATGGGGATTGCTTTTGTGCAAGGTGCCCCCCCCTACATGGTAAACGACAGAATCAGGACAGTAGGCAATTTGATACCCCCGATTGTGAATGCGCCAGCAGAGGTCAATTTCCTCCATGTGGGCAAAAAACTCCTCATCAAAACCACCGAGAGCATGAAAAATATGGGCACGAATAAACATCGCCGCACCGCTAGCCCAAAAGATGTCGCAGGCATCCTCATATTGCCCACGGTCATATTCAATATTTTCAAAAATCCTTCCCCGGCAAAAAGGATAGGCAAAGGCATCTATATAGCCGCCCGCTGCGCCGGCATATTCAAAGCGATTGCGATCATTCCAATCCATTATTTTGGGTTGTACGGCAGCCAGATTGGCGTTGTCCTCCATCATTTGAATAATGGGATTCAACCATCCGTAGGTAACCTCCACATCTGAATTCAGCAAAACATAATATTCCGCAGAGATGTGCTTGAGGGCTTCATTGTATCCTCTTGCAAAACCTTCATTTGACGCATTTTGAACGATTTCAACGGAAGGGAAATGCTGGCGAACATAGGATATAGAATCATCCGTGGAAGCATTGTCAGCCAAAAACACTGTGGCTTCAGGACTATACTCCACAACAGTTTTCAGAAAACGGGAAAGAAAAAAAATTCCATTCCAATTTAAAATAACGACAGCAATTTTCATGTCAGGCAAAAGTAGGAAAAAAGATGCGTAAAAAGCTATTTAGGAAGGGCATAATTCTCATTGGCCTTTCCACCGAAAGTATCGGGCATCTTTTTGATATCGAAGTTCTGTGTATTGTTGTTTCGGCTAAAAATTTTCATTTGCCAGCGAGTATCAGAAATTTCACCAAACACATCGGAATGGATGAGTTCATATTCATTATTTGCCAAATCGGGGTTGTAGAACACAAATTTCCGATTGGTTTGGGGACCAACGGTATAATATTGCCATACTTCGTAAGGGTAAGCACTGGGTTCATAGGGGGCTTCAGAAACCCCATTTGGAGCACCGTATTGAAGATAAACCCTTCCCCTATCGGTATTATATCCCTTTCGATTTAAGGTGCCATATTTCATTTGCACCCATCTCACTTTTTCTTGATAGGCATTCCACATTCTTTGGGGATTGGCACGATCTCTCTTCAGACAAAAATCATAAATAAATTGTTGCAATACGGAAGAATCTGCATCAGAGGACTGCTTGTCAATAAAACTCTTTTCCGGTTCATTGGCTTTGGGCCTTAAAGAGCGAACATATTCGCGCAGCGAATCCTTACTGTGTATTTTTGACACAAAGGAATTTCGCACATCTATGGTTCTGAAATCGGTTTCTGCTATGGTAGCATCTGCATTGCTTCTTTGAAAGAATCGTTTTTGTGAAGAAAGAATTTGATTGGTACTGCTGATGATATCGATGATGATTTCATAATTCCCCGAGGGAAGTTTGCTGATGTCCAATTCCGTAAGCAAAACATCAACGGGCTCAGCAACTTCTTTTTTAAATACACTATAATCAGTCAATATTTTTTTGGAAGAAAAGTTTTTGATATAATAATGCAAAAGATATCGATCACCTGAATTCAATTGTTTAGACACTGGATATATTTCAGAATAAAAGCGCAAAGCACTTTGCTCTTTGGGGAAAAAGTCAGAGATATACGGCACCAATTCATAACCACTTTTGCAAAAAGTATTTATTTTTGATGATGGAGAAAAAGACTCTAAAAATTCAATGTCAGATACAGCCAATTCATTTGCAGGAAATTGGATGTGTATGTTTTGCGTACTGGAATACATGGCGGTAGAATCGTTGAGGTCGCTAATTTCAAGCACAAATTCATAGTCGCCGTTGGCAAGGGCAATTCGCTGTTGATCAATAAAAGATGGACGGAAAGCATTTGAGGTATCTGCGATTTCCGGACTTACCATTTGGTATCGGTCTTCGTAAGCCACTTTTCCATTTTGGGAAAACAGTATATGCACAAGGACCTTACTACGGAATTTCTCATCGGCATCCCTAGAAAACTGGACGCTATTTCCCATTATGAGTAGATAGGTTTCTAAATAGGGACCATCTTTTGTGGAATGAAAGGCAGAATAACTCAGAAAGGCTCTTGGATTTCCGGCAAGGGAATGAGAGGCCACAGAAATGGTCAGCAGAAATAAAAATATTTTTTTCAGCATCGCAATCAAGATAAGAAGATAAGAGAATTCATTGATGCAAATTTCACGAAAAAAATGCAGATTTAATAATTTATCAACATTTCTTTTCTCTTTCTCTCCTCAAATTTTACTTTTACCTTTCAAAACCCAAACAAGCATGGAAATTTTACAGATCATCCTTTTAGGCATTCTCATTTTGCTTTCAATAGGCCACTATTTGCGTGGCAAAAAGGTGCAAGACAATACCGATTTATTGAGCAAAATGGATCAATTTGATAGGAGTCTTCAAAAGTTAGAAGTCAATATCAAGGATGATTTCCGTACCAACCGAGAAGAAAATGCAGGCATTGCGAAAGACAATCGCGCAGAGCTGGGGCATTCACTGAAAGAATTTAAGTTGGAAATGAGCGAGACCTTAAAGAGTATTACCGAGCAAAATCAAAAAGCCCTAGAAAAGTTAAATGGAACGCTTGAAGAAAAACTAGAAAAAATCAATTTACAGGTACAAGAGAAATTGAAGGACTTGAGCCTGCAAGCCAGAACAGATAGCGCTGAGATGCGAAATTCTCTGGCTCAATCCCTCAAGGAATTCCAAGAAACTTTTGATAAAAATGTAAAATCCTTTAATGATTTGCAGCGTGATAAGTTTATGCAGATGGAAAGCAAGCAAACAGAACTCATCAGCAATACAGACAAAAAACTGGAGGAGATGCGCATGACGGTGGATGAAAAGCTGCAGAAAACGCTGAATGAGCGCCTTGGTCAATCCTTTGAAACGGTAAGCAAGCAATTGCTAGCGGTGCAGGATGGTCTAGGCGAAATGAAAACACTTGCACAGGATGTGGGGGGATTAAAAAAAGTATTGGGAAATGTGAAAATGCGTGGTGGCATTGGAGAGGTGCAGTTAGCGATGCTTCTGGAACAAGTTTTGGCTCCTGAGCAATATGAAGCCAATGTTAAAACCAAGCAGGGCTCTTCAGATTTGGTAGAGTTTGCCATCAAGTTACCCGGAAGAGACGATACCAACCAATGTGTTTATCTGCCTGTTGATGCAAAGTTTCCAAAGGATATTTATGAGCAATTAACGGATGCCTATGAAACAGCGGATTTGGCATTGATAGATACGGCAGGAAAAAATATGGAATCGGTGATTAAAAAAATGGCCAAAGACAT
>Ga0114970_10001248_pt1 | contig 18997 bp, 10 predicted proteins | sample M_140205_XF_Meta_FD_87030 | JGI IMG/M metagenome (GOLD analysis project Ga0114970, IMG submission 87030) | Freshwater microbial communities from Lake Montjoie, Canada to study carbon cycling - M_140205_XF_MetaG | ecosystem: Environmental > Aquatic > Freshwater > Lake | place: Lake Montjoie... | reverse complement strand
TGAATATTTCCGAAGCCAAGCAACCGGAGTTTAATGAACCCCGCCTCGCCATCAATCGTGTTTATACGCGGCGCGGTGATACAGGCCAGACGTCGCTCGTGGGAGGCCAGCGGGTACCGAAGGACTCCCTCCGCCTCGAAGCCTACGGCACAGTCGACGAATTGAACTCGTTCGTCGGGATGGCCCGGCAGTCCTGCGTGGAAAGCAACACCCAGCGCCTTGCCGATATCCTGCACCGCGTCCAGCACGAGCTTTTCAACGCGGGTTCCATTCTGGCGACTCTGCCGGAAGATGTCCATCCGAAACAGGCCCGCATCATGCCGGAAGACGCGGCCCAATTGGAGCGGGAAATGGATCTGATGAATGAAGATCTGGCCCCGCTCCGTTCGTTTGTTCTGCCAGGTGGCAGTCGCCTGAACGCAGAACTGCACGTCTGCCGCACCATCTGCCGCCGGGCCGAACGCATCTGCGTCGGTCTGGATCGCGAAACCCCCATTGACCCCGCTATCATCACCTATCTCAACAGGCTAAGTGATGCCTTTTTTGTCTGGAGCCGTTGGGCCAGTCACCAGACGCAGACCGCCGAGGTTCTTTGGGAGCCGAACCTTGCTGCATCCAGACTGACCCATTCGAGCTAATATCAGGAAGCAGGCAACAAAGTGTCCGTCCGCCCATGTCCCAGATCTTCAAACGCGTCGCAATCGCAGCCGGAGCGGGCCTGGCTGTAGCGTTTACGTCTGTTGGCTCAGGTTCTGTCAGAAATCGGAACCATCCTGTTGAAACTGACCCGGAGGCTCCCATGCCCTCTTACATTCCAACCGCCGGCGGTTCGTCGTCCGGAGTCCAGGCAGACGACGTTCTCTACCTGGACCCGTTGTTTGATCGCCTGGAGGCCATCGAGCGCCGTCTCGACCTGGCCGCGCAGAATCCGCCGCCCGTGGTGACGGTGCCGGAGCCGGACCTTTCGCCTGTTTACCTCCAGCTGCAGGCCCTGCGTCAGGAGTTACCCGACCTCGTGTCAGCCACCGTCCGGGCGCAGCTGGCAACAGCAGAGGCACGCCTGCCCCAGCCTCATCCGCAGCCCGAAGCGCTCGATGCGGTCATCCGCGAAAGCGTCGCCATTGCCGTTGCCGGGCGCTTCGAGATGCTGGAGCACGCCCTGAAAGACCACGCCGCCTCCATCACTGCCCTGCATGAAAGAGTCAACCAGAACGACTCCAACCTGCAACGCCTGGTGGCGGTAATTTCCCGTCTCATTGAGGGCCCCGGAATACAGCCCGTTGCCACCGTGCCCGACACAACCCGAGCCCACGCAGCGGCCTCCTTCGAGGCCCATCTGAGTGATGCCCTCAAGACCCAGGCCATGAACAACCCCGCCGACCCTGCCCCGGACAACACGCCCCGCCGACCCCGCTCACCCCTGAGCCGAATTATCTAGACCGTTTTCAAATTGCGGTAGTCCGGGCTGTGGGTCCAGGATGGCATCCTGCGCGCCGGCCGCCCTCAGACAGGGATCAACAGGCCTCGACCAACCAGCGCCGTCGTCCGATCCAGGTTCTTCAGGAAGCGGTCGCCCAAACCCGGCAGGATCTGAGCGTGCCACACCAGCTCGGCGTTCGTCCAGGCCAGCTCCCGCGAGGCCAGAATGCCGACCCCTGCAAGGCGATCCTCCAATGCATCCACGGTGGGCAGGACATCGCCCAGCAACCCAACCCTCAGTTCTTTCTTCGCCGTGTCTATCAGATCATCCAGCAATGAGTTCACCTGCGTGAAATCGGCGTGGATGTCCGATTCGTGCGTCGGTGAAAGCCCCAACTCGCGGCAGGTCAGTACCACCGCCTCGCACAAATCGTGGTTGATGTGGGCGTTCATCCCGGCCATGGCGAACTGGATACGTGCAAGACGTGTATTGTGCCGCGCGTTCACAAATACCTGCCAGCACCGAGGCGCATCCGCGTCCTCGCGCAGGCACTTCCTCAGGCCCTTCAGATACAGCCCGGCGAAAATGATATCCAGTCGCTCCAGCCAGCTCGGGTTCTTCCATTGCAGCGTCCCCATACTGGCCCCCACAGACTTCGTCACCGTCAGGTAGAGCCAGTTGAACCAGTGCAGTCCATCACTCTCCGGCACCGCATTTTCAATTGCCCCGAAGACCGCCACCACGTCGGCAATCGAATGTATCGGGGTGGACGCTATAGTCACCAGCTGCTGATCCGTTTCAGACATTTCGGTTCGTAATGTACCACGCTCACCCGGAAATAATTCTGGCGTCGCCATCGCGCCGGGTCACGCGCTCCCGATCCATATACTCCAGCAGCGGGATAGCGTACTTGCGGGAGACCCCGGTCCACTCCTTGAACTCAGCTACCCCGAAGCGTTCTCCCTTACGCACCAGGAGAGTGGCCCGCAGCCCGGCCACGGAGGCCGCGTGAAGTACCAGATCTTCCGTGATCCGAACCAGCGTGCCTTCACGCAACAAAAGCTGCAGCACCGAACGGGCCCGAACGGCGTCCAGGCCCGTCGACTTCAGCACCTCAGCGACCGCAGGTGCAGACAGGCCCGCGCTCTCAAAGGCCGCCACAATCACCCCGCGCGCCTTCTCTTCATCCTGCTTCAGCGCCAGCCGATGCGAGCGCAGCCGAACAATCTCACCTTCCGCCACCAGGTCCTTCGCACCTGCCACCAGAAACTCAAAGACCTCCTGCGGAGCTTCCGGCGTAACCCGCCCCTTCAAATCCTGGCGAGGAATCCCGGGCAGCAGCGAATTCGCTTTGTGGAATGCTTTCACCGCCTCTGTCAAACGTTCGCGATGGACCCCGGCGTGTGTAACGCTCAGGCGCCATTGGCCAACCGCTTCCAGTTTGTCGCTTGTCGGAAAGTCGGATACCCCGGTCAGAGCAATCACGGAGGCCCGGTCCAGACCGTACTCTCGCTCCGCGATCAACTGTTCCGCCTTCCCTGCCGGCGTGGCCGAAGCGAGCCCGGACATGCGCGCCTCCACGCCTTCCCCCTGGCGATAGCGGAAGCCGGAGATATCCACCACTTCCCCGCCGCCGATGGTAACTACCGGCGAGAACATCCGCACAATAAAGCGGTCCCCCGGCAGCACCAGCAGGGGCTCACGGAGTACAAAACGAACCCACGCGTTTTCACCCGGCTCCACCAGGACAGCCTTCTGCAGCAGACGAACCTCAGCCTCCACTGCAGCGGACCCCAGGTGCAAATGCACCGGCGCACCATGCTTCAGGGCCTTTGCCGACCGCAACAGTTCCATGCGTCCGTCAAAGGCTGTCACCGCCCGGAACCGGCCCGGTTCACTCAGCACCATGCCCCGCGAGATTTCGCCGGGGTCAATATCAGCCAGATTTACCGCCGTGCGCTCCCCTGCATACGCCACATCGGCCGCCGCCCCGTACACCTGCACCCCCCGCACCCGCAGCACACGCCCCGTGGGATACAACTCCACGTCCGCGTCTCGCGGCAGAGTTCCGGAAACCGTTGTGCCAGTCACCACACTGCCAAATCCCCGCATGGTGAACGCCCGGTCCACCGGCATGCGGAACCAGCCCCTCGCCGACTTCGCCATCACCGAGCGGGCTGTCGTTTCCAGCGCCGCCAGCAACTCCGGCAGTCCCGCGCCCGTAACGGCGCTCACCCCGATTTTCGGTGCAGTCTCCAGAAAGGAACCCTGAACGAACTCCTCCACTTCCAGCCGTACCAGATCCACCAGTTCCGGATCCACCAGGTCAGCCCGTGTGATCGCGACCACGCCCGCACGCACCCCCAGCATCCGGCAGATCTCGAAATGCTCACGCGTCTGCGGCTTAATGGACTCATCGGCGGCCACCACAAACAGCACCACATCAATGCCCGCAGCGCCAGCCAGCATGTTGCGGACAAACCGCTCATGCCCGGGCACATCCACGAAACCCAATCGCAGGTCACTCCCAACCTGCAGATGCGCAAACCCGAGGTCAATCGTAATGCCGCGGCGCTTCTCCTCAGCCAGGCGATCCGCGTCAATGCCCGTCAAGGCCCGCACCAACGACGTCTTGCCGTGGTCAATATGACCGGCCGTGCCTACGATAATGTTCCTCATCAGATAATTGGTAATCGCCCTGTGCTGAATCATTTATACCTTGCACGTATCCTTTCCGGCATCCTCCTGGCCCTGCTGACAGGCTCTCTGGTCTACTGTGTTCTGGCCATGTTGGGCGCATGGCGTTACCGACGCAGCGGTGCAAAGCAGGGTCTTTTCTATCCGCCGGTTTCTGTCTTGCGGCCCCTCGCCGGCGCGGCCGATAACACCGAGGAAAACCTTCGTAGCCTCTTCAGCCAGCAGTACCCGGCTTTTGAAATCCTGCTCTCGGTCCATACTCCCGAAGACCCGGCCGCCGAAGTCGCACGCCGCGTCATGGCGGACTTCCCCCGCATTCCCTCGCGCCTTATTGTCGCGGGGCCGTCTCCCCTCCCCAATGCCAAGGTCTGGAGTCTGCGCGCCCTGCTGCCCGAGGCGTCGTATGAACACCTGGTTATGTCCGACAGTGACATCCGGCATGACCCCCACTGTCTCTCCACCGTCATAGCCGAACTGGAGCAGCCAAACATTGCGCTCGTCACGTGCCCCTATCGCGCCGTCGCTGGTCCGCGCTTCTGGCCCCGCCTCGAAGCCCTCGGCCTCAACACCGACTTCCTCGCAGGCATGCTGACCCAGCGTTTCCTGAACGGCATGGACTTCGCCATCGGCTGCACGCTCGCCACCCGCAAGGCTGACCTCGCGTCCATCGGCGGCCTCGAGATGATGCAGCGGTACCTCGCCGAAGACTTCATCATCGGCAACCGTCTCCACGCCAAAGGCCGCGGCGTTATTCTCTCGCGCCATGTCATTGAGCACTACATCGGGAACGACCCGTTTCTGAAGAACTGGAAACACCGCCTGCGCTGGGCGCGCAGCACCCGGCGTTCGCGCCGCGCGGGTTACATCGGCGAAATATTCACGAAACCGTTCGCCATTTCCCTCCTGATGTGGGCCGTAACCCCAAAAGCCCTGGGCCTCGTGATCCTGGCTCTGATGTTCCGCGCGGGAGTCGCCTGGTCTACCGCCTTCGCCATCCTCGAAGACCCTCTGCTGGAACGCTGTTGGTGGCTCCTGCCCGTGGAAGATGTGGCCAGCTTCGTCACCTGGTGTCTCGGTTTCTTTGGCAAGACCATCCTGTGGCGGGACCGCGAACTTGTCATCGCTCCCGACGGCAGTTTTGAAATGGAACCACCGCCAGGCGAACGACTGTCATCTTCCTGAAGCCCAGGGGCTGTAAACTGCTTTTGTGAGTCTCACCCGCCGCCTCTTCCTTCTCCGCGGAGCCGCCCTGGCCTCCACCATTTACGCAGCGCCGTCTTTTACGAAATACCCGTTCTCCCTGGGCGTGATGTCCGGTGATCCCCTGCCCGACGGCTTCGTTATCTGGACCCGCCTTGCCCCCGACCCTCTGAACGGCGGCGGCATGGACAATACCCCCGTCGAAGTGGAGTGGACCGTTGCCGAGGACGACGCCATGCGCCGCATCGTGAAAAAAGGCAAGACCACCGCCGCGCCCACGCTCTCCCACTCGGTTCACGTGGAAGTTTCCGGCCTGAAACCCTCGCGCCCCTACTGGTATCGCTTCAAAGTCGGCAAAGAAGAGAGTCCCGTGGGCCGCGCCCTCACCGCCCCCCGCCCAGGCGAAGCCCCCAACGCCCTGAAGTTTGCCGTGGCGTCCTGTCAGCATTGGGAAGCGGGTCTGTGGACCGCGTACGACGATATGCTCGCTGGCAAGCCCGACCTGGTCGTCCATCTCGGCGACTACATTTACGAGGGCAAACCCAATCCGGCCAGCGTCCGGCAACACAACAGCGCCGAGATTGTCTCCCTCGCCGACTACCGCAATCGCCACGCACTCTACAAATCAGACCCGAAAATTCAGGCCATGCACCACCACTGCCCCTGGCTTCTTACCTGGGATGACCACGAAGTAGACAACAACTACGCCGGCGATATTCCCGAAGATAAACAATCCCGCGAGGCCTTCCTCGAACGTCGCGCCAACGCCTACCAGGCCTACTACGAGAACATGCCCCTGCGCCTCCCGCAGCTACCCCAGGGCACGAAGATGCAGCTCTACCGTCGCGTCAACTGGGGCACCATGGCGCAGTTCACCATGCTCGATACGCGCCAGTACCGGACCGATCAGCCGTGTAACGATGGCCGCAAAGCACCTTGCCCCGGCACTTTCGACCCCGCCGCCACCCTGCTCGGCGACACCCAGGAAACGTGGCTGAAACAGGGTCTCGACAAATCCCCGGCCCGCTGGAATATCATCGGCAACCAGGTGCTGATGGCCCGCGTCGATCTCAAGCCCGGCACCGAAGAAGAGTATTCCATGGACCAGTGGAGCGGCTACCAGGCCAATCAGGACCGTATCATGCAGTTCCTGGCGGACCGCAAGCCGCGCAATCCCATCGTCATCACCGGCGACATTCACTCCAGCTGGGTCAACGACCTGAAGGTCAACTGGAAGAACGAAAAGGACCCCATCGTCGGCACCGAGTTCACCGGCACCTCCATCTCATCGGGCGGCGACGGCTCAGACGAACGCCCCGACACACAGGCCCAATACCGCGAGAACCCACACCTGAAAATGTTCAACGCCCGCCGTGGTTTCGTGATGATGACCCTGGACAACAAACAATGCCGGGCCGACTACCGGACAGTGCCGTTCGTGACAAAACCTGGTGCCCCGGCCTCAACCCACTCCAGCTGGATCGTGGAAAACGACCGCCGGGGTGTGCAAAAATCCTGACTACTTGAATCGCTTCTTAAACGAGAAATCTAATCCGACCTTGCCGTTTTCTTCGCGGGTCAGGAACGCCGACCAATTCTGGTTCATCGTCCACTCCACACGAATCAGCTGTGTACTGGTATTAGACACATCCGTCACGTAGGTAAACAAAACGTCCGGGGTCACCTGCTGCTCAATCGTCAGCCGCGCCTGCGGACTCCCCGTAATCCCGGTCAATCGGGGATCAATCTTCAGCCGACTCACACCAAAAAACCTCTGCAATCGCCCGGCTACCGGATTCGCAATCGCCTGCCCGATGAGCGCCGAAGCCCCCAGATTCTGCAGGCTTTGTGACTGCCCCGTATCACGCGCGGCCAGCGTCGCGTCAGTGGGTGTTCTGCCGGTGGCCAGCAGCGCCACAATTTCAGAAAACTGCAACGGCGGGTCCGAACGGTAACTCACGTTCAGCTTGTTCACCTGGCCCGCCACCGTCAGAATCACGTCCACACCGCGAGCCCTTGTCTCCAGATCAAAATTCACAATCGGCTCAATCTTCGTGGGGTTAAAAAACGAGACTGCGCCCTGGCTAATGGAGTACTTGTTGCCAAAGAAAATCAGCTCACCATGCGTCACATTAATGCGGCCAAGGATCGCCGGATTCGTCACCGTACCTCGCAACCGCAAATTCGCGTCCGCCTGCAGACTCTCCGTCAAACTCGTCTGCAGCACCACGTCCGGTGCCGTCGCAATCTGCACGTCCAGATTCATGTTCGCCAGCAACCCCGTCTTGACCGACGCCGTCTGCAGCGGCTGCGTGGAAAGCGCCAGTAAGGTCGCCGCGTCGGACCTTGGATTGATGGTCACCCGGTGCACCGTAATCGCCCCGGATGCCAGACTTCTCTGCGAAGTGCCCGCCAGCGTCAGTGCCCCGTCAGAAACGGAACTTACCCCCTCCGGATAACGAACCCGAACCTCGCGAGCCTTCGCATCAATGCGAAATGCCACCACACCATTCGACAGCGCAGCAAAGCCGGTCGCATCCAGACGCCCCCCCCCGGTCTCCGCCGACAATGTCTGAATCGTGGCCCGGGTGCCGTTAAAAGTGATCTCCCCGTTCGCATTCGTCAGACCATTTGCAAAGCCCTGGTAGTGGGCCTCCCCGTTGCGCAATTGGGCGCGGCCCGTAAAGTCAGGCGAGGCAAGACTGCCCTTCAGCCCGGCATCCACGCTCAGCGTGCCGCCGGCTGTGATTTCGGGTGCGAACTGGTGCAGCAGCGCCAGGTTCACACTACCTCGCAGTTGTGCATTCAGCGGAGTATCGCCGGAAAAAGCCAGCGTGCCATTCACGGTCAGTTGCGTGTCCGTGCCTTTCAGCTTCGCGCTCTCAATCTTTGCCTGAGACCGTGTCACCGCAAATCGAATGGGACCGTCATTTGAGAGGCTATAGCCCGGCATCGAAGTCGCTATTTCCGACCCCGCCACCGGTCGTAATTCCAGCCTCCCAATATCCACATCCGCCCGCAATTCACCAGGCCGCCGCGCCGGACCGCTCAGCTTGACTTCCGCTTCCACCGTGCCCTCGAAAACCAGTTTCCTCGAGTCTTCGGCCTTCAGGGCCAGCGCCGCCAGCGCATTCAGACTGGCATTACTGAAACGGAAGGAACCATTCACCGGGTAGTCGCCACCAAGCTGTATAGTCCCGTCGCCACGGATCGCCGCATTCGCTGCATTCGATTCGAACCGCCCCGAAACCGTGCCGCCTTTCGTCACCATAGTCAGCCGGGAATCACCCAGACTGCGGCCTTCAAGCTCCACTCCGTTGGCTGACGCGTCGCCGTTCAGGCCCGTAAGCGCAAAGCGAAGTTCATGTTTTGCATCCTGGTCAATCTTCAGTGCACCATCGGCATGGAACTTCCCAAAGCCCTGGATGTTTGGCTGGCGTTCCCGGACCAGCGCAATCTGGTCCAGCGGCATGGTGTTGCTGGTCATGTTGAACTCCAGCGTTCCCGCCGGGAATATTGTCCCTGCGTGTTCGAAGCGACCGCTCAGATTTACTCTCTTTGGCCCCGAAACAAACAAGCCCGTCATCGTCTGGACACTACTATTCAGAACCTGTAGTCGCCCCGTTATGGAGTCAAATGGCTGACCGTAGATCTCGCCTTTACCCAGCGTCAGGTCACCGGTCGCGCGTGGGTCGCCTGCGGTGCCTGTCACCTGCCCGTTTCCACTCAACTGGCCCGTCACCGGAACCTCGGCGTGTCCGGCCAAAGCCAGCACCTTGCCGAAGTCGATGTCCGTCCCTGACACCGTCGCCGCTATCGGTGAAGCTTTCTCCAGTGCCCACGCACTGAGCCCCGCTGTCCCCGCAACCCGCACGCGGATTGCACCCCACACAACTTCTGTTTCGGAAGTCGCGAACTGGCTTTTTGATATCGTCACATCCCCCGACGCAGAATCCAGCACCACGTCCCCGGCGGCGAACTTCTCCACCCGGGCAGCACCTGCGACTACCGGATTGCCCATCGGCCCCGTCACAGTCCCGGAAAACCGCAAAGCCCCGTATGTAATGCGCGGTGCCCCCGGTCCCAGCAACGGCACCAGATCTGCGAAATTTGCCGATACGGCCGTCACGCTCAATCGGTCGCCCAACACCCCCGAAACGTCGACCCGGGAATTCGACAACTCCAGCCACGACTTGCCAAAGTCCACCTTGCCGCCCGCAGGATCATACTTCACAGCCACCAGACCCTTCACCGGAGGCCCACCCTTCACCGCGTCCACCACCAACTGCGCGCTCGCCCTGACGCGACTGAGCGAACCCTCCACACTCACCGGGCCATTCACCACCGCGTCGTACGGCAAAGCCGCCCACCCGAGCGCCGTCGTCAACTGCGCCAACCGAAAGCGTCCAACCCTGCCCTGCAGTTTTACACGCTCAAAATCCAGCACTTCTGCAGTGCCCTGGAAATCCCCGCCCAGCAGACCCGCCTTCAGGTTGTCCAGCTTCACGCTCCCGGCTCTCGCGGCAAAATCCGATGTCACACGAACGTTCCGAAACCTGTCCAGCACCAGCGACGCCGCATCCATACTCCCTGCCGCGTCATAGTCGGTCAGGGTCCGGAAGGTTCCGTTGCCTTGCGCCCGAACCGTCCCTCGAGCACTCTTCCACCAATCCTCCAGAGCAACCTGCGCCTCCCACTTCGCCGTAAGTACGGGTGCCGTCAGGTTCTCCACGGAGGCCTCCGCGACCACGATTTGTGAGTGCTTTGTCTTCACGGACAGATTCCGCAAGGTCGCACGATTCCGCTCCACCAAGGCCTGGGTGACCACCTCCAGCACCAGGCCATTCCAGAACAACTGCCCCATTGCCAGTTCGCCCGAATAGCGCGACCGCAGGCCCTCAAACGCGAACAGCACCCGCAGGCCCTGGCACTTCAGCTCCAATGGCACTTGTCGCGCCGTTCGCCCGGGCGCGTCCAGAGTTACCATGCCGTCCAGCAGGATGACCTTCCCAATTTTCAAGTCAATGATCGTTTCGGAAACCGTCTTCGTGCCCTGAGTTCGGGGCTTTGGCAGATTCGTGGAGCCATCCGGCTGCACAATCAGGTGGACCAAAGGCCGCATCACTTCCACGCTGGCTGGCCGCACCCGCAGTTCCAGCAGCGAGAGAATTTCCAGCTCTACCCGAACACGACCGGTCTCTACCAGAGGGGCCGCCCCTGCGGGTTCCAGACCATGAACTGCAAACCGATCCACTTCCGCCGTCAGTCGCCGCCAGTCAAAGCGAAAACCAGAGACCTCAACTCGTCCACCGGTAGCTTTTTCGGAACTCTCCACAATCGCCAGACGGATTTTTTCTCGCAGCCAGTCACTCGAAAGCGTCAGTAACAGAGCTGCAGAACCCACTGCGAACAGCCCCGCAGCTCCGGCCCAAATCCACTTCGCCCTCACGGAGCTAACTCCCGCTGCAGATACTCGATTACGGTCCGTCGGCGCTGGTCTTGAATCCAACCTTCCAGATCTTCATCGCCCTTGCGCGTCTCGTCGTTGATGCGGAACCGCAGGCCCAGAAACGTCAGCAAATCTGCCTGACGCGCCAGATCTGCTTCCAGTTCCGCTGGTGTAATCCCATACGAGGCCAGCGACGCGCCCAGCCCCCCCACATCACCACCAAACGCCTGCGCCGCATAGACAATCAGCAGAGGGGCTCGCTGTGCCGCGTCCAGCCGGGGATAGTGGCCCAGCTCCATCTCCCGCTCTACCAAACGCTGGTCAATCAACTGCCGTGCCGCTTCTCTGCGACGCACCACGGAGATCTCCACTTTTTCACGGTTCTGAAACGCCGCCAGCCGAACCCGCAGGTCAATCTCGCTCGACGCGATGATCCGCGTTCCCACCCGCACCGAAGTACGATCCACCACTTCAGCCGAGACCGCCACCACCCCCAGCAACAACAGAACAAGACACCGCATCAGAATGCCTGCCCGATCGAGAAGAAGAACTGAAAGTGGCTGATCTGTTGCCGCGACGCCTGGCAGGATCCCGCTGCCGAACATTGCACCAGTTGTACATAACTCCCGGGAAACCCGTTGTACTTCGGGGGATTTATACTGTAAGCGAAGTCAACCCGAATTGGTCCCACAGGGGTCCGATAGCGAACCCCAAAACCCGCTGCGTGCACCATGTAGTTGAAGTCCGCCAGATCTTTCTGTTTGGTCCGAAATGACATGCTCTTCGGGTTCGCAAAAATATTACCGGCATCCTCAAACAGAACGCCGCTGATGTTTGCCCCAAACAGGGGGAAACGCAGCTCCGTATTGTTGAAGAAGAGCGCCGAGCCACCCAGCGGGAAGCCCGTCAGCAAATCTCGCGTCCCCGCCTGATTCTCCGGAAAACCTCGCTGGGTATTGCCGCCGCCACCGTAGAATCGTTCCGGCAGCGGAATGGGGTTTGTGGGATCAGCATTCACCGGGACGCGCCAGGCCGTCTCAATACCCACCTGGGTCTCCCGCGCAAACACCAGCTTTTGCCCGAGCCGGTGGTACGAAGCATTCCGTCCCAGCAACCGCAGAAAATCGGTCCGGGAACCAAACACACGCGACGCCAACCCCACTTCCAGGGTATTGTAAATCCCCTTGTGCGAGTCCGTTGGATCATCGCGCCGGTCCTGTAACAGACTGAAGGACGCAATGCCCACACGCACACTCTGCGCCAACCGCGGCAACAGGAGCGGGTCAAGCTTCAGATTCCCCACCGAAACATCCCGATAGTTAAACCGGTACGACACTGTGGTCGGTCTCGAAACACGGTGCACCAACTGCGCCGCGGCCTCTTTGCGCCGAGCCTGAAACGTCCGCACATCATTGGTATCGTCGTACAGTATGGAAAAGTTTGCGTCGAACTTATCCAGGTTGCCGATATGGGGGACAAAGTAGTTCACACTGCCCCGCTTCTGCAGCGTCGAGATGCGGGTTTGTACTCCCAGGGTCTGCCCCAGCCCCAGAAAATTCAGCCTCGACACCCCCAGTGAAATACGTGGCCGCACCCCGGTCGCACCCCCCGGATCGGAGAGATCCGCCAAAGCCCGACTCCCCCCCAGGCGCGCAAACTCCGCCCCAAACCCGGCCGTCACCGAATAGCGCCGCGCTTCTGTTAAATCCAACAGGACGTTCTTGCTGCGCTCCTCACCCTCGGGGTTCTGAATCGCCATTTTGACCTGTGCGAAGATCCCCAGGTCATACAACTTCTTCTGGGTCTCTGCCAACGCCGTCGGTGACATCGGATCACCCGCACCCAGCAGCAGCAAGCGGGTCACCAACCGGGGGCGCGTCGTCTCCAGCCCGGTCGTCACCACCTGGCGCACGGTCTGGCGCTCGCCCTCATACACCTGAAACCGCACATTCACCTGATGGGGCTTGAGTGAAGGCTCGGAGTTCCACTCGAACGTGGCATCAGCAAAACCGTTATCGCCATACATCCGCAGAATGGCTTCCCTGTCTGATGCAATATTGAACTCGCTGAACACCTGCCCGGCCTGAGAGTTGAGGGACCCGATGATCGGACTGAGGTTTAGGTTCGTCGTGCCCTCAATGCGCAGCGATTCCACCATGTATTGCGGGCCTTCGACCACGGTAAAATGAACCGCAAAATCGCCCTTGTGGCCCTTGTAGTCGTCCTCAGTGCGGGAGGTTACCTGAACATCGCGGAACCCATTCGAGAGGTACAGGCTGCGAATCGTCTCTTCATCGCGACGCCTCGTCCCGTCGCTATAACGCCCCCGCCGCAATTCAAAGGATCGCGCCGTGACATACAATCTCTCCCGAATCGTCTTCGCGTCGAAGTACTTATTGCCTTCCGTCAGAACTTCTGCCAGGCGATGCTGCTCCCCCGGCTTCACACGGTACACAATCTCAGTCTTGTTGTTCTTGGTCACCTGCCGGTCCAGTTCCACCTCTGCCTCAAAGTAGCCCTGCGACTGAAAATAGTCCCGTAGATTCTCCGCGCCCTCCGAAAGCAGGTCCGCATCCAGCGTTCGCTCTTCGAATACCGGCACGGCCTTTCGAAGACTCTTCTGGCTAATCTTTGCGCCCTCCGCCCGGATCTCCACAATCGACCCTGCATTGACCCGCAAATGCGGCCGCCCCGTCTTTTCGTCGATGCCTTCCAGCGTCACCGTCGCCATCAACCGCGTCGACTTGTGGTATTTGGCGCGAACACTATCCAGCCCCGCCCGGGTCCGGTTCTGCGTAATTCCCCGATACCCCGGCAGATTCACGCCCGGCAGAATCGTCCGGCGCCATTTTGTGGCGTTGATGATCTGTTGAGCCGTCAGCCCGCCCTTGTCCCCCAAAATATCCGGGGCGGAATAGTGAGTCCGCTTACCCGGCTTCACAGAATAGGTGACCATCACCTGCTGGTACTTCGAATCTCGATGCAGTTGGTGCGAAATGGTGGCAGAAAAATACCCGTTTTCGCGCAGCAGCTTCCGAATACTCTCTTCGCCCAGAACGACCTGCGCCTCGTCGAACGGACTCCCCAGGTCGAGGCCCACAGCACTCACCATCTGCGCCGGACTGGGCGGTTCCGCAATATCGGTTTCCACCAAAACACGCCCCACAAACCAGGTCCCTTCCGTAATAAACCGGATCGCAACTCCGGCACCAGATGCCCGTGCATCCACCTGAATATCGCGATATCTGCCGGTGGCGTACAGCCGCTCGATGGACAAGCGGATATCCGTCTGTCGGTACACACTACCCGGTTTCACGGTGACGGTTTCCCGAACGACAGCCGCATCTAACGGTTGCTCCGCAGGCTCAAACTCAACGGAAACTATCGGTCGCCCGACAAAAACGGGCGCACTTTCCTGAGCCCACGCGTTCCCGGCGCGGAGCAAATAGCAGACGGCGAGGAAAGCTGTGGCATATCGGTGCCGCACCAGTTTCATCCTACCAGCGAAGAATGTCCCGATTTTCAGTGTCCACGCACGCCGGGGACATCTCAGCGTCTATCGCGCACGTTCTCTTTGACGGTCAGTTCGTGGTAGCCGGCACTGTCGACCGAAAGCCGAAGTAGTTCCGCCAGCGATAGTCGCGTCTTCACACAGCCCGCAGTGGTAACCAGTATTGACCGCCGTATCCCTGCAAAAAATAGCTATCACAGCCACCGGTGGTTCGCTGAAAAAAGAACCGGGCCGCGCCGTCGGGCATCAGCGACTGCCCATTTGTTCTGAACCACCACGCGGCACCTCTCTGGCTTCTTTGTAACGATATGCAGCCGCTCTTCCCCGCAGAGCAAATGCACAGCCACTGCAGACGAATCAACGTGGCAGTAACAACCCTCGCCGCAACTTATTTCAATCGCGGATAGCGCCCCTCAGGGCAGCTCAAACACATACAAAGCATTCCCATTCCCCGGATGGTGAATCTCCGGAGCAATCACGTGCGGCACGTCCCGCGGACTCCCCCCGCCCAACCCCGTCGTCACCGCCACATACTGCTTCCCGTCAATTGAAAACGTGACCGGATGCCCCTGCACCGAAGTCCCCAGCCTCGTCTGCCACAACTGCGCCCCCGTCTTCACATCCACCGCTTTGAAGTAACGATCCAGATCCCCCACAAACGCCACACCACCCGCCGTCGACAATACCCCCGTCAGAAACGGAGCCCTCTGCTCAATCGACCACTTCTCCTTCATCGTCCGCACATCGTAAGCCGCCAGCTTCCCGATCTTGCCGTTCTTCCCCGGCATCTCCAGAAAATGCCTGTTCCCCGCGCCGCCGCCCGACCCTTCCTTCATCTCCACCTGCCGCCCCGACATCTCCATACAGCTCTGACTCAGCGGAATAATCAGCTGCTCCGTCGGCGCGTGGTAACTCATCGATTGCCAGTTATGCCCACCCTGCGTGCTCGGACACACATTGATCCACTGCCCCGTCTGCTGCTCCAAAATGTCCGGTCGATACCGAAGTTCACCCGTCTTCCGGTCCACCCCCGAAAACACACTCTGATAGACCGTCTGCACCAGATCCAGATACTTCCCCGTCACCCGGTCCAGTTTCCACAAAATCCCGGCCTTACCAATCGAAAACACCAGTTTCTGCCCATCCACATCCACCAGCACGCGCTCAAACACCTCATCCAGATCGAATGATTCCTGTTGCACATGCTGGAAGTGCCAGCCCAGCTTCCCTGTATCCGGGTCCAGCGCCAGTGTGCTGTTCGTATACAGCCCCTTGTCGCTCCACTTCGCCCCACGACTCGCCACCATCCAGGGCTTCGCCTGCGACACACCCCAATACGTCCGGTTCAGCTCCGGGTCATAACTCCCCGCAATCCACGTATCACCTCCGGCCCGGAACAGGTTCGATAACGTGCCCCATGTATCCCCGCCCGGCGTGCCCTCGCGTGCAATCGTGAAGAACTTCCACGCCTGCTTGCCCGTCTCCGCATCCCACGCGCTGATGTAACAACCTTCCGGCTTATAGGACGTGCAACCCGTCAGACCCTGCAGGATCTTCCCGTTGATCGCCATCGTGCCCGAAGTACTGCTGTACCCGCGCTTTACGTCAGCCACCTCACTCTGCCAAACTACCCGCCCGGTCTTCGCCTCCAGCGCATAGAGCTTCGCGTCCGTTGTGGAAAGGTAAACCTTATCCCCATAGATCGAAATAGCCCGCGTCGCCCCATATGCCCGGGTTGCATCCGGCCCAATGTGGTTCTCCCAGATCAAATCGCCGGTCCGCGCATCCAGAGCCTGCATCGTGTTGCTGGTGTTCGAGAGATAAATGATCCCGTCATGCACAATCGGCGATGGCTGATTCGCCCCGCCATCGTTCATTGCCCATACCCATTTCAGCCGCAGATCCTTCACATTTGCCGCCGTCACCTGGGCCAACGGACTGTAACTCCAGGCCTGATACGTCCCCCGCAGCATCAGCCAGTCTGCCGGGTCCGGCTTCCGCAGCATGGCATCCGTTATCGGTCGGAAGTTCTTCACCGTGCCCTTCACCGAATGCCCTTTGGGCCCGGCCTGTGTAGATAAACCAGCCTGGTCTGACGAAGGATCGTTCAGCTTCGCCAGCAGCGCCGCAGGCATCTGGCCATTCGATACCGCCCCGATCATTAACCTGTTTGCGGCACCCAGAGGTTGCGCTCCCGCCGGCGCACCATTCGCCTCCAGAATGAACGCCGCTAATGCGACATAGGTCTCTTCCCCCAGGCCCCCCGGATTTCCCGGCGGCATCGTCTGCTGCATCAGCGCCGTCAGTTCCCCCACTGTCTTACCCTTCCAGGCATTCTGGAAGTTTCCGCCAGTCAGCGGCGGCGCTTCGTTGCGGCCGCTCATATTCGGCAGGTGGCAACTCGCGCAATTACTCAGATACGCCGACCTCCCGGCCAAAGCCTGAGCCGCTGTGTACGTTTGGGCCAACAGGGCCGACGTCACCGTCAGGCCAACAAAGATAATCTGCATACTGGTCATAGGAAGCGCTTCCTATCTTAATTCCGAATCCACGATGAACACGGGAAACGCTGTCTCGCGTTAGACTGAACATGCAATGAAGATCGATCCGGTTTACCTGCAACGGCACTACGCCTCACTTTCCGACGACGCCCTGCTCGCCGTAGACCGCGAGGATCTCGTCGAGGCCGCCCGCCAGATCTACGATGCCGAGATCGCTGATCGGGGTCTGGACGCCGACAACCTCCTCGACGAAATGTCCGACTCCACAGGTGACGACCCCGAATTTGAGTCCACACATTCCGATCTCGCGCCCGCCGAAGACGGTGATGCTCCGGAATGGCTCGACGAAGCGGCCGAAGTCTGGTCCTGCGTCGTACACCCCGGTCGCGGTCCTGCCCCTGAAGCAGCCGATGCCCGCGCCGTTCTCCTGGAAGCCGGTATTCCCTGCCACCTCGAACTCCAGGAGATTCTGCCCGAGGAAACCGCCAATCGCGAAGTGCGCCACCACTGGCGTCTCATGGTTCCCGGCAATCTCAACCTCCGCGCCACCAGCGAACTCGATCGCGAAATCTTCAACGAAGACTTCGAAACCGAATGGAAGGCTCACCTCGAAGCCTTCTCTGACACTGAACTCCGCACCATGCACCCCCACGTCGCCTTCGGGGGACTCTTCGATAAAGTGGAACGCATCACCCGCGCTTATAACGAAGAGCTGGCTCGCCGCCGCCTGGCGTAAAAATCTTTCCGGAAATCTACAGGCTCCATGGCACTTTTTGCCGCGCTTTGACGCTTACATCTATGAAGGCGGCCGTAGACAGTAAACGCCGACGCCTGACGAGCTCCCCCAAACGGAGGTCGACCGCAGAGGCAGGGACCTCCTCCCCCCTACCCTGCGGTCGAGTAATCTTTAAGGAAGCCGCTATGCCTTCCTTTACCCGCCGCACCTTCACCAGTAACCTTGCTGCCACCAGCGCTCTCGCTGCTGCACCCCTGCTGAACGCTCTCCAGACCGCACCAGCCAGTGGTCCCCGCCCCAACATTCTTTGGCTCACCTGCGAAGACACCGGCCCCCACCTCCACGCCTGCGGCGACGACTACTCCGTCACGCCCAACCTCGATCAGTTCTGCACCCGTGCGTCACTCTACATGAACGCCTGGTCCAACTTTCCTGTCTGCGCCCCGGCTCGGACCACCATCATTTCCGGCGTCTACCCACCCGCCACAGGTGCGGAACACATGCGCTCCATGACTCACATGCCAGCCGGATGGAAGATGTTCCCCGGCTACCTCCGCGATGTCGGCTACTACACCAGCAACAACGAAAAGGAAGACTACAATCTGGAGAAGCCCGAAGGCACCTGGGATGATTCCGGCAAGAAAGCCCACTGGCGCAACCGCCCTGCCAACAAACCCTTTTTCTCCGTCTTCAACTTCCTCATCACCCACGAAAGCCAGCTCCGCACGCGCCCCCACAAGTTCGTCCACGACCCCGCCAAAGTCCGCGTCCCCGCCTACCACCCCGACACCCCGGAAGTCCGTCAGGACTGGGCGCAATACTACGACAACATCACCACCATGGATGGTCAGGCCGGGCAGGTCCTCGCCGATCTGGAAAAAGACGGCCTGGCCAACGACACCATCGTCATCTTCTTCGGCGACCACGGCTCCGGCATGCCCCGCAGTAAACGCTGGCCCTACAACTCCGGCCTCAACGTCTGTATCGCCGTCCACATCCCCGAGAAATTTCGCCACCTCGCGCCCAAAGATTACCTCCCTGGCCAAAAGAACAATCGTCTCGTCAGCTTCGTCGATCTCGCGCCCACCATGCTGAGCCTCGCCGGCGTCAAGCCCCCCGACTTCCACCAGGGCGAAGCCTTCCTCGGCCCTCATGCCACTGCCCCCCGCAGCCACGTCTTCGGCTTCCGCGGCCGCATGGATGAACGCTACGACTGTGTCCGTACCGTGCGCGACCAGCGCTTCATCTACATCCGCAACTACATGCCCCACAAGATCTACGGGCAACATCTCGACTACATGTGGGAAACGCCTACCACCCAGGTCTGGGAACGCATGTACAAAGAGGGCAAACTCAATGTGGCACAGAGCAAATTCTGGCAAACCAAGCCCGTCGAAGAACTCTACGACCTGGCCAATGACCGCGATGAGATCAACAACCTCGCCAGCGCCCCCGAGCACCAGGCCACCCTCCGCAGTCTCCG
>Ga0114970_10001247_pt1 | contig 19007 bp, 14 predicted proteins | sample M_140205_XF_Meta_FD_87030 | JGI IMG/M metagenome (GOLD analysis project Ga0114970, IMG submission 87030) | Freshwater microbial communities from Lake Montjoie, Canada to study carbon cycling - M_140205_XF_MetaG | ecosystem: Environmental > Aquatic > Freshwater > Lake | place: Lake Montjoie... | reverse complement strand
GCGCTGCTGCTGCTGGCCGTCGGCCTGTGGCTGGGGCTCTGGGTCGCGCCGGTCGACGCGCAGCAGGGCGAGGCCTACCGGATCATCTTCGTCCACGTGCCCGCTTCCTGGATGTCGATGGTGGTCTATACGGCGATGGCTTTTTGGGCCGGCGTCGGGCTGATTTTTAATTCACGGCTGTCGTCGATGCTCGCTTGCGCGCTCGCGCCCACCGGCGCCTGGATGACCTTTCTCGCGCTGTGGACCGGCGCGCTGTGGGGCAAGCCGACCTGGGGCGCCTGGTGGGTCTGGGACGCGCGGCTGACCTCGGAGCTGGTGCTGCTGTTTCTCTATATCGGTTACATGGCGCTGCACGCCGCGATCGACGACGACCGGCGCGCCGACCGCTCGGCGGCGCTGCTGGCGCTGGTGGGCGTGGTCAACGTGCCGATCATCTATTTCTCGGTCAAGTGGTGGAACACGCTGCACCAGGGCGCATCGGTCAGCGTGACGAAGGCGCCGAGCATGGCGACGCCGATGCTGCTGGGCATGCTGGTGATGGCGCTGGCGTGCTGGATGTACTGCATCGCGGTGGCGCTGGCGCGCCTGCGCGTCATCATTCTGGAGCGCGAACGCCACGCGGCATGGGCCAACGGCCTGGGGCAGGCGGCATGAACGCCAGCAGCCTGGAGCAGTTTTTGTCCATGGGCGGCTACGGCCTGTATGTGTGGGGCTCCTTTGGCATGTGCGCGCTGGTGATCGCGCTCGAACTCGCCCTGATAGCGCAGCGCCGGCGCGCGCTGGCGCAGACCGACGAGGACGCGGCCCCGGCGCTGACCCCGGAGGCCGGCGCATGAAGCCCCGCAGCAAGCGCGCGCTGGCCATCGTCGCCGGGCTCGCCGCGCTCGGCGTTGCCAGCGCGCTGGTGCTCAACGCCTTCCAGAGCAACCTGGTGTTCTTCTTCAGCCCGACCCAGGTGGCGGCCAACGAGGCACCGCGCGCGCGCAGCTTTCGCATCGGCGGCCTGGTTGAGCAGGGCAGCCTGCAGCGCGAGCCGCAGGGCCTGAGCGTGCGCTTTATCGTCACCGACCTGGCGCACCGCATACCGGTCAGCTACACCGGCTTGCTGCCCGACCTGTTCAAGGAGGGCAAGGGCGTGGTGGCGCAGGGACGGATCGGCGCCGACGGCGTCTTTCGCGCCGATCAGGTGCTGGCCAAGCACGATGAGAACTACATGCCGCCCGAGGCCGCACAGGCGCTGAAAAACGCCCGGCCCGGCGCGCAGCAGTCGATGCCCAGCCTGTCCGATCCCGGACCGGCCGGCGCAGCCAACCCTACTGAAAGCAAACCGTGATCTACGAACTCGGCCACGCCGCCCTCATCCTCGCGCTGGCCATGGCGCTGGCGCAAAGCGTGCTGCCGCTGGTGGGTGCGCACACCGGCAACGCGGCCTGGATGGGGCTGGCGCGGCCCTCGGCGCGCGGGCAGTTCCTGTTCCTCGTCATCGCCTACGGCTGCCTCACACACGCCTTCGTCACCAGCGACTTCTCGGTCGCGCTGGCGGCCAACCATTCGAACTCGACGCTGCCGCTGATCTACCGGGTCACCGCGGTGTGGGGCAACCACGAGGGCTCGATCCTGCTGTGGGCGCTGATCCTGTCGCTGTGGACGCTGGCGGTGTCGATTTTCTCCAAGCAGCTCGACGAGCAGACCGTGGCGCGGGTGCTCGGCGTGATGGGCCTGATCAGCTGCGGCTTTATGCTGTTTACCCTGTTCACCTCCAATCCCTTCGAGCGCCTGTTCCCGGCGCCGCCCGACGGCAAGGACCTCAACCCGCTGCTGCAGGACGCGGGCATGGTGATCCATCCGCCGATGCTCTACATGGGCTATGTGGGCTTTGTGGTGGCCTTCGCTTTTGCGGTCTCGGCGCTGCTGTCGGGACGGCTCGACGCCGCATGGGCGCGCTGGTCGCGGCCCTGGACCACGGTGGCCTGGTGCTTCCTGACCTGCGGCATCGCGCTGGGCAGCTTCTGGGCCTATTACGAGCTGGGCTGGGGCGGCTGGTGGTTCTGGGACCCGGTGGAAAACGCGTCCTTCATGCCCTGGCTGGTGGGCACCGCGCTGATCCACTCGCTGTCGGTGACCGAGAAGCGCGGCGGCTTCAAGATGTGGACCGCGCTGCTGGCGATCATCACCTTTTCGCTGTCGCTGCTGGGCACCTTCATCGTGCGCTCGGGCGTGCTGAGCTCGGTCCATGCCTTTGCCAGCGACCCGGCGCGCGGCATCTTCATCCTGGCCTTTCTGACGGCGGTGATCGGCGGCTCGCTGGCGCTGTTCGCGCTGCGCGCGCCCAAGGTCGGGCTGGGCGGCAGCTTCGAGCCGGTGTCGCGCGAGTCAATGCTGCTGGCCAACAATGTGTTGCTGGTGGTCGCCGCCGCGGCGGTGCTGCTCGGGACGCTGTACCCGCTGGTGATCGACGCGATGGGGATGGGCAAGCTGTCGGTGGGGCCGCCGTACTTTGACGCGGTATTCGTTCCGCTGATGACGCCGGCGCTGTTCCTGATGGGCGTGGGGCCGATGGCGCGCTGGCGCCAGGCCAGCGTTCCCGATCTGGCGCACCGCTTGCGCTGGGCGATCGCGGTGAGTGCCGCCAGCGCCGTCGTCGCCTTCTTCGCGCTCGGGCGCTGGACGCCGATGATCGGCCTGGGCCTTGCGCTCGCCGCCTGGGTCGGCAGCACCGCGGTGCTCAACCTGCTGCTGCGGCTGCGCGAGCATCCGGCGCCGGGCCTGGTGGCGCGGCTGGCCGCGCAGCCCGGAAGCTACTACGGCATGCTGCTGGCGCATTTTGGCGTCTCGGTGTTCATCGTCGGCGTCACCGCCGTCAGCGGCTTTCAGAGCGAGAAGGACGTGCGCATGGAGATCGGCGACACGACCACCGTCGCCGGCTACACGGTCCGGCTCGACGCGCTGAAGCAGGTCAAGGGGCCGAACTATGTCGCCTCGCGCGCCACGCTGAGCGTCAGCCGCGACGGCCTTGTGTTCACGACGCTCACGCCCGAGCGCCGCATCTACAACGTCAGCCGCATGCCGATGACCGAGGTGGCGATCGACCGCGGCATCGGCCGCGATCTCTACGTCGCGCTCGGCGACCCGGTCAGCGATACCGCCTGGAGCGTGCGGGTGCACCACAAGCCCTTCGTCAACTGGATCTGGATCGGCTGCGTGCTGATGGCCCTGGGCGGCCTGCTCGCCGTGCTCGACCGGCGCTACCGCCGTGTCCGGGTGGCGGCTGCGCGGCCCGCAGCGCCGGCGCCGGACGCGGCGCCGCCACCGATGCCGCCGGGGCTGGCGGCGAAGGCGCGCGCGCAGTGAAAAAGGCGCTGATACCGCTGGCGGTTTTTGCCGTGTTGCTGGTCTTCCTGGTGCGCGGCCTGTCGCTCAAGCCGCACGAGATTCCCTCGCCGCTGATCAACAAGCCGGCGCCGGCCTTCAGCCTGCCGGTGCTCGACGCACCGCAGACGCTGCTCGCCGCGCAGGACCTGCGCGGGCAGGTCTGGATCCTCAACGTCTGGGCCTCCTGGTGCGTCGCCTGCCGGGCCGAGCACCCGCTGCTGGTCGAGTTTTCCAAGACCGGCGCGGTGCCGATCTACGGGCTCAACTACAAGGACAAGCGCGAGGACGCGATGCGCTGGCTGGAGCGCTTCGGCAACCCCTACACCCGGTCGCTGTCGGACACCGAGGGCCTGGTCGGCATCGACTTTGGCGTCTACGGCGTTCCCGAGACCTTTGTGATCGACAAGCAGGGCGTGATCCGGATGAAGCAGATCGGCCCGGTCACGCCCGAGGTGCTGCGCGACGAGATACTGCCGCTGGTGCGCAAGCTCGGCGCCGGCCAGGCGCCGGCTGCTGCGCTCTCGGTGGGGGTTGCCGGTGCTTGAGCGGCTGCGACTCGCGCTGATGGCGACGGCGCTCGCGCTGGCTTGTGGCGCCGTGCCGGCCCGCGACGCGGTGCCCGGGTCCGACGACCCGGCATTGGAGGCGCGGGTGATGGCCGTTGCCGAGGAGCTGCGCTGCCTGGTGTGCCAGAACGAGACCATCGCCGCCTCGCAGGCCGATCTGGCGGTGGACCTGCGCAAGCAGATCCGGGTCAAGCTGCGGGCCGGACAGTCGCAGCAGGAAATTCTGGATTTCATGTCGGCGCGCTATGGCGACTTCGTGCTGTACCGGCCGCGCCTGAGCGCCAGCACGCTGCTGCTGTGGCTCGGCCCCTTCGCCTTGCTGCTGATTGCGGCGGTGGTACTGGCCTTTAATATCCGCCGCCGGCGCCGCGCCGCCGTTGCGCCCGCCTGGAGCGAGGAGCAGGCGCAACGCGCGCGCGCGATGCTGCTGGAGGCCGATGCCGGCGAGCCAGCGCAAAGCGCTGACCGCAGCACAAAGGCTTCCGTATGACGCTGTTCTTGCTGAGTTTCGCCGCGCTGACCGCGCTGGCGATCGGGTTGCTGCTTCCCACACTGCTGCGCCGGCGCCCGCCGGCGGCGGACGCCGCAGCGGTGGACGCGCGGCGCGCCAACCTGCAGATACTGCGCGAGCAGTTGCACGCGCTCGACGCCGAGCAGGCGGCTGGCGCGATCGACGCGGCGCAGCATGCAGCGGCGCGCGCCGAAATCGAACGCCGCGCGATCGACGAGGAGCAGCCGGCCCCCGCGCTGACCGTGGCGACGCGCTCTACCGGCACCGCCGTCGGGCTCGGGCTGGGTATTCCGGTGTTCGCGTTCTTCGTCTACGGACTGCTCGGCAACGCCGACGCTTTTTTCCCCCCCGCCGCGTCCGCGGGCGCCGAAGGCGGTATGACGCAGGCGCAGGTGGAGGATATGGTCGATCGCCTGTCCAAGCGGCTCAATGGCCAGAGCGCGCCGCAGGAGGGCGACGCGCAGGCCTGGGCCATGCTCGCGCGCTCGCAGGCGGCGCTGGAGCGCTATGCCGAGTCGAGCGCCGCGTACCAGCGCGCCCGCGATCTGGCGCCGGGCGACGCGCCGCTGATGGCCGACCATGCCGACGTGATGGCGATGGTGCAGGGCCAGCGCGTGGCCGGCGAGCCCGAGGCGCTCGCGCTGCGCGCCTTGCAGATCGACCCGCTGAGCCTCAAGGCGCTGGCGCTGGCCGGCAGCGGCGCTTTTGAGCGCAAGGACTTCGCCGCAGCCGCCCGCTTGTGGGCCCGGGCGCTGGAGCTTGCGCCGCCCGGCAGCGAGTTCGCCGCCGGCATCGCCAGCAGCCTGAAAGACGCCCGCGCCGGCGCGGGCAGCCCGGCGCCGGCTGCGGTCGCGGTGGCGCAGGCCAGCGCAGGCCCCGGCGCGCCCACCAAGCCGGCTTCGGCTGGCGGCGCAGCGCAGCTCAGCGGCACGGTGCAGATTTCCGGAACGCTGGTGGGCAAGGCGCTGCCGACCGACACGCTGTTCGTATTCGCCCGTGCGGCGCAGGGACCGCGCATGCCGCTGGCGATCCTCAAGCACACGGTGAGCGACCTGCCGCTGCGCTTCACCCTCGACGACAGCAGCGCGATGTCAGCCGAGATGAAGCTGTCGAATTTCAGCAGCGTCGTCGTCGGCGCGCGCATTTCACGCTCGGGCAATGCGATGCCCCAAAGCGGCGACCTGATCGGCCAGATAGGCCCGGTCGCGCCCGGTTCGACCCAACTGGTTCTGACCATCGACGGCGTGCAGCCCTGAGCGCCACGGCAGGGTTGCCGTGGGCCGCGCCCCGTCGGATGCCCGCCATGGCGTGGCGCACGGTTACAGTCCTGTTCCATGAAGCGTCTGCCACCCCTGCATGCCCTGCGCGCCTTCGACGCGGCGGTGCGCCGCGGCAGTTTTACCCGTGCCGGCGAGATGCTGCATGTGACGCAGGGCGCGGTGAGCCGGCAGGTCAAGCAGCTGGAGGACTGGCTCGGCAAGCCGGTGTTTGTGCGCCACCACCAGGGGCTGCTGCTGACGCCTGCGGGCAGCGTTCTGGCCAAGAGCCTGTACAGCGCTTTCGCCACGATTCAGGATGCGGTCGAGCAGATCGGCCACCTCGGCGCGCGCCAGCGCATCGCGGTCAATGTGCCGGAGACCTTCGCCTCGCGCTGGCTGGCGCCGCGCCTGCGCGGCTTTCACGGACGCTACCCCGATATCGACCTGTCGATCACCACCAGCAGCGTGGCCACGCTGCGCGAGGCCCAACAGTACGACTGCCTGGTGATGTACCTGGATGCGCCGTGGGACAAGGGGGACTGCAGGCTGCTGCGCCAGGAGCTGCATATCGCGGTGGCGAGCCCCGAGCTCTGGCAGGCCGGTGTGGCGCCGCCGCTGTCTGGCGCGACGCTGCTGCATGTGCTCGGCGGGCCCGGGCGCCTGCCGATCTGGGAAAACTGGTTCGCCTCGCTCGGCTTGCGCAGCATCGACCCGCGCCCCGGAATCGCCTTTTCTACCCAGGACCAGGCGATCAACGCGGCGGTGTCGGGCGCCGGCGTGGCCGTCGTCGACGCGCCGATGGCCGAGCGTGAACTCGCCGAGCAGCGGCTGCGCCGGCTCGACGCGCACGCGCTGAGCGGCCCCTACGGCTACTGGTTTGTCGAGCCGGCCGAGCGCGAGCTGCGCGACCCGGCGCATGGCGCAGTGGTCGCGCTGTTTCAGTCCTGGCTGCTCGAGCTCAGCCGCGACGCGACCGCGTCGCTCCCGCCTGCGACCGCGTCGCTCCCGCCTGCGACCGCGTCGCTCCAGTCTGCGACCGCGTCGCTCCAGTCCGCGGCCGCCTGAGCAGGCGCTAGACTGCAGCATGCCAAATCCAAGCACCCTTGCCGATACGCTCGCGCGGATTGCCGCGCAGGACCCCACGCTGCACGCATTCGCCGCCGTGCGCGGGCTGGCCGACGCGCTCCGGGAGCAGTCGCGCCTGCACGGGCCGCTGGCCGGCTTGGCGGTGGCGGTCAAGGACATCTTCGATACCGCCGATCTGCCGACCCGTTATGGCTCGCCGATCTATGCGCATTGCGAGCCGCGCACCGACGCGGTGATCGTGGGCGCCCTGCGCCGCGCCGGCGCCCTGGTGATCGGCAAGTCGGCGACCACCGAGTTCGCCTACCTGCACCCGGCTGCGACGCACAACCCGAGGGCGCCGGGCCATACGCCGGGCGGCTCCTCGGCCGGCTCGGCGGCCGCAGTCGCCGCCGGCCTGGTGCCGCTGGCGGTCGGGTCGCAGACCGGCGGCTCGGTGATCCGGCCGGCGTCCTATTGCGGCGTCGCCGGTTTCAAGCCGAGCTTCGGCCTGCTGCCCACCGGCGGCATGAAATGCTTCTCTTGGTCGCTCGACACGGTCGGGCTGTTTGCCCCGGACGTGGGGCAGCTGGCCTGGTTCGCGCAGGCGCTCAGCGGCCACCCGCTGGCGCTGGACAAGGCGCCGCGTGACGACTGGGTGGTGCGGGTGCTGGACGACTATGCCTGGGGTGCGCTCAGCCCGAGCCAGCACAAGGCGATGGAGCAGGCGCAGCGCGCGCTGCAAGCCGCCGGCGCGCGCGTGCAGCGGCTGCCGGCCCCGGCCTGGCTGGGGGCGGCCTTCAGGGCCCACGACCGCATCCAGGGCTTCGAGGCCGTGCGCGCGCTGGCGCGCGAATTGGACTACCACGCCGACCAGCTATCGCCCCTGTTGCGCGACTATCTGAGCGGCGCCATGCAGGTGCAGCCGGGCGACTACGCGCAGGCGCTGCGCACGGCGGCGCAGGCGCGCGCGCAGTGCGCCGAATGGATGCACGGCTGCGACGCCGTGCTCACGCCGAGCGCGCCCGACGAGGCGCCCGCCGGCTACGCCAGCACCGGCGCCTCCACCTGGAACCGCGCCTGGACCCTGCTGCACCTGCCGTGCGTGAACGTGCCCGGCGCCACCGGCGTGCAGGGGCTGCCGATGGGCCTGCAGCTGGTCGGCGCCGCCGGTGCCGACCAGGCCTGCCTGCAACTGGCTGCCTTTTTGGAAGCCGCGCTGCCGACTGCCGGCTGATTCGCCAGCGCCTATGATCGCGGGTTGCCCGCAGCGCGACGGATGGCCGTCGCGCTGCGGGCGCTTTTCACCCAAGCCCATGCCCTCCGACGATAGTCCCCCCGCATTGCAGGCGATGCTCTTGCATGCGCGCCAGATCAGCATTCGCGGCGCGCGAACGCACAACCTGAAGAACATCGACCTCGACATACCGCGCAACCAACTGGTGGTGATCACCGGCCTGAGCGGATCGGGCAAGTCCAGTCTGGCTTTCGACACGCTGTACGCCGAAGGGCAGCGCCGCTATGTGGAGAGCCTGTCGACCTACGCGCGCCAGTTCCTGCAGCTGATGGACAAGCCCGACGTCGACGTGATCGAAGGCCTGAGCCCGGCCATATCGATCGAGCAAAAAGCGACCAGCCACAACCCGCGCTCGACGGTCGGCACCGTGACCGAGATCCACGACTATCTGCGGCTGCTGTACGCGCGCGCCGGAACGCCCTATTGCCCCGAGCATGGTCTGGCGCTGCAGTCGCAGACGGTCGGCCAGATGGTCGACGCGGTGCTGGCGCTGCCCGATAACACGCGGCTGATGGTGCTGGCGCCGGTGGCGCGCGGGCGCAAGGGCGAGTTCGCCGAGCTGTTTGCCGATATGCAGGCGCAGGGTTTCGTGCGCTTTCGGGTCGACGGCGTCGCGCACGAGGGCGAGGACCTGCCCCGGCTGAAGAAGACCGAGAAGCACGACATCGACGTGGTGATCGACCGGGTGAAGGTCCGCAGCGAGGCCGATCCGGCGGCGCGCACGCAGTTGCGCCAGCGGCTGGCCGAGAGCTTCGAGGCGGCGCTCAGGCTCGCCGACGGCCGCGCGCTGGCGGTGGAAATCGATGCGCCGGTGCCGGACCCGGCGCAGCCGGCCGGACCCCGAGAGCACCTGTTCAACGCCAAGTTTTCCTGTCCGGTGTGCAGCACCTCGATCGCCGAGCTCGAGCCGCGCCTGTTTTCCTTTAACTCGCCGATGGGTGCCTGCCCGAGTTGCGACGGCATCGGCACGATGGACTTCTTCGACCCGGCGCGGGTCGTCGCTTTCGGCTCGCTGAGCCTGGCCAGCGGGGCGATCAAGGGATGGGACCGTCGCAACGCCTACTACTTTGCGATGCTCGAGGGCCTGGCCAGGCACTACCGCTTTGACATCGACGCGGCCTTTGACAGTCTGCCGGCCGAGGTCCAGCGGGCGGTTCTGTATGGCTCGGGCGAGCAGGAGATCCGCTTCAATTACCCGATGGACGCCGGCGCAGCGGCGGGCAAGAAGCTCAGCCGCAAGCACCCTTTCGAGGGCATCCTGCCGAATATGGAGCGGCGCTACCGCGAGACCGACTCGGTGGTGGTGCGCGAAGACCTGGCGCGCTACCGCAGCAGGCAGGCCTGCAAGGACTGCGACGGAACCCGGCTGCGCCGCGAGGCGCGCCATGTGAAGATCGGCGAGGGCGATCAGGCGCGCGCGATTTTCGAGGTCAGCCGGGTCACGCTGCGCGAGAGCTTGGAGTACTTCGGCACGCTGCGGATGTCGGGCTCCAAGGGCGAAATCGCGGCCAAGGTGGTGCGCGAAATCGCGCTGCGGCTGAAATTTCTCAACGACGTAGGGCTGAACTACCTGAGCCTGGACCGCAGCGCAGAGACGCTCAGCGGCGGCGAGTCGCAGCGCATTCGCCTGGCATCGCAGATCGGCTCGGGACTGACCGGCGTGATGTACGTGCTCGACGAGCCGAGCATCGGACTGCACCAGCGCGACAACGACCGTCTGATCGGCACGCTCAAGCACCTGCGCGATATCGGCAACAGCGTGCTGGTGGTCGAGCACGACGAGGACATGATGCGCGCCGCCGACCATGTGATCGACATGGGGCTGGGCGCCGGGATCCATGGCGGTCGGGTGATCGCGCAGGGCAGTTTCGACGCCATCCGCGCCAATGCCGAGTCGCTGACCGGGCAGTACCTGGCGCGGGTGCTGCGCATCGAGGTTCCGCGGCGCAGGACGCCCTGGCTGCCGACGGTCGTGCCACCCGCCGCCGAGCGCCGATCCGCCTCCAGGGCGCCGCCGAGCAGCGCCGCGCTGGCATGGGCCGGGCGCAACGCGGCGCACCTGGCGACGCAGGGGGAGCTGCAGGCGATCCGCGTCGTCAACGCCAGCGGCAACAATCTGCGCGGCGTCAGCGTGGCGTTCCCGGTCGGGCTGCTGACCTGCGTGACCGGCGTTTCGGGCTCGGGCAAGTCGACGCTGGTCAACGACACGCTGTATGCAGCGGTCGCACGCCAGCTCTACCGCGCGCACGATGAACCCGCTGAGCACGAGGAGATTCAGGGCATTGAGCATTTCGACAAGGTGATCAACGTCGACCAGTCGCCGATCGGGCGCACGCCGCGCAGCAACCCGGCCACCTACACCGGCATGTTCACGCCGATCCGCGAGCTGATGGCCGAAATGAACATGGCGCGCGAACGCGGCTACGGGCCCGGGCGCTTTAGCTTCAACGTTGCGGGCGGGCGCTGCGAAGCCTGCCAGGGCGATGGCGTGAAGCGGGTCGAGATGCACTTCCTGCCCGACGTCTATGTGCCCTGCGACATGTGCCTGGGCCAGCGCTACAACCGCGAGACGCTGGAGGTGCAGTACAAGGGCCGCAACATCGCGCAGGTGCTGGACCTGACGATCGAGGCGGCGGCCGAATTTTTCAAGGCGGTGCCGGCGATCGCGCGCAAGCTGCAGACGCTGCTCGACGTGGGCCTTTCCTATGTCAAGCTCGGGCAGGCTGCGACCACGCTGTCGGGCGGCGAGGCGCAGCGCGTCAAGCTCGCGCTCGAACTGTCCAAGCGCGATACCGGCCGCACGCTGTATATCCTGGACGAACCGACCACCGGGCTGCACTTTGCCGACATTGCGCTGCTGCTCAAGGTGCTGCAGCACCTGCGCGATTGCGGCAACACCATCGTCGTGATCGAGCACAACCTCGACGTGATCAAGACCGCCGACTGGATCGTTGACATGGGGCCCGAAGGCGGCGCTGGCGGCGGGCAGGTGGTGGGCATCGGTACGCCCGAGGACATCGCCGCCAACGCCGACAGCCATACCGGGCGCTACCTGCAGCGGGTGCTGTAGCGCCGCGTGCTCAGCCCTGGCGCCCGGGCTCGGGCAGCGCAGGCGGCCGGGCCAACAGGAACATCACCGAGCCGGCGGCGGCGAGCAGCGCCAGCACCGTGAAGCCAGTGCGGTAGTTGCCGCTCAGGTCGGCCAGTATGCCGGCGACCATCGGCCCGGCGACCTGCCCCAGCGCGGCGATCGCTGCGGACAGGCCCAGGATCACGCCGATCGCGTTGCGGCCAAAATAATCGGCGCGGATGGCCTGCATGATCGGGCCGCGCAGACCCCAGGCAAAGCCGTGCAGCAGCGCAAAGCCGAGCACTTCAGCGGTACTGCTGGCGTAGGTCAGTAGCAGCAGCCCCAGCGCGTGCGCCAGCATGCACAGCGCAGCGATCTGGCGCTTGGGAAAACGGTCGCCCAGTCCCAGTCCAACCAGCACGCCGGCGACCTGGCCCCCGGTCATCAGCATGATGACCAGCGCCGCCTGCTGCACCGTATAACCCAGACCCTCTTTCATGTGCGAGATCGCATGCACATTCACCGCGGTGACGGCCAGCAGCGCCAGACCGTGGCCCAGCGCAAGCAACCAGAAGGCCGGCGTGCGGATCGCCTCGCGCGCGCTGAACTCTGGCGCTGTCGCCGGGGCTGCGCTGTCGCCCGGACCGGCCGGCATGCTATCGGGCGCCAACCCGTCGACCGTCTGGCCATAGTCCTGCGGCCGGCGCTTGAAGACGTTGGCCAGCGGCACGCCGATGGCGACCACCAGCAGCCCCGAAGCCACCGCGGTCGCGCGCCAGCCGTAGTGCTGCATCGACCAGGCGACGACCGGAACCGCCAGGCCGCCGACGGCCAGGCCCAGGCCGACCATCGACAGCGAGCGGGCGCGGTAGCGTTCGAACCACTGGATGAGCGCCACCGACAGCGGGAAGTAACCGCCCAGACTGGCGCCCACGCCCATCAGCACGGCGCAGACATAGAAGCCGCCCAGCGAGTCGATCTGGCCCAGCGCCATCAGCCCCACGCCAAGCACCAGCATGCCCAGGCGGATCATCGCCTGCGCACCATAGCGGTCCATCAGCCAGCCCAGCACCGGGCCGATGATCGCGCCTTCCACCGACTGCAAGGCCGCCGCTCCCGACAGCGCGGTCTTGCTCCAGCCGCGCTCTTCCGACAGCAGCGCGACGTAGGCGCCGAAGGACTGTGTCAGCAGGGCCGCAATGAGGAACTGGATAGCGCAGGCGGCCCATGCCATGCGCCAGCCATGGAAGGGCCTCACGCGACGGTGGGCCCCGTCATGGCGCCGGGCCTGACAGCGGCAGGCGCCCGTTGAGCGGGTAGGCGGGGTCGGTGTAGCCGGGACTCGATGGATGGCCCGAGCCCACCAAGGCGTCGACCAGCGCCTCGTCGTCGGCGTTCACGGCATAGTCCAGCGCCGGGAAATAGTCTTGCCACTGCGCGAGGGTGCGCGGTCCGGCGATGACGGCGCTGAGGATGCGGTTGGCCAGCACCCAGGCGGTCGCAAACTGCGCCAGCGTCACGCCCCGGGACTGCGCATGCGCTGCCAGCGTTTGCGCGATGGCGAGCGACTCAGGCCGGAATTCGGTTTCCATGATGCGCTTGTCGGCGCGACCCGCGCGTGTTCCCGCAGCCGCCGGTGCGCCCGGAGCGTACTTGCCGGTCAGGACGCCGCGCGCAATCGGGCTGTACGAGGCCACACCGATGCCGTAATGGTGGCAGGCCGGCAGTATCTCGACCTCGGGCATGCGGTTGAGCAGGTTGTAGTAGGGCTGGCAGACGACGGGCGCGGGCAGCCCGAGTTGCTCGGCGACGCGAACCGTTTCGGCAATGCGCCAGCCGCGAAAATTCGACAGGCCCCAGTAGCGGATCTTGCCGTCGCGCACCATGTCGGCCAGGGCGCGCAGCGGCTCCTCCAGGTTCAGTCCGGCGTGGTCAAGGTGCAGGTAGTAGATGTCGATATGGCCGGTGCGCAGGCGGCGCAGGCTGTCTTCGAGTGCGCGGACCATCCAGACGCGCGAATAAAGCGACTCATTGACGCGCTCGGACATTTTGTTGCCGAGCTTGCTCGCGATGACCCAGTCGTTGCGTTGTCCCTGCAGCAGCGCCCCCAGCATTTCTTCCGAGGCGCCCTTGGTGTAGACGTCGGCGGTGTCGACGAAATTCACCCCGTTCGCGCGCCCGTAGGCCAGGATATTGGCGGCTTCGACGCGCCCGGTCTGGTCGCCGAACATCATGGCACCCAGGCACAGCGCCGATACTTTTAGGTTGCTTTTTCCGAGTTTTCGATAGTGCATGCGAATGGCGCTTGTGGGGAGGAACCCGGGTGGATTGACAGGACGCGCTGCAGCGCCGGCCTTGGAACTGCCCGGTCAGCCCCCACATCCTAAAATGGCTGCGGTTATTTTACCCAGCCGCACCGAAGAAGAAGACCGCATGGTTCCCCATCTCGTCACAGCGCTCACTGGCCCCATCAACGAGTTGGAGCAGCGGGTTCTGGATTCCATGCCAGCGATCGAGCGCTGGTTCCGTCTGGAGTGGATGGAGCACACGCCCCCCTTCTACAGCGCGGTCGATATCCGCAACGCCGGGTTCAAGCTTGCGCCGGTTGACACCAACCTGTTTCCCAGCGGCTGGAACAACCTGACGCCGGCGATGATGCCGTTGGCGGTGCAGGCGGCGATGGCGGCGATCGAAAAAATTTGCCCGGAAGCGCGCAACCTGCTCATCATTCCGGAGAACCGGACGCGCAACAGCTTTTACCTCGCCAATTTGGCGCAGCTGCAGCGTATTTTTCACATGGCCGGGATGAACGTCCATATCGGCTCGATCGACCCGGAAATCAAGAAGACCACCACCGTCGAGCTGCCCGGCGGCGGCGCGCTGGTGCTCGAACCCGTTGTTCGCGGCAAGCGGCGTCTGGGCGTGAAGGACTTCGACCCCTGCACCATCTTGCTCAACACCGACCTGAGCGCAGGGGTTCCCGGCATCCTGGAGGACATTCACGAGCAGTACCTGCTGCCGCCGCTGCACGCTGCCTGGCCGACGCGCCGCAAGAGCCGCCACTTCCAGAGTTACGAGGAGATTGCCAAGCGCTTCGGCAAATTGATCGGGGTAGACCCCTGGCTGATCAACCCGATGTCGACCCGATGCGGCGCCGCCGACCCGTCGCAACCCGCCGGGCTGGAGGCGCTGCGCAGCCACGCCGACGCGCTGCTGACCAAGGTTCGGCGCAAGTACAAGGAATACGGAATCAACGAGAAGCCCTTTGTGGTCATCAAAGCCGACGACAGCGGCTCCCGAACCGGCGTCCTGACGGTGCGCGACGCGCGCGATATCGGCGCCCTGTGTCAGCAGCGGCCTGCCGGCACGCTGGACTTTTCCTCGCCGCTGGCGGAAGTCATCGTGCAGGAGGGCGTGCTGACCAACGAGCGCATTAACGATGCGGTGGCCGAACCGGTGGTCTACATGATGGACCGCTATGTGGTGGGCGGCTTCTACCGCATCCACGCCGGACGCGGCGTCGACGAAAGCCTGAACGCACCCGGGGCCGGCTTTGTTCCGCTAGCGTTCGCAGAGAGTACGCACTTACCCCAGCCTGGCGTGCGACCGGGCGCCAGCGCGCCGAACCGCTTTTACATGTACGGCGTCATAGGCCGGCTGGCAATGCTGGCGGCGAGCTATGAGCTCGAGGCGACCGACCCGGAGGCGGAATATTAGGCTCGCCCGCTCCAAGCGGCGCGCGAGAAGCGTTGCCGCATTGCAACATTCCCCTGCCCCGGCTTAGCTGGCAAGTGCCTGAAGGCAAGCCGATGTCGGCGCATGGCGCACAATAAGCGCCTTCTTATCCACTAAGCCGGTTCGGGCGACCGATGGCTTGTCCCGTGCTCTCCAGCAAAACCTCTCTCGGCGCGCTCACCGTGGGCGCCATTGGCGTCGTCTACGGCGACATCGGAACCAGCGTCCTGTACGCGCTCAAGGAAGTCTTCAACGGCGGGCATGTGCCTTTCACGCCCGATAACGTGGTCGGCATCCTGTCGATATTTTTCTGGACACTGACGACCATCGTCTCGGTGAAGTATGTGGTGCTGGTGCTGCGCGCCGATAACCACGGCGAGGGCGGCCTGGTGGCGATGCTCGCGCTGGCATCGCAGGCGGTGAAGGACCGCCCGAAGCTGCGGGGCGTGCTGCTGCTGGTTGGGATTTTTGGCACCTCGCTGTTCTATGGCGACGGCGTCATCACGCCGGCCATTTCGGTGCTTTCGGCGGTCGAAGGACTGGAGGTGATTACGCCGGCGGCCAAGGCCTATGTGGTGCCGATGACGCTGGTAATCCTGTTCCTTCTGTTTGCGGTGCAAAAGCGTGGCACTGCGGGAATCGGCAAGTTCTTCGGCCCGATTACCCTGGTCTGGTTCGCGGCCATCGCCCTGATGGGCGTATTGCATATCGCCAGCAACCCGTCGATCCTCAAGGCCATCAGCCCCTACTACGCGCTCGAATTCATCGTCAGCCAGCCGGGAATCACCTTCGTCATTCTGGGCGCCGTCGTCCTGTGCGTGACCGGCGGCGAGGCGCTCTACGCCGATCTCGGGCACTTCGGCAAGAAACCGATCCGGCTGGCCTGGTTCGCCATCGTGATGCCGGCGCTGACGCTGAATTATTTCGGCCAGGGCGCGCTGCTGCTGAAGAACCCGGAGGCGGTGAAGAACCCCTTTTTCCTAATGGCGCCCGACTGGGCCCTGCTGCCGCTGGTGCTGCTCGCCACCATGGCGACCGTCATTGCCTCGCAGGCGCTGATCACCGGCGCCTTTAGCGTCACCAAGCAGGTGATTCAACTCGGCTATCTGCCGCGCGTCAACATCCTGCACACCAGCGTTCGCGACGTCGGCCAGATCTACATTCCGGTCGTCAACTGGGGCCTGTTTGCGACCATCGTGCTGGCCGTCGTGATGTTCAAGTCGTCGAGCAATCTGGCCGCCGCCTATGGCATCGCCGTCTGCACCGATATGCTGATCACCACCATCCTGACCTTCTTCGTCATTCGCTACAGCTGGAACTACCCGCTGCTGCTGTGCATTGGCGCGACCAGCGTGTTTTTCGTTGTCGATTTTGCTTTTTTCGCGTCGAACCTGATGAAGCTTTTCGAGGGCGGCTGGTTCCCGCTGGCCATCGGCGGCGCGATCTTCGTGCTGATGACGACCTGGAAGGACGGCCGCGCGCTGCTCAATGAAAAACTGCGGTCCGACGCGATCAGCCTGGACAGTTTCCTGGAGGCCGTCTTCGTCAGCCCGCCGGCGCGCGTCGACGGGACCGCGGTGTTCCTGACCGCAGAACCGGGCACCGTGCCCAACGCGCTGCTGCACAACCTAAAGCACAACAAGGTGCTGCACGAGAACAACCTGTTCGTCACCGTGCGCAACCATGAAGTCCCCTGGGTCGGGATGGACAAGCGCCTGGAGATCGAGTCGCTGGGCCACCAGTGCTGGCAGGTGGTGATTCATTACGGATTCAAGAACGACCCCGACGTGCCCGGCGCGCTGGAGCAGACCAAGGGCCGCGGCTGCGAACTCGACCCGATGAACACCAGCTATTTCCTGTCGCGCGACACGGTGGTTCCGACCATCCACGGCGGCATGGCGCAGTGGCGCGAAAAGCTGTTCGCGCAAATGCACCACAACGCTAGCGCCGCCGCCGATTTCCTGAAGTTGCCGAACAACGCGGTGGTTGAGCTGGGCTCGAAGATCGAAATCTAGATGCTGCTTCGATGCGCGTCCTGAGCGACTTCAGCGTATCGGCGGCAACGGCCGGCTTTGTCGCCGTGCTGGTCGGCTTCACCAGTTCGGTGGCCATTGTCTTTCAGGCTGCGCTGGCCTTTGGCGCCACGCAGGCGCAACTGGCCTCCTGGATCTGGGCGCTGGGGATCGGCATGGGCCTGTGTTCGCTGGTTCCGTCCTGGATCCTGCGCAAGCCGGTCATGGTCGCATGGTCGACGCCCGGCGCGGCGGTGCTCGCCAGCGCCGGCCTGGCCGGCAGCTTTGGCATGGCCGATGCAACCGGTGCCTTCATCGCCTGCGCGGCGCTGGTCACGCTGTGTGGCGTGACCGGCTGGTTCGAAACGATCATCAACCGCATACCCGTGTCGATCACTTCGGCGCTGCTCGCCGGCGTGCTGGTGCGCTTCGGTCTGCAGGCTTTTGCGGCGGCCCAGACCGCGCCGGCGTTGGTGACGGTGATGCTGGCCAGCTACCTGATTGCGCGGCGCACGCTGCCGCGCTTTGCCGTCGTGCTGACGCTGCTGGCCGGACTCGGCTTGGCGATGGCGCGCGGCGAACTCGCGCAGATCCCGTTCGGGTCGGGGCTGGCGACACCGGTATTTGTCGCGCCGCAGTGGAGCGGGAGTGCCTTCGTCAGCCTGGCGATTCCGCTGTTCGTCGTCACCATGGCCTCGCAGAACCTGCCCGGCGTCGCTGCCATCAGGGCGGCGGGTTATGGTGGTCCCGCTGGCGTGCCGATCAGCCGGCTGATCACGCTGACTGGCCTGACGACGCTGCTGCTGGCGCCGTTTGGTGCATTTTCGCTGGGCTTCGGCGCGATCACGGCGGCGATCTGCCTGGGACCTGAAGCGCACGAAGACCGCCATAAGCGCTACACGGCCGCCATGTTCTGCGGAGCACTCTATCTGCTGATCGCCTTTCTCGGCGCGGCCGTCTCCGGTCTGCTGAGTGCCTTTCCCAAAGAGCTGGTCGCCGCGATCGCCGGCATCGCGCTGCTCGGCACCATCGCCAACGCGATGGCCCAGGCGCTGCAGGACGAAGCCGGCCGCGAGGCGGCGATCATCACCTTCCTGGTCACGCTCAGCGGCGTGGTGATCGTCGGCGTGGGCTCGGCTTTCTGGGGCGTTGTCGCCGGGGGCGCAGCGATCGCGGTGCAACAATACAAACGCCGCACCACCTGAGCCACCGCATGCACATCCTGTTCGTCGCCGACCCGCTGGAGTCTTTCAACATCCGCAAGGACAGCAGCTTTGTGATGATGCGCGCGTTGCAGCAGCGCGGCCATACGCTGTCGTCCTGTACGCCGGCCGACCTCTCCTGGTCGGGCTCGGGCCCGGTGCGCGCCACGGTGCGCGATATCGTGCTGACCGGCGATGCGCCCAACTGGTTTTGCGTCGCCCAGGCCGAAGCTGGCCGCGCGCTGAAGGACTTTGGCGCGGTACTCATGCGCAAGGACCCGCCCTTTGACTCCGAATACTTCTACGCGACGCATCTGCTCGAACAGGCCGAACGCGAAGGCGCCCGTGTCTTCAACAGGCCGCGCGCATTGCGCGACCATCCGGAGAAGCTCGCGATCATGGAGTTTGCGCGCTTCAGCGCGCCGACGCTGGTCACGCGCAGCGAAGCCGACATCAAGCGCTTTCACCGCGAGCACCGCGACATCATCCTCAAGCCGCTCGACGGCATGGGAGGCACTGGCATATTCCGCGTCAAGGAGGACGGACTCAACCTGGGGGCCATCACCGAGACGCTCAACGGCGGCGGTTCCCGGTCGGTGATGGTGCAGCGCTTTCTTCCGGAAATCGCGCAGGGCGACAAGCGGGTGCTGGTGATTGGTGGCCAGCCGGTGCCGTTTTGCCTGGCGCGCATACCGCAGGACGGCGAGGTGCGCGGCAACCTGGCGGTGGGAGGTAAAGGCGTCGCGCAGCCGTTGTCGGCGCGCGACCGCGAGATTGCGCAGGCGCTGGGTCCGGTGCTGGCGGCGCGGGGTCTGCTGCTAGTGGGCATCGACGTGATCGGAGACTGGGTCACCGAAATCAACGTCACCAGCCCGACCTGCTTTCAGGAAATCAGCGACCAGACCGGCTTTGACGTGGCGG
>Ga0114970_10001246_pt1 | contig 19012 bp, 15 predicted proteins | sample M_140205_XF_Meta_FD_87030 | JGI IMG/M metagenome (GOLD analysis project Ga0114970, IMG submission 87030) | Freshwater microbial communities from Lake Montjoie, Canada to study carbon cycling - M_140205_XF_MetaG | ecosystem: Environmental > Aquatic > Freshwater > Lake | place: Lake Montjoie... | reverse complement strand
CCGCCACTTTTCAAGCACTGGCCGCGGCGGCTAAAAAATACTCGGGGGCGCCCGCGCCGGGCCCAACCGCACCTTTTGACGATCCCGCGCATCTCTTACCGCAAGAAATCCCCCGGGCCAAAAATTTTAATTTCAAGCTGGCGAATTTCGAACGCGTTACAGGGTTGAAAATTGCCGCCCGGTTATTGGCAAAATCTCCGAGTGCCGCCGAAGACAATGTGCCCGGGGCTTTCATGCAGGCGCTCGCCCAACAACTCGGCACCGCGCAACGCGGTGCGGTCGCCGCTTATTTTGCCGATGAAGATGACTGGCGCGTCTGGATCGGCACCGAGTCTACGCCCGCTTTTTTTGGCTCACCCACGACGCCGGCTGACCTGAAACCCGAAGGGACTTTTCATCAACAAAAGGAAATCTTCTTGGCGCAAGCCGCCGCCGCGGGCGACGCCGCTTTTGCGCAACAGAAAAAAAATGCTCCGGCCGATCAGCCGCCGCCGCCCGCGCAACGCCTCAAGCTCCGCACCGATGCGTTGCTTGATAGCCTAATCTTTAAACTCGAACCTAACATTAAACTACCCGCTCAACAATGAACGCCCCCACCCGTATTTTTCTCGCCGCGCTCCTCTTCGCCCCCAGCTCGCTCTTGTTCGCGGCGGATGGCCTGCATGGCCTCGTGGCTAATAAAGTAGCAGCCGAATATCCTTCGCTGGAACGACTCTATCAAGATCTCCACGCTCATCCGGAGCTATCCTTGATGGAGGAAAAAACTTCGGCCAAAATCGCGGCCGAACTGCGCCAAGCAGGTTTCGAGGTTACCGAAAAATTTGGCGGCTACGGAATCGTAGGCGTGCTCAAGAATGGCCCCGGACCCACCTTGCTGATTCGCACCGATCTCGACGGGCTGCCAGTCACCGAGGAAACTGGCCTCGCCTATGCGAGCCAAACCCGCGTCAGCAATCTTTCCGGCCAGACCGTCGGGGTGATGCAGGCCTGTGGACACGATATTCACATGACGGTTTTCACCGGTACCGCGCGGACTCTCGCGGCGCTCAAGGACCACTGGTCAGGCACCTTAGTGCTGATCGGCCAGCCGGCCGAAGAGCTGGGCGTCGGTGCACGCGCGATGCTCACGGCCGGACTTTATCGGAAATTTCCCGTACCGGATTTTGCCATCGCGGTGCACGATAGCGCCACCTTGCCAGCGGGTACGGTCGGCACCGTCGAAGGCTACATTATGGCCAACGTCGATTCGATGGACATCACGGTGCACGGTGTTGGCGGCCATGGCGCGTATCCGCATACGACCAAAGATCCCATTGTGCTCGCTGCACGAATCATTGGAGCGCTCCAGACGATTATCAGTCGCGAAACCCGGCCCACTGATCCAGCGGTAATCACCGTGGGTTCCATTCACGGTGGGACCAAGCACAACATTATCCCGAATGAGGTGAAACTGCAGCTCACGCTCCGTTCCTATTCGGATGGAGTGCGGCTGCATACCATCGAAGCCGTCAAGCGCATCTGTCGGGGTGAAGCCATGGCGGCCGGCCTGCCGGAAGACCTGATGCCGACGATTACGTTAGTCGGAGAACAATTCACTCCGGCGACCTACAACAACCCCCAGCTCACCCGCCGAATCCGCGGCGTGCTCAACACGTGGCTTGGGGCCGAGCAGGTGCGGACCATTGAAGCAGAAATGGGCGGCGAAGATTTCAGTGAATTCGGTCGCACGGCAGAAAAAGTGCCGCTGTGCCTTTTCCGTATTGGGGCGGTAGCTCCCGAGAAAGTCGCTGAGAGCGAGCGCACGGGCGTGGCTCTTCCCTCGCTGCATTCCAGCAAGTTCGCCCCTGTCTCGGAACCAACGATCAAGACAGGCATCACCGCGGTCACCGCGGCCGCGCTCGACTTGCTGGCTAAAAAATAGTCCGCTCTCGGCCTCATGCGTCAATTCGGCATCCTCCTCATTCTTGGCCTGCTGCTCGCCTTCATCGCTTTCCAAGCCCGCACCGGCATCCTTCGCCGCAAAAATATCGGGGAGCCGATGAATATTTATATGCGGCAGGTGCTCGAGAATCCCCAGCTCAGCACAGCCGATGCGGCGATCTTGCGCGAACAATACGGGACCGCGCATCCCCAGCCCTCGGGTCTGCGTTATCTCGTGCGCCGACCGGGCACCGGTCCCGCGCCCACCCTCGGCGCGGAAGTTGCCATGCACTATGACGGCTATTTACTCGATGGCACCAAATTTGACAGCTCCCGCGATCGGGGCGCGCCGTTTATTTTTCGCGTCGGCACGGGCCGCGTAATTAAAGGTTGGGATGAAGCTGTCGGCACGATGAAAAAAGGGGAGAAACGCACCCTCTTGATTCCGTGGTGGCTCGCATATGGCGAGTCCGGCAAAGGCGCGATCCCCGGTCGGGCTACCCTGCGTTTTGAGGTCGAGCTGCTCGAGATTAAGTAAAGCAGCCGGCGCCGAAAAGGGCCTAAGCCCCACCGAGCACTTCACCTTTTCGGCGAAGCCCATCCCTTCGGCGCGGCTGAAAGATTTTCCACCGGCCGCGCCGTGACGTGGCTAAGGCTGGCGATCAGATAATTATCGAGCTCGAGCAAGCTGTTAGACTGACGCTTATTTTCCGTCATTTTCTGGTGTAATGCTGCCACCGCCAAAAGTAATTTCTTATACAGCTCCACGTGGACCGGTTTATGGAGCGGGCCCAGTTCTTGAGCGTCCGGCCATGCGGCCTTGTTGACCTTATAACCGGCCGGATCGTCGCGATATTCAGTGAGCGCATCCGCAATTAAATCCTCGGTTTGACCCCGCGCTAAGCGAGCGCGGCCGATCAGTAAAATGGCCGTCGTGGCCCCGCGCACGCGATCATCGTTCCACTTGATCTTTAACTGCATAAAAATTATTTTTTACCGCGCAGTGTTCAGGGCGTTAGTCGGCGCGCGGCGGCTTGCGCCTTTAAGCAGAGCTCAGCGGCCTTGAAAGCATGCGCTTGGCTCATCGCTTGCTCGGTCCGATTGAGGCAATCGAGAATCAATTCGCCAAAGAAGCGGTACCCGACTTGACCCGCCACACTCAAGTGCTGCTCGCCTTGGTCATCCACGAGGTAGAGCTGATCCCCCACCGCGGCGCGCCCGACGTCGACATATTTACGCAATTCAATGTATCCCTTGGTTCCGAGAATGACCGTGCGCCCGTCACCCCAGGTGCTGAGCCCTCGCGGGGTAAACCAGTCGACGCGAAAATAGTTACTCGTGTCGTTATTGCCGACCAAGGAAGCCTCGCCAAAATCTTCGAACTCCGGCGTGTCCGCATTGCCGTAATTGGCGATGGCCGCCTGCGTCACGGTCGCATCCGTGGCTCCGCTGTAAAAAAGATACTGTTCAATCTGATGACTGCCGATGTCGCACAAAATGCCGCCGTAGCGCAGGTGTTCGTAAAACCAAGGAGGTCGGCCCGCTTTATCACCGATCCGGTGCGGCCCGAGACCGAGCACCTGAATCACTTTCCCAATCGCGCCGCCCTGCACGAGATCACCCGCATGCATCGCGCACTCCACGTGGAGTCGCTCGCTAAAATAAACCATGTATTTGCGGCCCGTGTCGGCCACGACCTGCCGCGCCTGCGCCAATTGCTCGAGTGTGGTGAAAGGGGTTTTGTCCGTAAAATAATCTTTGCCCGCCGCCATCACCCGGCAACCGATTCCGCCCCGAACATTAGGAATGGCAGCCGCGGCGACTAGCTTAACCGCGGGATCGTCGAGGATTTCATCAAAAGAACGCGCGACCTGCACCGTCGGGTATTTAGCGCGAAAGGCCTCTACTTTTTTGGCATCGGGGTCGTAGACCCATTTGAGCTCAGCCCCGGCTTCAATGAGACCATTACATTGACCATAGATATGGCCGTGCTCGAGATAAGCGGCCGCAAAAATAAATTCCCCAGCTTTAACCACGGGACGCACTTTGCCTTGGGGCGCGTAATTCATGCCATCTGCTTTTTGAGCCATGGCGCGAGAAAGGCGGTCACCCCGCGCGATGGCAATGCCATTGGCAAATCGCTGGGCGAAAAATCCTGGGGAGGATGTAGACCCACGTAGGTCGATCGATTTCGCGGTTGCTCCGCGGGTGATCTCGGGGCTTGTTGGCGGCGAGTCGCGTTATTCATTACCCATGAAAATTCCCCCTTGGTTGCGTATTGTGCTTTGGAGTTTAGTCGCAGTGCTTGGCGCACTGGCGATCGGTGTGCTGGCTTGGTCGCGCGGCGAACCGGTCAACGCCCTCTGGATGGTCGTCGCGACCGGGTGCGTCTTTGCGGTGAGCTATCGTTTTCATTCGGCCTGGCTCATGGCGAAAGTGCTAACGCTCGATGAGCAGCGGGCGACTCCGGCGGAAGTTAATGCCGACGGCAAAGATTACGTGAAGACCAATAAGTGGGTGGTGTTCGGTCACCACTTTGCGGCTATTGCGGGACCGGGGCCCTTAGTGGGACCTGTGCTGGCGGCGCAATTTGGATTTTTGCCGGGCCTCTTGTGGATGCTCGTTGGCGCGACGCTCGGAGGCGCGGTGCATGATTCCGTTATTCTATTTTGCTCTATTCGGCGCCGCGGAAAATCACTCAGTCAAATGGTGCGCGAGGAGGTCGGCACCTTTGCGGGCGGGGTGGCGTCTATTAGCATTTTGGCCATTATGGTTATTCTGCTCGCCGTGCTGGCGCTCGTGGTCGTGAAGGCTCTCGCCGAAAGTCCTTGGGGGTTGTTTACGATTGCGGCGACCATGCCGATTGCGGTGGTGATGGGACTGGGCATGAAGGCCGTCGGCCAGAGTTCGCGGGGCTTAGCCATGATCAGCATTTTCGGGGTCATAGGCCTGCTCGCGGCCGTCTGGGGTGGACAATTTTTGCACGGCTCAATGTTTGAAAGCAGCTTCACGCTATCCGGGACCGCGATTGCGTGGTGGATTATGGGCTACGGCTTACTGGCTTCCATCTTGCCCGTATGGCTGCTGCTCGCGCCGCGGGATTATCTCAGCACCTTCATGAAAATTGGAACGGTGGCAGCGCTGGCCATCGCGGTGGTGATGCTGGCGCCGATGCTGAAAATGCCATCGGTAACAAAATTTATCGACGGCACGGGTCCCGTGTTTGCCGGACCGGTGTTTCCGTTCTGCTTTATCACGATCGCTTGCGCCGCCATTTCGGGCTTCCACTCGCTGATTGCCAGCGGAGTGACGCCTAAATTAATCGCCCGCGAGTCACACATTCGGATCATCGGTTATGGCGCGATGGTGACGGAGATGTGTGTAGGCGTAATGGCGCTCATCGCGGCGTGCGCGATGGAGCCAGGGCAGTATTTTGCGATTAATATGGCCGGAACGGCGGAAGTGGTAACAGCCAAAGTGACGGCCCTCGGCTTTCCCGTTTCGACCGCCCAAATGGCTGATCTCGCGGCGAGTGTCGGCGAAAAAACCATGGTGGGTCGCACCGGAGGCGCGCCCACTTTTGCGGTGGGGATGGCCCATATGTTCGCTGGCGTTATGGGCAGCCGAGCGGCGCTCGCGCTCTGGTATCATTTTGCCATCATGTTTGAGGCCTTGTTTATTTTGACGACCATCGACGCCGGCACGCGCGTCGGGCGTTTCTTAATGCAGGATTTGCTCGGCACGCTCTGGGCCCCACTCGGCGACACGCGCTCGCTCGGGGCAGGGACTCTGGCCACCGCACTCTTTGTCAGCCTCTGGGGCTGGTTTCTCTATCAAGGCGTGGTTGATCCCCTCGGCGGCATCAATTCGTTGTGGCCGATCTTCGGTATCGCGAACCAACTGCTCGCCGTCCTCGCACTTGCGCTCGGCACAACCGTACTCATCAAGATGGGTCGGGTGCGTTACCTCTGGGTCACCGTAGTGCCGCTTGTGTGGCTGCTCGCGGTCACCTTGACGGCCGGCCTGATGAAAATTTTCAGCCCCGCCCCGCTCGGATTTTTAGCCACGGCTCGGGCGCTCGAGGCTAAGCTGGCCGCGGGCGGCAAGGCCGCGGAACTCATCACCTGGCAAGCCCAGCTGTTCAATAATCGCGTCGATGCCGTCGTCACGGGGATTTTCCTCCTGCTCGTTAGTACCGTGGTGGTGGCGAATGCCCGGGTGTGGTGGAAATCACTCGTGCACCGGAGCCCCGCTCAGCTGCGCGAAGAACCTTACGTCTCTATTGCAGGAGTGACGGTTAAATGATGCGCATCGCGGTCATTGCCGATACCCACGATCAGTTTCCGCCAAGTTTACCGGCGCGACTAGCCGCCGCCGATGAGATTTGGCATCTCGGCGATGTCTGTGATCCGGCTACGCTCACGGCTTTCGAAGCCTTGGGTAAACCACTCTTGGTGGTGCTTGGTAACAATGAGCTCCATGATCTCTGGCCCGTGGAACTCCACTTAGAAAGAGCGGGCCGGAAATTTTTCCTCACGCATATTCCCCCCGAGCGAGTGCCGCCGGGAACTCAGGTAGTGTTACATGGGCACACGCACATACCGCGCGATGAAACCGATGCCGCGGGCATCCGTTGGCTCAACCCCGGCTGCATTTCTCGACCCAAACGGAGAGAGCGCGCCAGTTTTGCCTGGCTCACCTTGTCGCCCGGACAACCGCTCGATTGGCGGCTAGAATTACTGTAAGCGCCGGACCCAGGTGAGCACTTTGCGCCAACGCGAATTGCCCGAGCCAACCTTAACCGCATCAGGGGCAGTTCGGCAATCACCCCGACGGTCACCCCATGCGTAATATCCGCCGATGGGAGATTTGCATTCGAAACTCGCGCCTAAGAAACCCGCCACCTCCCCAGGAATCACGCGCGCGGCTTTGTCCGCCGGCCATCGGCCATGCTGCAGATTGTAAGTGATGCAGGTGGTTGAAAAAGCGCGTAAATTGCGCCAGATAAATTCTCGACTGGCTTTGCGCGATATCTCCATTTAGCCCCAGTCTACGTGAGCGACGAACAACAGGAGTTTTTCTCCCCCCAGACAATGGTCGCGGCGCCCGATTTAGTTTTTGTGCGCAGCAGCCGCGCGCGTAATTACCGCCTGACTTTGCGGCGTAATGGCGTGGCGGTGGCGACGATTCCTGCCCGCGGCACGGAGCGGGAAGCGCAGCGCTTTGTGACCGAGCAGCGCGAATGGCTCACCCGCGCCCGCGCGCGCCAGGCCAAAAAGCCTCGCAGCGCGGAGGTTTGGTCACTCGGCACCGCGGTTTTATGGCGCGGGATAATGACAGAAATTCGCGGCACCAATACGAGCGCGAAGCCCGTGGTCAGTCTCGCGGCCGATACTTTTCGCGTCGCCACCTTAGAGCGCGATTTACGCCCGACGCTCGAGGCGCATTTTGCGCGGCGCGCGCGCTTGGAATTACCCGGCCGGACATGGGAGCTAGCGGCGGAAACGGGGGTGGAGGTGAAACAAGTCGCCGTGCGCAATCAACGGTCGCGCTGGGGCTCGTGCTCGGCGAGTGGCACCATTTCCCTCAATTGGCGGCTGATGCAAGCTCCCGCCACGGTGCGTGATTATATTATTTTACATGAACTGATGCATTTACGGGAAATGAATCATTCCGCCCGCTTTTGGGCGCGCGTCGAAGAAGTATGTCCGTGGTGGCGCGACGCCGAGCAATGGCTCAAGCGCAACGGCAGCCTGCTCGGCCTGTAATTGAAGCGCCCAAACTGCACGGCGAGGACTAGCTGCCTCCTGCTGATGCTTTAACCTCTGGGCGGCTCCAGGCCAAAGGCGGCGCTCGACATCATTCGACCGCCCTCAAAGCTAGCTCCGCAAACTAACTCTTTTCGCCGCACTCTCCTCTCTCTATGGCAGCAGCACCTCTTGGCTTTGGTATCATTGGCACCGGCATGATCGCCGGCTTTCACGCTCAAGCGATCGCGGCCGCGCAAGGCGCTAAACTCATCGGCATCGCCGGCCGCTCTGAAAAAAATGTCGCGGCCTTCACCGCGAAACATCCTGTAGCCTTCGCCACCACCGACGTCGCCGCCTTGCTCGCTCGATCTGATATTCAGGTCGTCTGCATCACGACCCCCAGCGGAGCTCACCTCGCCCCGGCCCTCGCCGCCATCCGCGCGGGCAAACATGTGATCATTGAAAAACCGCTCGAAGTAACCACGGCGCGGGTTGACGAAATTATCCAAGCTGCCGCTGTCGCCGGCGTGCGCCTCGCTCCCATCTTCCAAGCCCGCTTCGGCGTGGGCGCCCAAACCGTGAAAGCTGCCTTGGAAGCAGGTCGCTTCGGCCGACTCGTACTCGCAAGCGCCTATGTTAAGTGGCATCGTCCCACCACCTATTATACCGGCTGGAAAGGCACCCTCGCCCTCGACGGTGGTGGCGCCGTGATAAATCAAGCCATTCATGGCCTCGATTTACTCCAGTGGTTTGCCGGTTTGCCCAGTGAAGTTTTTGCGTGGACCACCCGTCGCGTGCATACCGCCATCGAAGCGGAAGACACCGCCTGCGCGGCTCTCCGGTTTCCCAGCGGGGCCCTCGGAACGATCGAGGCGACTACCGCCGTGTGGCCGGGTTGGTCACGGCGCATCGAATTGGGGGGAGAACACGGTTCGATTTGCTTGGAAGATGATCATATCGCGCGCTGGGATTTCGCGCGGGCAGAGCCAGGCGACGCGGCCATTCGCCATGCTAAGTTAGACAACACTCTGGGCTCCGGCGCCAGTGCCCCTAATGCCATTTCCTTCGCCGGCCATTTGCGCCAGATTCAAGATTTGATTGATGCCGTGCGCGAAAATCGCCCGCTGGCCATTGACGGTCAGGAAGGCCGCAAGGCCGTCGCGCTCGTTAACGCCATTTACGCCTCGGCTCAAGCGGGCGCGCCGGTGAAGTTATAACCCCTGCCCTGCTGGCTTTGTGCGGCGGCCTCGTCAGCTGATGACCGAGTCGTCGTTTCTCCCCCGATCTCATTTTAAACTCCTCTTTTATGCCGACCTCTACCTCATCCCCGGCGCAACCTTGGTGGCGCCTGCTCACGCGCGAACACTGGTTCGTCTTCAGCGTCGCCTCCCTGGCCTGGCTCTTTGATTGCCTCGATCAGCAAATTTTCAACCTCGCGCGCGATGGCGCCATGGAGGCGCTGATTCCTAATAAAAAACTCGCCACTGAATACGGCCCCTACACGACCTCCATATTCCTCGTGGGCTGGGCCATCGGTGGACTTATTTTTGGCGCGCTGGGCGACAAATACGGTCGCGCGAAAATGCTGAGCTGGACCATTCTGCTCTACTCGCTCAGCACTGGCCTGAGTTCTTTTTCCACGGGATTTTTTGATTTTTGCGTCTACCGCTTCATCACCGGACTCGGCGTCGGCGGCGTCTTCGGTCTCGCGGTGGCGCTCGTGGCCGACACCGTCCCCGACCGCAGCCGCGCCCCAGCGCTGGGCTTACTGCAATCGCTTTCGACGTGGGGCAATCTCGCGGCGGGACTTATTGGCATCGGCCTCAGCGCGCTCGCCGCACAACACCTCCTGCCCTTTGGCCTCGCGCACTGGCAGGCCATGTTTCTGATCGGTGCGTTGCCCGCTTTTCTCTGTGTCTTGGTGATGCGGCAATTACAGGAACCCCCGAAATGGGTTGAAGCCAAAGCCGCGGGAGAGAAACGCGGGATCAAATTTGGCTCTTACGCCAGCCTCCTCCGCCACCCCAAATGGTCCAAGCATGCTTGGCTGGGGCTCATCGCTTGTAGCGCGGGCATCATCGGGCTTTGGGGGATTGGCAATTTTCATCCCAAAATTGTCGGCGACATCGTGGAAAAAACTTTTGCGGCATTGCAACTGAGTCCGGCCGAAATCGCCGATAAAAAATCTCACTGGCGCTCCGTGGGCCTGCTCTTGCAAAATCTCGGCGGCTTTCTCGGCATGCTCTCACTGGCGAAACTCGCGCAGATCTGGGGCCGCCGCCCAGCCTTCGCCCTCGCTTTACTTTTATCGTTTCTGTCGACGCTGCTGGTTTTCAAATTCATGCGCCAACTCAGCGATCTTTACTGGATGCTGCCCATCATGGGGTTTGGCCAACTCTCCGTCTTTGGGGTTTACGCCATCTATCTCCCCGAGCTTTTCCCCACCAGCCTGCGCAGCACGGGCACCAGCTTCTGTTATAATGTCGGCCGCTTTCTCGCCGCCACTGCACCGTTTACGATCAGCCAGATTACCAAACGGCTCGGCGGTGATATCGAGGGCTTCCGCACCGCCGGCATGTGGGTCAGCCTCGTCCTGCTGATCGGCATCGCCGTGTTGCCCTTTCTGCCCGAAACCAAAGATCAACCCCTGCCGGAAGAATGAGATCAATTTGCGACGGCGCTGATTATGGGCTAATTCTTCCCGCCACGCTCTCTCCACCGTCCTGCTCATGAGCCAAAATTACGTTATCACCCACCTCAACGACGTCGCCCCGGTCGCCTGCCCATGCGGCATGACGCGCCGCGCCTTTACGACGCCCGATAATCCCGTCGCGACCATTCACCTCGTCGATATCCAAGTGGATGCGCGGACGCATTATCATAAAAAGCTCACCGAGATCTACCTCATCCTCGAAGGCGAAGGTTACCTGGAGCTCGATGGCGTGCTGCACCCCGTGAAGCCGATGAGCAGCATTTTAATTAAACCGGGCTGCCGCCACCGCGCCGTCGGGAAATTGCGCATCATCAACGTGCCCATCCCCGCCTTCGACCCGCACGACGAATGGTTCGACTAAGCGCGTCGCGAGATTTTTTACCTACCCGCCATCTTCTTCATGCGAATTTCTGCTCTCTTGTTTAGCGCCATGCTGACCGGACCGCTCCTCGCCCAGCACGGCGATAAAGCGGGGGAAACCCAACCCCAGCTCCCCGCGCACATTGCAGTGCCGCCGGCGCCCATCCTCACCGCCGAGGAAGCGATCGCGACTTTTCACGTACCGCGGGGTTTTCGCCTAGAAATTGTCGCCGCGGATCCGCTCATCCACGATCCGGTTGCGATCACCTTTGGCCCCGATGGCCGGATCTGGGTCGCTGAAATGAGCGGCTTTATGCCCAATGCGGACGGCAAGGGCGAGGACGCCAAGGTGGGCTCGATTGCGGTGCTCGAAGATACGGATGGTGACGGACGCATGGATAAACGCACGGTGTTTCTTGATGGCCTCGTCCTGCCCCGAGCCATTGCCCTCGTTGCCGGCGGCGTGCTCGTGGCCGAACCCCCCACGCTGTGGTTCTGCCCCGACGCCAACGGGGATGGAGTGGCTGATAAAAAAATCGCGATTGCGACCGACTACGGCAACCCCGCCAACCCCGAGCACTCCGCCAATGGGTTGATGCCCGCCCTGGACAATTGGATTTATAGCGCCAATCACACGACCCGCTTGCGCGATGAAGGGGGCGGTCATTTCACGCGTGAGGCTACCGTCACGCGCGGCCAATGGGGCCTAAGCCAAGACGATACCGGCCGCCTGTATCACAACAACAACAGCGACCCCCTGCGCGCCGATCTCGTACCTTCCGCATATCTCACGCGCAACCCCCACCTCAAAAATCCCGCCGGCACCAACGTGCAACTCGCGCCGGCAAATCTAGCCATCTGGCCCAGTCGCCCCACCCCCGGAGTTAATCGGGGTTATAAAAACCTCAACCCCGAGGGGAAAATTACGGCAGTCACGGCCGCGTGTGGTCCCGTAATTTATCGCGGCTCACTTTTTCCCACCGAATATGCTGGGAATGCTTTTATCGCCGAACCCTCGGGCAATTTTATCAAACGCATTATTCTGACCGAAGCCGCGGGCACGATTACCGGACGCAACGCGCAAATTGGCACGGAGTTTTTTAGCTCAACCGATGAACGCTTTCGCCCCGTCAACCTCGCGAATGGGCCGGACGGCGCGCTGTACATTGTCGATCTGTACCGCGGCATTATTCAGCACCGGATTTATATGACCTCTTTTCTCCGCCAACAGGTGGACGACCGCGGCCTAGCCGAAGGCCTCGGCCTCGGCCGCATTTATCGCTTGGTCCCAGAGAATACGGTCCGCGCGAACGTAAAATTCAACCTCGCCACCGCCAGCACGGCCCAGCTCGTCAACCATCTGCGCGCCCCGAGTGGCTGGTGGCGTGATACCGCGCAACGCCTTTTAGTGGAGCGCCGCGACCCAGCGGCAACGCCTTTACTGCGCGCGCTCGCTGGCTCCGCCGAGGACGCCCCGCTCGCTCGGCTGCACGCGCTTTGGACTTTGCAGGGTTGCGCTCAGCTTGATCGCGCGACCGTGCTCACCGCACTCGCAAGCCCCGATCCAAACGTCGCCGCCGCGGCGATTCGTCTGGCGGAACAATGGCTGACGGCTGACGGCGGAGCCGAAATCGTCACGCGCATCATCCAGTTAAACGCCAGCGCTTCGCCGGCCCTCACCCTTCAGCAAGCCCTGTCCTTGGGCCCCGTAGCTTCACCAGCAGCGCTGACGGCTTTGGTGGCGATCGCGGCGCGGGCCGGACACCAACCCTTCGTGGCCGATGCGCTTGTCAGCGGTCTGAAGGGCCGCGAACTCGATTTTATTCAACTCGCCGGCTCATCCGCGGAGCCCACCGCGGCGGCACCCGCGATCACGCTCGCCGCGAGTGCCGTACTCAAATCTGGCGACCGCGATAAGATTACCCGCCTGCTCGATCACTTGGAGCCTAGAACTGGCTTTCCAGCCTGGGGCCGCACCGCGTTACTGGCGGGGATAAAATATTTTTTACCAAAAACTCCCGACGGCCAAGCGATCACGGGCGGGCTTCCCGTCGAACCGCGCGCGCTGCTAAACTTAGCTAACGCCAACCCCACCCCCGAAGGTCAAGCCGCCGGCAACCTCCTCAGTTTATTAAGATGGCCGGGTAAACCTGGTCTCGAAAAAGAAATTGCGGCGCTCGCGCCGCACCTGAATCCCGCTCAACAAGCCCTCTTTGAAAAAGGCCGGACCTTGTTTGCGACCATTTGCGCCGCCTGCCATCAACCCAACGGCGAAGGCCTCGCCGGCCTCGCCCCACCGCTACTTTACTCCCGTTATGTTCTCGGCAGCGAACAAGCCCTCGCCCGCATCGTCCTGAACGGCAAAACAGGCGGCGGCTTGATGATGCCGCCATTACGCACGCTCGATGATGAAAGTCTCGCCGGGGCCCTCACCTATGTGCGCTCGTCTTGGGGCCACGCGGCCACGCCCGTGACGCCCACCACCATCACAGCGGTCCGGCGTAAAATTGGCCAGCGGGAGGAACCGTGGTCTGACGAGGAACTGCAAAGCCTCACCGACTAAGCGCGACCCACGCCTCGCCGCCCGCCTGCAACGGATGCAAAAATATAAAGCAGCCGAGGCTTGTTTTAATTTTAGCGCCCAGCTTGCCTGCCCTGATGCTTACCTCTGCGCGCTTGATGTGGTGGAATTTAATGAGCCTGGCGATTCTGACCGCTCAGCTGACCGCCGGCCCCTGGGAGCCGCTCTTCAATGGCCATGATCTCACGGGATGGCGAACGATCAACGGCGCCGCCCCTTTCACTGTCGTAGCTGGTACCATTGTAGGAACAACCGTCGTCGGGTCACCAAATAGTTTTTTAGCGACGGATAAAATTTACGGAGATTTTATTTTTGAATGCGAAGTTAAGCAGGCCGGCGGTCGCAGTAATTCAGGGATCCAATTTCGCGGCGTGAGCGAGGCCGCCTCGGAGAACGGCCGCGTGCGGGGTTATCAGCTGGAGATCGATCCCTCGGAGCGCGCTTGGACGGGGGGAATTTATGATGAAGCCCGCCGCGGTTGGTTTTATCCGGTCACGCTCAATCCTGCCGCGCAGTCAGCGTATCATTACGGCGAGTGGAATCAGCTGCGCATTGAAGCGATCGGTTCATCCCTGCGCACGTGGGTTAACGGCCGGCCGGTGGCGCACGTCATTGATGCCCAAACCGCGACCGGCTTTCTCGCCCTCCAAATCCACGGGATAAAAAATAATGCCGCGGCGGCCGGCGCCCTCGTGCATTGGCGCAATCTGCGGATCCAAACCACCGATTTAAGTCCGACGCCTCCTGATGATATTTTTATCCGCAACACGACGCCGAATAACGTCAGTGCCGCGGAGCAGCTAACCGGTTGGCGCTTACTCTGGGATGGGCGCAGTGCCGCGGGTTGGCGCGGAATTAAAGATTCTCGTTTCCCCGCCGAGAGTTGGCAGATCGCAGCGGGGGTGCTCACGGTGGTGGGCAACACGCACGGGAATGACATAATCACGACGGATGAATTTTCTGCTTTTGAACTGCAATGGGATTTCCAACTTACGCCCGGCGCAAATAGCGGGGTTAAATATTTTCTCAATGAGGTGCCGGCTGGCTACACGGGGCTGGAGTATCAGCTGCTCGACGATGAACGACACCCTGACGCCAAACTCGGCCTCAACGGCAATCGGACGCTCGGCTCACTTTACGATTTAATCCCCCGCGGTAAAATGCCGGGCGGATTGGCCATTGTCCCCCGCATCGGCGAGTGGCAACACGCCCGCATTCTCGTAACCAAAAAAAATCACGTCGAGCACTGGCTCAATGGCATTAAAGTGCTCGATTATGAGCGCGGATCACCAGCCTGGGCCGCCTTAGTCGCTCGCAGTAAGTACGCAAAAATGCCCGGCTTTGGGTTGGCAGAAAAAAGTCCAATTTTGCTGCAAGACCACGGCAATCAGGTGCACTTCCGCAGCCTGAAAATCCGTCCCCTCTAGACCCAGCCGTCCGCGGAGCGCCCCCTCACCCCGACTCCCCACGCCCGCCCGCCCGCGCCCACCTGCGCCCACCTGCGCCCATATGGGCCCGCCCGCGCCCGCCTGGCTGGTTCCCGCCCGCGCAAAAACACCCCCGCCAGATTCGCTCGGTTTGTAATATAATATATTACAAACCGAGCGCTGTCGCTGGGCTCTGTCGCCGGGCTTTGTCTGCGTGAGCTTCCCTCAAGCCTTGGGTGATTGCGGCGGGGGTAAATTAAATCGGGGTTTGTTTTCGCGGGAGCGGGCTGGTTGAACTTCTTTGGTCCCGACCCCCTTTTCTATATGGCCGCATCCTCTCCGTCTGCTGGTTCGCCTGATATGCGAGCTCTCTTCGCACAAGCCTACGGATCCGCCCCGGCGATCGTCGCCCGAGCGCCAGGTCGAGTGGAATTTATCGGCAACCACACCGACTATAATGGCGGCGCCGTGTTGGGCGCGGCCATTGATCGCTTTGTCTGGGTCGCGGCGGCACCCAATGCGGCGGGCCGCTTCCGACTGCGGAGCACGAGCGGGTCGACGCCGCTGGAACTAGCGGCCAGCCCCACCACGCGCCTAACGGGCGCCGAGGCGTGGGCCAATTATCCTATCGGCGTCTGGCACAGTCTGCGCGATTTTAATCTCCCGGCCCCCGCGGGCTTTGATTTGCTCGTGCATTCTAATCTCCCCGCCGGCGCTGGACTCAGCAGCAGTGCAGCCCTCGAACTGGCCACTGCTCTCGCCTTACTTAATCTAGCTCGCCCCACCGCCATCGCCCCCGAGCGGTTGGCGGCCCTCGGGCGCCATGCTGAAAACAAATATGTTGGCGTGCCCTGCGGCATCCTCGATCAAGGCACGAGTGCTTTTGGGCGCGCCGGCCAACTAGTACAGATCGACTGTCGGACCTCGGCTTTTTCCCTCGTCCCACTGCCGATGGCCGCTCACCTCTGGGTTTTCAACACGCGCGAAAAGCATGCCTTGATTGATGGCCTTTACGCCACCCGCCATCAGGAATGCCTCTCCGCCGCGAGCGCCCTCGGGGTTAAGTGGCTGGCCGACCTCACGCCCGAACAATTAGCCCCGCTCAAACCAAAACTCTCCCCCGTGCTCGCACGCCGGGCCGAGCACATCGCCGCCGAACACGCGCGGGTTCACGCCACGGTCGTCGCTTTGCAACAAAATGATCTCACGGCGGTCGGCCGGTTGCTCACCGCCTCCCACCGCAGCTCGCAACATCTCTTTGAAAACAGCACCGCCAGCCTAGACCAACTGGTCGATTTGCTCACGGCGCATCCCGCCATCTACGGCGCCCGCTTAACCGGGGGTGGCTTTGGCGGCGCGGTGCTCGCACTCACCCGAGCTGATTTTACGGCGGCCCAGGCCGCTGAAATTCTAGCGCCCTATACGGCCGCGCACGGCGCCCCCGCGGAGACGTTACATTTGCAGACTGCCGATGGGGCTCGCTTGGCCCCGAATGATTAAGCGGCCGACTCCCGTTGCCGCTGGTGCTCGTTAAAATTGACGGGCCGCAGAGTGCACGCCGCGCTTTACGTGCTGGTCCCAGCTGTCTAAGGTTTACCGAGCCCATCACCCCGACGGCCTGCCCTTTTATTTTATGCCTAACCCTTGGACTGGAAAAGGAAATCCCTACACGCGCGAAGAAGTTCGCGAACGTCTCCGCACCACCCTCGCCAAGGGCGATGCCATTATCGCTGCCGGCGCCGGCACCGGCATCAGCGCTAAGTTCATCGAACAGGGCGGCGCCGATCTCATCATTATCTATAATAGCGGTCGCTTCCGCATGATGGGCCATGGCTCAACCGCAGGGATGATGGCTTACGGCGATGCCAATGCCATCGCTATGGAGATCGGCGAATACGAAGTGCTCCCCGTGGTCGAAGAATGTCCCGTCATCTGCGGCGTCCATGCGACCGATCCGCGCCGCCGGATGTGGCACTGGTTGGGCCAAGTAAAAGAAATGGGCTTCTCCGGCGTAAATAATTTCCCCACGCACACCATCGTCGATGGTCATTTTCGCCACGTCCTCGAAGAAACCGGCATGTCCGTGAAAAAAGAATATGAAATGATCGCGCTCGCTCGGCGCATGGATCTTTTTTCTATCGTCTACGTCGGGACGCCGGAAGAGGCCATCGAGATGGCCAAGGCCGGCGCTGACGCCATCATCGCGCACGTCGGCACCACTGTCGGCGGAAGCATCGGCGTAAAAAATGCCCTCGTGAGTTGGGACCACACCATCAAAACGACCCAAGCGATTATCGATGCCGCCTCCACTATTCGGAAAGATATTTTCTTCCTCTGTCATGGTGGCCCGATCAACACCCCAGAAGACGCGGCCCGGGTCCTCGCTGGCACCACCGCCGATGGGTTCGTCGGCGCCAGCAGCCTCGAGCGCATGGGGGTTGAACAATCACTGACCAATCTGACCCGTAAATTTAAAACCCTAAAGCGGGGCGCTAAAAAGTAAGCGCTGCGCTGCTTAGTTCCCAAGTCTCAACCTGCCGAAATATTTTTGCGCAGAAATTATCGTTCATGAGCTGAGCAGCCGTAGCCAAAAAATAATCCGAGCCCAAATCAGTAACGCCTGCTGCTGACTACCGCTCCCCTCGACTCATTTCCCCTATGAATCCTGCCGAACGTCGCTTTGTCCCCACCGCCGATGCCATCCGCGAAACCAGCGCTTGGACGAAGAGCGAATGGCTCTGTCGCCCCGATCTGGTGGCTGCCGATAAGCTCCTAATGGTTCGCGCGACAATGGATCCGTTTCACTCGCACCCGTTTCACCAACACCCCCATCGCGAAGAAATTATTTATATTATTGCTGGCTGCGCTGAACAATGGGTCGGCAGCGAATATCGCATCCTCGTCGCTGGCGACACCGCCCACATTCCCGCGGGAATGGTGCACGCGACCTACAATCCCCATCCTGAGCCGCTGGTCTTTCTGGCCATTCTCTCCCCCGCGCAACTTCCCGCCGATCTCGCCGCCGCACCTGATCCTTACGATGTCTCGACCCAAGCCCCGTGGTCTGGGCTCCGGAAAAATCTGCTGCCCTGTGGCACCCGCGAATAATCTTACCGTTACCCTCCCCTTAACTTACCTCGCATGTCTCGCCTACTCGCCCTCGCCACGTTCTGCGCCCTCGCCTTCACCTCTTCGCTAGCTGCCGCCGAAGCTCCGCTGCGCGTCTTTATTCGCTCGGGACCAAAAACCCACGGTCCCGGCGCTCATGACCACCCGCGCTTTCTCGCCGAATGGACCGGCCTCCTCAACGCTCGCGGAGCCGCTGCGACCGGGGGCGATTATTTTCCTACCGCTGCCCAGCTCGCCGCCACCGATGTCCTCGTGCTTAACGCCCCGAACGCCGGCGACATTTCAACGGCCGAGCGTGCTGCCCTCGAACCGTTCCTCGCTCGGGGCGGCGGTCTCGTCGTCATCCATGCCGCGGCCGTCTCCCATGATCCTGACTGGTATAAATCAATCATCGGGGGCTCGTGGCGCTACGGCACCACCAAATGGCTCGAAGCGCCGATGCATCTCTATTTTGCCGACCACACGCATCCGATCACGCACGGCGTCTCTAATTGGCAAATGGATGACGAAATTTATTACGACATGGACCTCCTCCCTGAGGCTCAAGTGCTCGCCACCGCCTACACCCCTAAGTCCCGCGATACCGGCGGCAAAGGCGACAAAGCGGCTCAAGCCCGCGCGGCGGAAGCCGTCGCCAAACATAAAGGCGTCAATGTCTACGACCACCAACCCCAAATCTGGACCTATGAGCGCCAGCTTGCCGGCGGGAGTAAACCCTACCGCGCGTTCGTTTCGATTCCCGGACATTTCTCAGAAAATTTTAACCGCGCCAATTACCGCGCTCTTCTCCTCCGCGGCATCGCCTGGGCCGGCCAGCGGACTAAGGTTGATGAATTTTGCCTGCCCAGCGAACTCGGCGATACTCTCCGCTATCCCGAGGGTGGACCGACGGCTCCTGCCAAAGCCGCCGCTAAAATCGAACTTCATCCTGAGTTTAATCTGAGCCTCGTCGCCGCTGAACCCCTCATTAATAAAGTTATGGGCATCGACTGGGATGAACGGGGCCGCCTGTGGGTCTGCGAAACCCCCGAATATCCCAATGGCCGCCGTCCGCTCAACACCAACGCTCGCTGGCAAGATTCCGGCGCCCTCACCCCCACTGGCGCAGACCGCCTGGCGGCCGATAGCATCT